>OBLI01003329.1_pt1 | contig 12462 bp, 30 predicted proteins | sample 1519701 | NCBI WGS metagenome assembly OBLI01 (sample SAMEA3663005, study PRJEB22513) | pig gut metagenome | biome: pig gut; feature: pig-associated habitat; material: faeces | place: France | collected 2012 | reverse complement strand
ATAAAAACAAAAGGTTGTAATGCTCAAAAATTAATTTTAGGAACAACTAACATAAATAAACTTACAAGTGAAGAAATAGCAATAGCTACGTCGCGTGGCTGGACTGTAAGTTAGAAAGGAGGAGAATATAATGCAAATAATTACACATACTAACCCTAAATTATTAATCGCAGATGAAGGCAAAACAATAAGAGATATAAATGATGTATATGTACCTGCTAAATATGATGAGAATGGAAAATTAATTGAAGAAGAACATATTCCATACAAGAGTACAGTTATCTTTTTAGCAGATCAAGTTGACACATTAGAAAAAGCAAAAGAACTATATGTTGAAGAGTAATTTTACAAATTTGACAATGTATAGTATAATGTAAAGTGTAAACTACTCTACTCTACTACTTTTCTCTACAAATATAAAGAAATCTCCTAAAATGCTATTAATTCAAACATATTTCTTTAGAGTAGGGTAGGTATTTACATAAAAAACGTAAAGGAGAAAGATATGGAATATGTAAAGGAATATTGGTTTATAATAAGTGGTATTATTATACCAATAGCAACTTTTTTTATAGGAAAACAACATAATAAAATTCTAAAATTTAAAGAACGAGATGATACTCAAAACGAAGCATTAATGACAATGTTACAAAGCAATTTAACTAATACATATTTTGCTTATTCAACGCTAAGAAAGATACCTGACTACGTTTATCAAAATTGGATTAATGAATTAAGAGTATATGAAAAATTAGGCGGTAATAATTATATACATGTTCTAGCAAAAAAGATGGAACAATTTGAAATAACTCATACTGATATATTAAAGTGATGTTCCACGTGAAACATTGACATTTAGAAATAAAATATTTATAATATGTCGCCAAAGGAGATGATAATATGAAAGAAAAAGATTTAGCAAGTAGTATTATAAAAAAATGTTTTGGACTATAGTTATATTAATTGTTGCTTTAGTTGGTACTAATCTTGCTTGGTTAATTTATGAAAGCCAATTTGACAACAAATTATTTAGTGATATAATTATTTATAGACCTAAGGTTTCTTCATTTCCCTATCCTTTTGGTCGTTTAGAGCAATTTGAAGTTGCTCTTTTATTGTGGTATAATAAATTAAAGGAGAGTTAGATTATGGAAAAAATAAAAACTATTGCTAAATATACTACAAATATTATGGGTATGATTACAATGTTATTAGTTGGATTAAATGCTATTGATGGAATTACAATACCTTATACACATCAAATTGTAGAAGTTATTGCAGTTCTTCAAGGTGTTATAGGTGCATATTTGGTAAGTGGTAAATTATTTAGCAAAGATGATAATGAACAAATTGATATTGGAGTTGAAGAATAATGTTAAGTGTTAAAAAAAGACAAGAGTATCTTAAATATTTAGGATATTATAAGGGTGCTATTGATGGAAAAGTAGGAAGAGGCACAAAGAAAGCATATAAAGATTTACAAAATGATTATTTTTTTAGAGCAAAAGATAAAGATGGACTATATGGAAAGAATACTGATATATTACTTCAAAATGCTTATAATGTTAAGAAATATGCAAAGAACTTTAATTTAAAAACTGAACTATCATGTCATTGTAAAGGAAAATATTGTACAGGTTATCCAGCAATATATAGTGTAAATGCACTTACATATTTGCAAGATATTAGAGATGAATATGGATCAGTATCAGTAACAAGTCCACTAAGATGTAATAAGCAAAATAAAAAATCAGGTGGTGTTACAAATTCAGCACACAAAAAGGGAAAAGCATTTGATATTCAAAATGCTAAAATATGTTTAAACTTAACTACTAGAAAGAATTTCATAGACAAATTTATTAAGAAATCTAAATCAGTATACGCTTATTGTAATGGTTATGGAAAAACTAAATATAGAACTACTCAACCTAAAGCACCTGGTATGGGTAAATCAGTACATATTCAAACTAAATAGAGCGTATGCTCTTTTTATTTACAAAAATATATATAAAATGTATAAAAAAAGTATTGACAAATTATATAAAAGTAGTATAATAATAATTGTTAAAGGGAGATGAAAGAAATGAAATTTTGGAAAGTTAAGTGGGAAAATTTGGTTGTAATACTTTTAACAATAACTCTTATAATGCTAATAAGCATTTGCGAAGGTAAAAGTACTGATTATATTATGATAGGTTCAAATGCAATAATGATACCTTATTCATATATAATTTTAAAAAAAGTAAGAAAGGAAATGAAATAATGGAAAATAAAATTAAAATAAAATTATTAAAAGCATTAAGAGATGGTTATATTACATACGAACAAGCAACTGATGTATTACTATTTAAATCTAAAAAACAATTAACTTATTTAATGAATGCTATCAACGAATTATATAGTGAAGATAAAATAATGCCAGTTACAATCGGTCAAGAAAAGGGATTAATATTATGCAAAAAATAAAAGATTTTATTCAAGAATTAAGAGATATTAAAAATTATAAAATGCAAATTAAATTATTGAGAAAGCAAGTTGAAGAACTAAAAAAAGAACCTCAACAATTAATAGATAAAATGAATTTAATGAAATGTGAAATAAGAGAACTCAATTTACAAATAAAAGATTTATGTAGGGAATTATCTAAATATGAAAAATAAAGATAAAATAATTCATTTAACAAGCATTTTAAATGATAATATATTCAAAGTGTTAAATGATAATGAATGTTATAAAAAAGAGTTAGAAGATACTAAAAAAATGTTATACAATGCGTTACTAAAATTAGATAGAATTAAATTAATTACTAACGATAAAGAAATATTAAAAATATTGGAGGAATTATGAGATATGATGTTTCAGACAAAGCATTTGATATAAGAACTGCAAACAAAATTAAATGTAAATGTGGTCATACGCAATTATTAGGAAGTCAAGATAGAGTTATATGCGATTGGTGTAAGCACTGGATTTATAAAGATAAAAGAACTGAATTTAAGTATAAATTAAAGGAGGTGAAGAAATGAAAGAAAAAAAATTATATGCAATTTGGCTACCAACCAAATTAAAAGAAGAATTAGAAAAAGAGGCACAAAATAAAGGATTAACATTAAGTGCTTATATAAGAATAATTTTAGATAAAAGGAGGGAGAAATAATGAAATATATAGTATTACAAGTAATTTTAAAAGAAAAATTAATAGGAGTTGGAAGTAACTCTTCAACAATGAGTAAGTTACAAGATGTAATTAATGAACAAGCTGAAAAAGGTTATAGATTACATACTATAAGCACAACTTCATCAGGAAGCACAGGATTACTTGGTGGAGATAGAATACAAGCCACTATGGTATTTGAAAAAATAGATTAAGGAGATAGGGAAATGGAAAGAAAAAGTACAATAAAAAAGAATAAAGAGGGTTATGGATATACATATACTGATATAACTGCAATAAATAATTATTGCATGGAAAATGGAATAACATATTATCAGGAAACAGAAACTTGTGAAATAAATGGAAATGATTATATAATCACATACGTAACTGAAAATGAAGAAACTAAAAGATATAGAGGTTGTAAAATAGTACAAGCTACACTTCAAGGAATTAAAAATCCAGTTCAAGAATATGGATCAAGTTTAACTTATTGTAGAAGATACAGTTTATTAATGGCACTAGGTTTAGCAACTGAAGACAATGACGCACAAGATTTAACAATTTCTACAATTAATACAAAAGAAGATGCATTAAAAATGACAATTAATTTTGGAAAATATAAAGGTAAAACTTTAAATGATATACAAGATGATGAAAGTTATTTAGAGTGGTTATTTGATAATAGTAAAGATGAAAATATGGTAAAAGCAGTAAGCTTAATTACTGGATGGGAAATAAAAAGTGAAGAAGAACAAAAAGAAGAAGTTAAAATAGTATCACAATATAAGAAGCTTCTTGAAGATACGAACACATTGCCAAATGTAATACCTGAATATTATGCTGAAAAAGGTATAGAAAAAATGGGTATAGAAGAATATAAAAAAGCAATTAAAATGCTTGAAGAAAAGAAAAAGAAACAGGAGGAAAAATAATGCAACAAGAGATGATATTAAGGGCAATGTTTAATCGCCCTGATAAAAAGTTCTGGTCGGCTAAAGATTTTATGCAAGGGGAATACTTTGTAGGATATGAAGCAAGCGCTAGAATGAGCGAATTATTAAAACTATATCCAAATGCTTTAATAGGTACAAAAGATGGTAGATATAGAGTAATAAGCATAAATTGGAAAGCAAAAGAGGAGATAGATTTAATTATGGAAAGGTTAGGTGATGAAGAATGAATATAGAATGTGATAAATCAAAAATGATATTTAGAAATGAAAAAGATGGAAAAGTATATTACTCAATAGGTTTAAGCAGAAAAAATCAAGCTGGAACATATACAAATGGCTATATTCCTTGTATTTTTCCAAAAAATGCTGATATACCAAATAAAACTGAATTATATATTGTAAATGCTTGGTTAGACTTTTGGGTAGATAGCAAGAAAATAACTCATCCATATATATTCATAAATAAATATACTTTAAAAGAAGATGTACAAGTTCCATCAAATATTAAAAGTGAATATGATAGTTTAGACAGTGATGTTAAATTAGAAGATAGCGATTTGCCATTTATTTAAAAGCATATAAGAAGAGTTTTAACTAAAAAGGTATAATTTATCAAGAAAAGTTAAAACTCTTTAAAATAAGCCTAAAAATTATGTATAAGGAGATAATATGAAAGAAAAATTAGAAGAAGAATGGAAAGATATAGATAATTATCCTAATTATCAAGTATCTAATCTAGGTAGAGTTAGAAGTTTAGATAGACTTGTAAAAGGCAGATGGGGAAAAACAAGATTAACAGGAAAAATATTAAAAGGTGTGAAAGATAAAGATGGCTATTTAGTAATTACATTGTACAAAGATGGAAAACAAAAAACATTTAAAATTCATCAGTTGGTAGCAATACATTTTATACCTAACCCAAATAACTATAAAGAAATTAATCATAAAGATGAAAACAAAGAAAATTGCAAATATAAAAATCTTGAATGGTGTGATAAAAAATATAATGCTAACTATGGAACAAGAAACGAAAGATTAAGCAAAATAAAAGGAAAAAAGGTAAATCAATACGATTTGCAAGGTAATTTTATACAAACATATCATAGTGTCAATTATGCTGAAAAAACAACAGGAATTAAACATATATATGATTGTTGTAATGGTAAATTAAAAACTTGCGGAGGTTATGTATGGAGGTATGAACAATGAGAGAAAAAATTTTATCAATAATATCATTTTATGGTGCAATACCTCAATTGAAGTATATGCAAACTGAAATGTTTGAGTTTATAGAAGCAATATTTCAATATGAAGAACAAAAAAGAGCATGTTTAGAAACTTGTAGTAGGTTACATTGTGATAAAGAAAAAGAACATATTGAAGAAGAATATGCAGATCTAATGGTTATGTTAGAGCAATTTCATGCTTATTATGATTTAGATGATATGCATATAAGTGAAGTAATGCACCAAAAGATAGATAGACAATTAGATAGAATAGCAAAGGAGAAATAATGGATTTAGTAAATGAATTGAATAATTTAAGTAATAAGTTGTCATTATCAATTAAATCATTAATAAAAACTGGAAAAGATTATGCTAAAGCATATACTGATTATAGAGTTGCACTTGCTAAAGAATTAATGATATTAAAAGAAGAAGGGTATGCTATTACTTTAGCAGGAGATATAGCAAGAGGTAAACCTGAAATTGCTAGATTAAAATTCAAGGAAATATCAACTGAAGCAATATATAAAGCTAATCAAGAAGCAATAAATTCAACGAAGTTACAAATAAAGATAATTCAAAATCAAATTGATAAAGAATGGGGAAATAATGAAAGAATTTAGTATAATGAAATCTAGACCACCATTGTATTCAAATGAACGATTTTTTGGAAGTGAAAGACACGAAATATTTGAAGGTAGAACAGGAAATAGAGAAAAATCAATAAAAGATGGACTTGTTATATTTATTACACCTGAACTTCATAGAATATTAAAAAAATCAATTCATTTAGCACCAAATAAATGGATATGGTTAAAAAAAGAAGCAGAAAAAACATGGTGTGAATACTATAACAAGACAATTGATGATTTTAGAAAAAGATATTATTGTAATTATTTATAAAATATGCTATATTATTATTAGTGCAAAAGCACTAACCCAAAATTTTATTCTTTTCAAAGAGTAAGCCTAAGATTACTCTTTTTATTTACAAAATATATATAAAATATATAAAAAAAGTATTGACTTTTTATATAAAAAGCGTATAATAATAATTGTTAAAGGGAGATGAAAGAGATGAAAAATTTAGAAGAATTAAAAGAAATGATAAAGGGAGCAGTGAATTGTTGTGGAGATGAAGAAGCTAAATTCTTATCATTAGATTTAAGTGATGGGATAGCAAGACTTCATCCAGAATATGCAGATGCTAAAAGATATGCTGAACAAGGTGGTCAAGTATTAGTACTTGCTAATGATAAAGTATATAATTACAAAGTTAAAACTGATGATGAATTTGAAAAATATTTAGCAAACGAAATTAGAAATGAAAGATATTCAATGATGAATAGATATGGATTATAATAGGTTAAATTATGTGGAAAAATATTGAAATAAATATACAAAATATAGAAACTGATACTGGAAAGGCAACTTTAATAAAAATGCCAAATAAATCAAAATATGCAGGTTATAAGTTTTGGCACCCATCTAAATTAATTAGATATGGTTCAAATAGTTATGCAAGAAATGTTGGTTATACTGATGACTTTAAATTTAAATTGTTTAAAAATGGAAATGGTAAATATAATAAATTTAATGTAATAGATACAATTGAAATTGATGTAGAAAAATTTGAAGAAGCATTTGAATGTATGAGCAATTGTACTAGATCAAAATTAGATGAAACTTATTTAATAGTAAAAGAACCTGAAAAGGTTGAAAAAGAAATTGAAATTGAGGAGGAACTCAAAAATGAATAAAAATTATTATTTAGTAAAATTAGATAGTCATGAAAATTATTATAAATGTACAGCAGTTTATAAAGCTGAAAATGGAGAAAAGTTAAGAAAGTTTTTAGAAGAAACTTTAGCAAGTGATATGTATATAGTAAGTATTGAAAAAGTTGATTATGAAAATAATAAAGAAGAAATATTAAGCCAAGTTAGCATTGAAAAGAAAATGTATAGTGAATATAAGGAAATTTAATATGAATAATAATCAATTATTAGCCTATGAAAAGTTTAAAAAATTAAAAGTAGGTGCATTATTTATGAAAATGGGAACTGGTAAGACTAGAATTGCTATTGAATTAGTTGATTATAATAAATGTGATTTTCTTGTGTATGTAGCACCATTTAGTACCTTAAAGAATATTGAAAATGAATTTATTAAGTGGAATTTAAAGACGCCTTATAAATTAATTGGCTATGAAACTATACAAGCAAGTGATAGAAGATATTTAGAATTATTAAATGAACTTGAAAATAAAAAATCATTTATAGTAGCAGATGAAAGTATCTTTATTAAAAATGAAGAAACTAAAAGATTTAAAAGATTATGTGAATTAAGAAGCAAATGCAAATATGCTTTAATTTTAAATGGTACACCATTAACCAAAAATGAGTGGGATTTATATAATCAAATGTATTTTTTAAGTCCATTAATTCTAAAAATGAATAGAGAACAATTTTTAAATACTTTTTTTAAAAAAATAACATATAGAAAAAAGGGGCAAAAAGAAAATACTTTTTATAAATTTAGCAAAGTAAATGCTGAATTTCTTTACAAGATGATAGAACCTTATATATTCAAATGTGATTTAGAATTTAATAAAAGTGAAGAAAATGATTATCATTATGTTAATTATGAAAATGAAGATGATTATTATAAAGAAAAGGAAGAAAAACTAAATGAATATATAGAAAAAAGAAGTGCTGAAACAGTAATAAATATGCTCACATCATTAAATGTAATAGCAAGTAATTATCATAAGAAAAATGATGAATTAATCAATTATGTAAAAGGTAAGCAAGTGATAGTATTTTGCAATTATTTAAAAGAATTAGAATACATAAAATCGAGGTTAGATTGTTATGTAATAACTGGTTCTACTAAAAATAGAAATAAAATTATAGATGATTTTAAAAGTGATAATAAACCTTTATTAATGACTTATGGAGTTGGTTCTTATTCATTAAATTTACAATTTTGTAACGAAATAGTTTATTCTAGTATTAACTTTGATTATGCTAAATTGGAACAATCTAAATATAGAATAAAAAGAATAGGACAAGACAAAGATATTAAATATACTTATTTCTTAACTGATTTAGGAATTACTAAATTAATATTAGAAAATATAAATAAAAAAATGACTTTAGAAAATTTAATCAAAGAAAAAATGATGGAAGGTGATATAGAATGGCTAAAATCTATTTAGAGAAAGATGTTTTAACTGCATTTTTTGAAAGATGTGAAGAAGTATTTAAAAATGCTGATAATGTTATTTTTTCAGTAAGTGGTGGCAAAGATAGTGGAATAATGGTTCAACTTGCAAATATAGTTGCTAAAAAAATGAATAAAAAATATGATGTAATGTATATTGATTTTGAGGCACAATATAAAGCCACTATTGATTATATTTATAGATTAAAGAAGTTATCAAATATAAGAACATTTTATCATATAGCACTGCCTATGTATTTAAGAAATGCAGTATCAGTTTTACAACCAAAATGGATATGTTGGAACCCTGATGATGAAGATATATGGGTTAGAAAATTACCTAAAGATAGCATAAATTTATCAAATAATATTTTTCCATTTTATGATAAGCCTTGTGAGTTTGAAGAATTTGTACCTAGATTTCAAAAATGGTATCAAGAAACTCATGGGGGTTTATGCTTTGTAGGAGTTGGAATAAGAGCAGATGAAAGTATAAATCGTTTTAGAACAATTGCTTTAATGCCAAATAAAGTTGAATATAAAAATTATCATTGGACTACAAAAGTTGGAGATAATATGTATTCTTTCTATCCTATGTATGATTGGAGAACTGAAGATGATTGGGGAGCAACTGCTAAATTTAATTTAGATATGAATAACATCTATGAATTAATGTATAAAAATGGTTTGTCGATCCATGAACAAAGGCTTTGTCAACCTTATGGAGATGATCAAAGAAATGGATTAGACCAATTTAAAGCACTTGAAAGTGAAACTTGGGAAAAAGTATTAAATAGAGTAAATGGAGTTAACTTTGGAAATATTTATTGTAAAACTTCAGCACTTGGAAATATAACATCAATGAAACCTAAAAATATGAGTTGGCAACAATATTCAATTTATCTTTTAGAAAGTTTAGGAATGTATAATAAAGATTTAGAACTACATTATTATGAAAAGATAAAGAAATTTATAAAATGGTATAAGAAAAATGAAAATATAGATTTAAAAGATATACCAGATGAGGCTGATAAAAAAGAAGAAAGTATGAAAAAGGTTATTTCATGGAGAAGAATAGCAAGAGCAATTGAGAGAAATGATTTTTATATGAAAAGATTGTCTTTTAGTGAAAATAAAAGTGATTTTGAAAAACTGAAAAAAATGATTAGTAAATGGGATAATTTGTTAAATGAAACTACATTAAGCACTGATAAAGATTTAAGAAAAGCAAAGGAGATAATATTAAATGAAAGAAATTAAAATGAAAGCATTAGAATGTAAATTAGTACCTATTGAAAAAGTTACTGCTAATAATTGGAACCCAAACAAAGTAGCAAAGCCTGAAATGGATTTATTGCAAAAGTCAATTGAAGATAATGGGTTTTGTTTTCCAATTGCAACAATATATGATAAAGAAAAAGATGAATATGTAATAATAGATGGGTATCATAGATATTTAGTATCAAAAACTAGACTAGGATTAAAAGAAGTTCCAGTTGTAGTTTTAGATTATGATATAAAAATGCAAATGAGTGCCACAATTCAATTTAATAGAGCAAGAGGAACACATCAAATACCTGATATGAGCAATATAGTAATTAAACTATTGAATGAGGGTTGGGGCGACCAACAAATATGTGAACATTTAGGAATGGAACTTGATGAAGTAATAAGATTAAAACAAGTTAGTGGATTAAAAGAAGCTTTTGCAAATCATACATTTAGTAAATCATGGGAAGAATTTGAAAGAAATTTAGAAGATTAAAAATCTTCTTTTTTTGTAAAAAAATGTTAAATTTATATTGCATTTTATAAACTTTTATTATATAATCAAATTAATGAAAGGTAGGTGATAAAAATGTATATATTCAAAAAAGAAATGAAGGAGGCTTTACTTCAAGGAAGAACAATAAGATATTTAGCAAATAATGTACTTGACATGAGTAGTATATATCTTACATTAATTTTAAATGGTAAGCAAGGCTGTTCTAAAAGAATGGCAAAAGCTATAACTGAATGTGGTGGGTTACAAGCAGTATTAGAAGATTATTTTATAATTAAGGAGAAATAATATGGCAAGAAGAAGAATGTTTAATTTAGACATAATTGACACAGACTTATTTATTGAAATGCCTCAAAGTAGCAGATTATTATATTATGAATTATGCATGAGAGCAGATGATGATGGATTTGTGTCAAGCCCTAAAAAAATTCAGAGAGTTGTTGGTTGCAGTGATGACGATTTTAAAGTCTTAATAACAAAAAAATTTATAATACCATTTGAAACAGGAGTGGTAGTTATAAGGCATTGGAAAATACATAATTATATACAAAAAGATAGATATAAAGAAACACTTTATAGTGAAGAAAAAAGGCTTTTATCACAAGAAGAAAATGGTGCTTATAAGCTTATGGATACATCTTGTATACAAAATGGAAACACAGGTAAGGATAGTATAGAGTTAGTTAAGAATAGTATAGATAATAATATATATAGTCCTGCTAAAGCAGTACAATGTAAAGAAATTATTGATTATCTAAACTTAAAAGCAAATACTCAATACAGACATAATATTAAGAAAACACAATCTTTAATAAATGCTAGATTTAATGAAAACTTTACTATTGAGGACTTTAAAAAAGTAATTGACAATAAAGTAAACGAATGGAAAAATACTGAAATGGAAAAGTATTTGCGACCTGAAACATTATTTGGAACAAAATTTGAAAGTTATCTTAATCAAAAGAAAAAAGAAACATTAGAAGAAATGATGGAAAGGATTACTAAGAGAAATGAACAAAGAACAGGTAATTAATTTACTTAAAAGAATAAAAGGAGGTTATGGTATAACAATAACTGAAGAGATATTAGAAGAGTATAGCAAAATATTAAGCAAATATGATTATAATGATGTTATTGTTAATTATGAAAGTTATTTATTAGAAAATAAATTTGAACCTAAAATTAGTGATTTAATTAAAGATTTAAAAACATTAGAGAAAAAGGAACAAGAAAAAAGAGAACGAGAAGAAAGAGATTATTACATATCTAAAAGTGATATAGATTATGAAAGAAATATGAGAATTAGATATATTAAAAAAATGTGTAATAAATTTTCTTTAAATATAAATGATTACTTTAACAATATAGATAGTATGAGCTTAAGAAATATAAATGAAAGATATAACACATTTATATGGTCATTAGTAGAATTACAATCTAAAAAACATATATTAACAGGTTATGAGTTAATAGGATTAAGAGATTATTATAAAAATGTTTTACTTAAAAATAAAATGAAATAAAACTATTTTGAGCAAAAGTGTATAAATATACTATGTTATATTAAAAAATGGCTCTATGAGGTTAAAAATATTAAATAAGAAAGGATTAAGGAAATGAAAGAAATATTAGTTGATTTAAGAAAATATGATTTATGTGATGAATTAGGAGTTGATTTAATATCAATAGAAGATTTATTAAGTAAATTAGAAGATAGTTTATACGAAATAAAAGAGTTAAAAGATAAAATAGAAGAATTAGAAACACCAGAAGAAGAACCTGATGATTATGAAGAAAGGTTAATAAGAAGAAGTGAAAATGAGTAATCATGAATATGAAAAAGACTTTTATTTATTAAGAAGTGAAAATATATTAAAAAAATTAGATGATTTAGAAGAAGCAAATAACTGTTTAAGAATACAAATAAGTGCTAGAGAAGAAGTATGCAATAAATATAAAAAAGTAATAGATGAAGCTTTAGAATATATAGGAAATTGGCTTATAATAAATGAAGAAACTGGAGAATATTGTATGCCATATACGTTTGATAGTAGTAATTTAAAAAAATTACATGATATTTTAAAAGAGGTGGAATAAATGAATAAAGAAGATTATTTTA
>OBLI01003328.1_pt1 | contig 12466 bp, 10 predicted proteins | sample 1519701 | NCBI WGS metagenome assembly OBLI01 (sample SAMEA3663005, study PRJEB22513) | pig gut metagenome | biome: pig gut; feature: pig-associated habitat; material: faeces | place: France | collected 2012 | reverse complement strand
CGGCACCCCTCCCGTCAGATACCTACCCTGTGTAGTCCCTTGTAAACTGTACTTTAGGGAGCAATGGAAATTCCCATTATAAAAAAGCCTGAAAAAATTGTCATACCAGAGGCTCTAATACCATTTTCCAAACGTAAACGTAGCAATGAGCATAAAGAAGCAATACATTTTTATGAGCATGATAGAGTATTTGCTCCTCTAATCATGGATGTGGAGAAGTATTTGGATGAAATAAAAAGATTTCCAGCGGTCATATCTCCAGACTGTTCTCTTTATGTAGACATGCCTCTATGTCTACAAATTGCTAATACTTATATGAACCGAGCTATTGGAGCATATCTACAGTCAAAGGGGATATATGTTATTCCAAATGTTCGTTGGGGAGATGAAAGAAGTTATACAACCTGTGAACTACCAGAGAAATTTGCTTTTTTAGGAATAGAAAAACATAGTATCGTTTCAATAGGCACATATGGCTGCATTCAGGGGAAGGAATATCGCAGATATTTCTATGAAGGACTAAAAGCAATGCTGGAGGAATTAGAACCGAAGGTAGTATTGGTATATGGAGCTATGCCAGATGATATTTTTGAAGAAGTAAAAAAGACGACGGAATTTGTTCAGTACTATGACTGGATTAGTAGTAAAAAATCCCCTAAAGCTGTCTTTTCCTGACCTGCTTTAGGAGATTTGCGTTTTGGGGTATGATATTCCCTTGTCAGCCCAAGGCAGGATGTTACCGGGCCAGAGGTGCACGGTGTTATGAAGGATATTATCGCCACTGTCCAGCCATAAATAACGAAAAAAGGCAACAGATTCTCAAAAAATCTGTTGCCTTTTTTATTGCAGTTAAAGCCGCTACAAAAACAACTTCAACCCTTTTCATTAAAAACTTCTTTATTTTACCGCAGGAAACCGCCGATTATCTGGGCTTCCGCCTCAGCCTCAGTCAATCCCAAAGACATAAGCTTTATCAACTGATCCCCAGCGATTTTGCCAATAGCCGCCTCATGAATCAAAGCTGCATCCACATCCTTGGCATCCAGCTTTGGTATGGCCACTACATGAGCCTTGTCCATAATAATGGCATCACATTCAGCATGACCGCTGCAGGCTGTTTCACCTACAATAGCTGCCTCAAAAACCTGCTCGGAATTATCTCTAGCTACAGAACGGGAAATAACATCGGTGCTGGAACCCTTCCCTTGCAGCTTTACCTCGTAAACACTGGTAGCCACCTGGTCCCCATGAGTCATCAACCGCTCATGGACAATCATGGTTGCCCCCTCAGCCAATTCAGCCTTGGTAATGCGATGGGTGGAATCTACCCCCTTTATCTGTACCATTTCCATATCCACATAGCTATCAGCCTGCTGATAAACCTCGGTTACAGGGTTCAATATCCGCTTACCCTTGCCATCCCCTTCGCCATAATGCTTTTCCACATAGCGCACCTTGGAATTTTTGCCCACATAGAAGCGATGAACACCATCATGCTGGGAATCCTGATTGCCACAATTGTGAATACCGCAACCTGCTACAATAACCACGTCACAATTATCACCTACATAGAAATCATTATAGACGGTTTCCTTAATACCGCTTTCACTAAGAACAACAGGAATATGCACGCTTTCATTCTTGGTGCCATCCTTGATGCGGATATCTATACCGCTTTTGCCGTCAGTTTTGGTGGCAATATCAATATTAGCTGTGGTATTCCGCCCAGCCTTTTCACCATTAACCCGGAAATTATAGGCTCCCTCTGGTACACCGTGCAGGTCAGCCACCTCTGTCAGCATATGCATCTGAATATTGTCTAACATCTTAGAAACCTCCCTTTGGGTCCAGCTTGGAGCAAGCCGCATTAACAGCAGAAGCCGTACCTAATAGCTCTGGCAAAATATCTGCCTTAGCCCCTTGCTTGGCCACCTTGCCATTTTCAATAACCACGATTTCATCAGCAATATTCAGGATTCTTTCCTGATGGGAAATAATCAAAACTGTCCCCTGTACAGTCTTGCGAATATTTTCAAATACCTGAATCAGATTCTGAAAGCTCCAAATATCAATACCAGCCTCTGGCTCATCAAAAATAGAGAACTTGGTGCCTCTAGCCAGCACAGTAGCAATCTCGATGCGCTTCAACTCACCGCCAGACAAAGAATTATTTACCTCACGGTTAATATACTCCTTGGCGCACAGACCAACCTTGGACAGATATTCACAGGCACTGTCCTTGGAAATATTTTTACCAGTAGCCAAACGCAAAAGGTCAATAACCTTAATGCCCTTAAAATGCACTGGCTGCTGAAAAGCAAAACTGATTCCCAGCTTGGCCCGTTCCGTAATATTCTTTGCTGTAATATCTTCTCCATCAAAAAGCAGACGACCAGAGCTAATATGGTTAATGCCCATAATTGTCTTGGCCAAAGTAGATTTACCGCCACCATTGGGGCCGGTTATTACTACGAATTTGCCATCTGGAATCACCAAATCCATATGGTCAATAATATTTTTCTCTATGTTATTCTCTGTTACTGTATAAGTAACATTTTGCAGCTCTAACATAAAACTCTCCCCTACACAAATCCTTTAAAAGTCACAAAAAGGTTTGCCAATCTGCAAGCAGACCAGCAAACCCTCTTTAGCAGGCCTTCAACAATCCCTGCAATATTAATCTATTTAGTTAGATTAGAACAAATCCTTGGCCAAAACGATAGTCTGATCACGATTTGGACCTACAGATACAATACCCAGGTCAATACCAGTAACCTCGGCCATGCGCTCCAAATAGATGCGAGCCTTCTCAGGCAGCTCCTCATAGGTACGGATACCGCTAATATCAGTTTTCCAACCCTCGAAAGTCTCATAAACAGGCTCTACCTCAGCCAATACCTTCAAGGAAGCAGGAATCTCGTTGAGAATCTCACCCTTGTACTTATAGGCAACACACATCTTGATTTCATCCAGGCAATCCAGAATATCCAGACGAGTAATAGCCATATAATCAATACCAGACAAGAGGCCAGCATAGCGTACAACGCAGGCATCCAACCAGCCAGTACGGCGAGGACGGCCAGTTACAGTACCATATTCATGACCAGCATCACGAATGGTGTCACCAATCTCATTCAGCTGCTCAGTTGGGAATGGGCCTTCACCTACACGGGTGCAATATGCCTTTACTACGCCTACAACCTTGTCAATATCACGAGGCGCTACACCAGCACCAACACCGATACCACCGGAAATAGGATGGGAAGCAGTAACATATGGATAGGTACCATAGTCAATATCCAGCATGGTAGCCTGAGCACCCTCAAAGAGAATCTTGCGATCAGCCTTCAGCTCATCATGCAACAAAGCAATGGTATCACATACATATGGACGGAGACGATCTGCATAGCCCTCATACTCCTTCAGCATGGACTCATAGTCCATAGGCTCCTTGCCATAGAGCTTGACAATCTCCATGTTCTTCAGCTCCAGATTTTCCTTCAGGCGCTTGGCGAACTCTTCCTTGTCAATAAAATCACAGACACGGATACCAATACGGTTATCACGATCTGCATAGCATGGGCCAATACCATTCTTGGTAGTACCAACCTTGTTATCGCCCTTCAGCTCCTCAATGTAGCCATCCATCTCGCAATGATATGGCAGAACCACATGAGCGCGGTTGCTGATACGGATACCGCTGACATCAATACCCTGAGCAATCATGCCGTCCATTTCCTGCAGCATAACCTTTGGGTTAAAGGCAACACCATTGCCTACTACGCACAGGGTTCCCTTGTACAGAATACCAGATGGCATCAAGCGCAGCTTGTATTCTACACCATCAACAGCAACAGTATGGCCAGCATTGCTGCCGCCCTGATAACGGACAACAGTCTCAGCCTTCTGTGCCAAATAATCTACAATCTTACCTTTGCCTTCGTCACCCCACTGGGTGCCTAAAACTACAACAGCTGACATACAGCAGTCTCCCCTCATGTTATCTAAATGAAATCCACCAGCTTGGCAAATTTCTTCATTGTTTGACTCATATAGCATAGCATATCTAAACCGTTAATGTCAATCAAAACAGCCCTGCTATACCTTTCACCAATTACTATTACGCTTCCAGAACCCCGGCTGCAGCATAGCCAAAAAAGTAAATATTTCCAACCTGCCTATGATCATGCAAAGACAGCAAACCAGCTTGGTTACATCCGGCAAATCATAAAAGGTATAAGCCACGCCAAAGGCCACCCCCGCATTGCCCATACAGGACAGTCCCAGCAAAATAGAATCCACCACCGGCAGTCCATCAAAATTAAAGGCACAGGCCGCCAGCAAAGCTATCATCACATACAGAAAGAAGAATCTGGCCACTCTATACACCACTGTGGAAGATTGGCTCTGACTCTCCATCGTAACCCTGGCAATACTATTAGGATGAAGTTTCTCCTGAATAATCGTCCCCACCATTTTCCAAAGAATAATCACACGAGAAACCTTCATACCACCACTGGTAGAACCGCCGCAACCTCCCATCAGCATTAACAGAATAATACAGAACTGGGAAAAGGCTGGCCACTCATCAAAATTATAGGTACTCAAACCAGTAGTAGTCATAATAGAGGAAATTTGAAAGGCCGCTCCCCGCAATGCCTCTCCCGGCTGCCACCCCATAGCATCATAAAGATTCAGAGCCACCAGCAAAGTGATTACACCATAAATAGCCAGATAAACCCTAAACTCCGTATCCCTAATAATATACTTATAACCCTTTTTATAAGCCAAAAAATACAAGCCAAAATTGCCACCGCCGATGAGCATAAAGATAATCAGCACCAGCTCCACAGGCAGGCTGTGAAAATCTGCTGCACTGCCATTAGTGGTAGCAAAACCACCTGTAGCTATAGCCGACATAGCCAGATTCACCGCATCAAAAAGACTTGTGCCGCACAGTAACAGCAAGGTAGTTAGGATAACAGAAAAAAACACATACATAAGCAAAAGGGCATTGGCTGTGGATTTCATTCTAGGCACCACCCGCATCTCTGTAGGCCCTGCCCCTTCTGCATTAAACATTTTGGCGGCGCCGCTGCCTGCCTGGGGAAACATGGCAATATAAATAACTATAATACCCAAGCCTCCCACCCAATGGGTAATACTGCGCCACAGAATAATACTTCTCGGCACAGCATCCAAATCCTTAATAACAGAAGCTCCCGTACAGGTCAAACCAGATACCCCTTCAAAAATACTATCAATAGGATTCAAATAATGACCTGCCAAAAAAGGCAGGGAAGCCAGCAAAGGAATAATAAACCAAGCAATGCCTGTAACCGCAATGCCCTCTCGAATGGTCAGGCTATCATGCTCCAGCTCGCCATAATTACTAAGGGCCACACCTACCCCCAGACTTATCAGCATTGTACCGGCAAAATCCATAGCGCAGGCTTCTCCCCAATACAAGGCCATGACAAAGGGGACACCTAGGGACAGGGTAACCGCAAATTGCAGCTGGCTTAGCACATATGCAATAACCTTTAGATTCATTTACCCCACCTACCAATACCTTTCTCTCAATCCTGTCCAAGCTCCATGAGCCAGAAGCAGGAAGGTAAAAATATTTATCTTGCCAATAATCATAAGCAAACTACAATATAGCTTGGCCCAATCCGGCAGTATCCGAACCTCCTGAGCATCAAGATGAAACATCATCATTGGCCCAGAACTGGTAAGACAAGCAATGGTCATATCCATAGTCTGCTGCATATTCAATCCCGTCAAGGACAAAACCAGCAAAGAAAACAGCATACACAGGAAAAACATAAAGAAATACCCCAGAATACGCTCAATAATCTTCTGAGGCACTGTCCGCCCATCAATAACAATATGGACTACCATATTAGGATGCAAAGTACGCTTCATTTCAGCCAAAGAGCTTTTCAACAGCACCTGCAGGCGAAATATTTTGAAACCTCCGGAAATAGAGCCCATGCAGCCACCAATCAATGCAATACACATCAAAAAGAATTTGTCTACATCATCCCAATGATACATATTCTCTGCCATAATACCATTGGTACAGCCAAAGGAAACCACATGAAACAGGGAATTGCTCACCGCATCTGGCAAGCTGTAAAATCCACCCAAATATAGATGCAAGGCTATAATCCCTGTAAAGGCTGCCACCATCAGGCCAAAAAGCCGCATCTCGCTATTTTTCCAAGTGTGGATTACAAACCGCCATTCCTTGAAATCCAAGGCCTGCCAATACATAAAAACATTACATCCAGCAGCCACGATTCCCAACAGCGCCGTAACCACCACCCAGCCACTAAAGCTAATATCGGCAGCTGGTGTATAACAGCCTCCTGTGGATATGGTCACCAGAGCCATATTAACCCCATCAAAAAATTCCAAACCACTAAGCATATACAAAAGAAAGCCTAAAACAGTTACTAAAGTATAAATACGCAGAATTTTTACCGAGGTACGGTTTATCCGTCGCAAAGTAATAGGTCCAGTGCGCAAGCTGCCCGGCATAATAAATGTCGTGCCAAAGCAGCCACTGGTGCCAGGCAGTACCGTACTCAACAGCAGCAGGACCATATAGCCTCCCAGCCATTGGGACAGACTGCGCCATAGGATTATCGCATCATCGGCCCTGTAAGGCAAATCCATAACACCTGTAGTGGTAAAACAGGAAATACTATCAAATATACCATTTATCAGGGTTAAATCCCCATCTAAATAATAGGGCAGCCCCCCAAAGATGGACATTATCCACCAACACACAAAGAGAAATCCTGCTCCAGCCAAAACGCTAAGGCTTTCCTCCGGCTCCTGGCCTCGTCCTATCAAAATTACGCCTGCCAGCAGGGCTGCCAAAATAGACGCCGCAAAAGCCCCTACAGTTTGCCACATCCCATGATATAGACTATAGCAAAAAGGTATCAGCTGTAGGCCTCCACAAAGGAGAATTACTCGGCCCATTAACAACAGAACCAGTTTATTCATTCTGTCACTCAATCCTTTTGAAAATATTTCAATACATTTTTCGAATGCTTCATCTGAACAATAATAATAGCTCTATCCCCAGGATTCAGCACCGTATTACCATTTGGCACAAAGGCTTCCTCATTCCGCACATAGCCACATACCAAGCATTCCCTAGGCAAAGCAGCATCCATCAGCTTTTTGCCAGCTACCTTGGCTCCCGGCTGAACCAGAACCTCGATAGCCTCTGCCTTGGCCCCCTCCAACAGGGATACGGAAACAATGCCCCCTCGCCGTACAAAGGCCAACACTTCGCTGGCTGCCAAAAAGCGTGAAGACAACACGATATCCACGCCCACCTTTTCCATTAGGTCAATATAATCATATCTATTTACCGTAACTATGGTTTTGGCCGCCCCCAGATGCCGCCCCATCAAGGCCAGCAGCAAATTCAGCTTATCGTCATCCGTCATACAGATCATAATGTCAGCATCGCTGATTCCCTCTGACTGCAGCAAATCAATATTAGTACCATCGCCATGAATAGCCATGCTGTGGCTGGACAGGGTGCCAGCAATCAAGCGGCAGCGTTCCCGGTTCATATCAAATATTTTCACCTGAACCCCTTGCTTGTCTAGAATCCTAGCGGTAAATCTGCCAGCTCGGCCAGCACCAATAATCACCGCCCGACTGATTTTTCGCGCATCACTTCTGACCAGATTCTTGCTAAAGTTAGCAATTGCGCCAGCTTCCCCCACAAAATAAGCATTATCATGAGGCAGCAAGCAATCATCACCATGAGGAATAATCATGCGATGATCTCGGAAAATCATAGCAGCCAAAATGGATTTTGGTATATCCAGATTCTTCAAAGGGGTACCAGCTAAAGGCGAATTGCGCCGCACCTTTGTCTCAAAAAGCCGCACCCTCCCCTCAGCAAAATCCTCCACGTTAAGGGCTGCTGGCACCATGAGAATCCGATTAATCTCCATAGAGGTAATATACTCAGGGTTCAGCATCAGATCAATATCAAAATTAGCCTTGAGATAATCCTTGGCCTCAGACATAAACTGCATATCTCTGATTCTAGCCACAGTATGAGTTATGCCATGCTTCTTGGCCAGAATACAGCACACCATATTTACCTCATCACTGCCTGTAACAGCAATGAGAATATCTGCCCCCTGTACATCAGGATTGTCCATGGTAATAGGGCTGGAACCGTTGGCAGCCATAGTCAAAACATCCAGATTCTCCTTAATGTTCTCCAGCTGCCCTTCCTCTTTGTCGATTACGACAATATCGTATTCCTCCTGAGAGAGCAGCTCTGCTATGCTATAGCCCAGCTTGCCGGCACCGATAATTATTACCCGCATTATATTCACTCCATCTTCTCTGCATTACATACATTTCGCCTAAATTATCTTTATATATATTACACTTTTTAAGCAGGAAAAGCTATAGGCAAAAAAATTCTTAAAACATAGCAATACTGTATACATTCTATATCACTGGACAATAGCAAGGTTTTTCTTCTATAATAATTAGGAAGAAACTTTTTGGCCAAAGGTGGTATAGTATGAAAAATAACAACAAAGTATCTCTTCTGCGCCGGCGCAAAACCGCTATGGACTGGATAAAAAAATATCTGGTTCTGATTATCGGTTCTTTGATTTACAGTGCTGGTCTGGAGATATTTTTGGTTCCCAACAACATTATTGATGGTGGCATAGTAGGTATTTCCATTATGGCCAGCTATTTGACAGGCATTCCCTTTGGTGTCTACATGCTGGTCCTGAATCTGCCATTTCTTTATCTTGGGTACAAGCAGATTGGCAAAACCTTTGCCATTTCTACTATAATATCTATCATAGCCCTTTCTATCTTTTCTGAATTTTTGGAGCCTGTGCCCCAAATCACTCAAGACTACTTCCTGGCAGCCATCTTCGGCGGCATTATTGCCGGTGCTGGTGTAGGACTGGTTATCAGGCAGGGTGGCTCTCTGGATGGTACTGAGATTACAGCCATTATCCTAGACCGCAAAACTTCCTTCTCCGTAGGCGAGGTTGTTATGTTCTTCAACCTATTTATCTTAGGTGCTGCCGGCTTCGTTTTTGGCTGGGACAAGGCCATGTATTCCTTGGTAACCTATTTTATCATTTCCAAAATGATTGATGTGGTATTGAAGGGCTTGGACGAATCCTATGCTGTGATGATTGTCTCTGACGAATATGAGGAGATTGCCGATGCTCTTATGCATCGTCTAGGCCGTGGCGTAACCTATCTTCACGGACAGGGGGCATATACAGGAGACGACAAGCAGGTTCTCTACTGCGTAGTTACCAGATTGGAAGTAGTAAAGCTAAAGGAAATTGCCCTAGAAAAGGACGAAACAGCCTTTGTAACCATCAATCCAGTTCACGATATTGTGGGTGGCCGTTTCAAGAAAAAATCTATCCATTAAATACAAAATAGCAATCCTCACCTGAGAATTGCTATTTTTTTAATTGGTTTCTTCTTATTTACATATTTAAAAACCTATGTTAAAATAAAAATGAACTTTCGTTAAAATTTTCTATTATTCTTGCAGTTTCGTTAGCCTTATTAATTTATTTTCACAAATACCTTGACTTTTTTCCTATTTTTCTCTCATAATAAATATGCGAATATTGTCAACGTAAACAATAACGGATTCTAGGGGGACATCATATGTACCGAGATAAAGACAAATTGGCCATCAATGTGGCCAAATTATATTACCGTTCAGATTTTAGCCAACAGAAAATAGCCCAGGAATTGGGCGTATCCAGGCCTTCTATTTCTCGCCTGCTTCAGTATGCCAAGGATAAGGGCTATGTCAACATCCAGATTGTAGATCCTGTAGAGGATATGAGTATTATGGAGCAGCGCCTCAAGGACAAGCTTCATCTCAAGGATGTAAAAATCGCCTCATCTACCATCAATGATGAGGAAGAAATCAAAAAATATATCTCCATTGCTGCTGCCCAGTATCTGGATGGCATTATTAAAGATGGGGATATTATTGGTGTGGGCTGGGGTACGACCCTGTACAATATGTCTCAAGCTTTAATTTCTCGTTCTATAAAGGGATCTCAGGTAGTACAACTGGAGGGTGGCTTAAGCAATTCCGAATGGAACAATTACTCACGGGAGATTTTAGAGAATTTTGCGAATAATTTTAATACTGTAGCCCAGTATCTTCCTTTGCCAGTTATTTTTGATAACAAAGCTACTAAGGAGCAGGTGGACAAGGATAGATATATCAAACGGATACTGGAGCTGGGCCGTCATGCCAATATTGCCCTGTTCAGCGTAGGTACAGTGCGTCCTAATGCCCTGTTCTTCCGCCTTGGCTATACCGACATTCAGGAGCAGGAAAAGATCCAGCGCACTTCCGTAGGTGATATTTGCTCCCGATTCTTTGATGTAGAGGGCAGAGTCTGCAATAGAGATTTGGATGAACGCACAGTAGGCATTACTCTGAGTGAGCTGCGGGACAAGGAATACAGCATTATGATTTCCGGTGGTGAAGGCAAAATCAATGCCATTAAGGCCGCCCTAAGGGGACGTTATGCCAATGTATTAATCACAGACCAGTTTACAGGCAAGGCTCTGCTGGAAGATTAATTAGCAAAGAGCAAAACCGTCTTAGTTATGGTACTAATTCATAGGTATAAATTTACTTATGAAATTTCCCCATAACTAAGGCGTTTTTTTATGCCCAAATATAAATATTGGAAAATTAGCCAGATTTAGGGCCAAATATATGCCTCAAAAAGTGGTTGAAGTTTTCAATTATATTTAAAACCACCTTTGTCCTCCATTTATATCTAATTAATCACACAAAAAAACTGCCCCATAGGCAAAGACAATCAGCAAAATTCAACATAATCCGCTTTTGCCTTTATTTTCCCTATGGGACAGTTCTAAGTTTTTATTGCGTTATTACAGCATATGAGCTCTCAGCTCTTCACCGCTTAATGGAGACAGATAGGCTGGGGCAATATCAAATACAGTCTTACAGCCATTAGTACCTTCCTGATGGAGACGATTTACAGCCCGTGCATAGGCCAGAATTACAGAGGAAGTAAATTCTGGATTAGAATCCAGCTTCAAGCTATATTCAATAACATGCTTGTGCTCACCATTAAAGCCTGTTGCACCAGTACGGAATACAAAACCGCCATGAGGAATACCGCTATGGTTAGCCTTAAGCTCCTCCTCACTGATAAAATGTACGGTAGTATCATAGTCAGAGAAATAATTTGGCATATTCTTAATATCTGCTTCAATCTGAGCCAGATCTGCCCCTTCCTCAGCTACCACAAAGCACTCCCGCACATGCTTCTGACGAGTAGTCAGCTCTGGGTTTTCACCGTTTCGTACAGACTTCAGGGCAGCTTCTACAGGAATGGTGTACTGCTTGCCATCCTTAACACCTTTAACCCGGCGAATAGCATCAGAATGTCCCTGGCTAACTCCCTTACCCCAGAAGGTATAATCATTACCCTGTGGCAAAACTGCATTGGCATAAAGACGATTCAGAGAGAACATACCTGGGTCCCAGCCACAGGAAATCAAAGCGGTATGACCGCTTGCCTGGGCAGCCTTATCTACATTGGCAAAATGCTCTGGAATACGGGCATGAGTGTCAAAACTATCAATTACATTAAAGTATTTAGCCAGCTCTGGAGTCTGTTTTGGCAAATCTGTAGCGCTGCCGCCGCAAAGTACCAATACATCAATCTCATCAGCGTGATTAGCAGCCTCAGCAGCAGGATATACCTTAACACCCTCAGTCTGCAGCTTTACAGTCTCAGGATTGCGGCGGGTAAAAACAGCCACCAGCTCCATATCATCGTTCTGACGTACAGCAGCCTCTACGCCACGACCCAAATTACCATAACCATAAATACCAATTCTCATAATCTATTCTTCCTTTCACAGCATATACCACCCCTAGATGATATACATATAATGGTATAGTTAGGTGTAAATATATAACGATATTTACATAGATAATAATAACACAAAATTTCCATATTGGGTATATATTTATAGAGTATACAATGTACAGTGAAAATTTTTATTCCCTCCAGGACTACTGGCAGCCTTGGATTTGCCTTCCATACCACCAAGCAAACCCTTCCCCGCACCGTACAACAGGTAATGAGATTAATACATCGCTAATTTCTGATTTGCCGAGTTGTTTCTCCTTAGAGTTGTAAATATAATTCGTGATGTCAAAGTTTTTCGAAATACAGCCTGCGGTCATAACGACTTTTGCTCTGTCCGACTTAATGGCCCTACCTGAGGGTTTATCCTTACGCACAAATACCGCTTGTCGCTGAGCCAATTCACAGAGTCCGTATTGATAGATAGTGTCACCGGGCCACTTTTGCTACGCAAAAGCAGGAGTCTCCCGACGCAAAAGTGTCATGCCCCT
>OBLI01003327.1_pt1 | contig 12466 bp, 11 predicted proteins | sample 1519701 | NCBI WGS metagenome assembly OBLI01 (sample SAMEA3663005, study PRJEB22513) | pig gut metagenome | biome: pig gut; feature: pig-associated habitat; material: faeces | place: France | collected 2012 | reverse complement strand
CTACTGAGTTTACAAAATGGATGGATGAATACCTACTCCACCTTCAAAAGGGAGACAGATACTCGCTTGCGTATCAGAAGCATATGCGGAGCACTGTCAACATTGTCAAGTCATATCTGGCCCACATCCACCGTCCTGGTCTCATGATGGACAAGGTGGACAAGCCCTTCTACAAGAACTTTCTCACATATATCAAAGATGTGTACCGAAACACGAAGTCTCCCGACCGCCCGAAGCCATTGTCACCCAAAACAATGTTGCTGATACAGACCGATGTTAACTCTATGCTGAAATATGCAGTAGGACAAGGCGTGTTACAGAAGCATCCGTACTATGAACTGGAAAAGCGAGAGACCTTTGCTAAGACACCGAGCGACAGGGACTATCTTACCGTAGAAGAGTTGAAACGCATGGCGGAAGTCGAAACTGGCAGTCCAACCACGAAGCAGACATTTATGTTCTGCTGCTTTACAGGCTTGCGCCATAGCGACTTACTACAACTGTATTGGCGAGACATCCGAGAGACAGAGGATGGGCTAAAAGTGTATGTCCAATCCATGCAGAAGACAAAGAAATCTGCGGTAATCCCTTTGGGGAAGCAGGCTTTGGAATGGATGCCAGAACGTGGCACCGCCTCACTTGATGACAGGGTGTTCACACATATCCCCCTTCTCTGCAATGCCGACCGTGCCTTGAAGCGTATGACAGCTAAAGCAGGAATAGACAAATCCATTTCCTTCCATTGCAGCCGTCATACCTTTGCCACTCTCATCCTGACAGCAGGAAGTGACATCTACACCACAAGTGAGATGTTGGGGCATACCAACATCCACACCACGGAAATCTATGCTGATGTGGTGATGGAAAAGAAAGTCGATGCGGTTAATATGCTTAACGGCGTCTTCTGATTTCACAAGAAGTGTTCGATGTGCGAGCCACAATAATGGTTCGTGCTTGGAACACTTCTTTTCCCTCTTGTTAATAAAAAAATGCATATGGGAAATGGGATTGTTAGGTAAAAACACATACAAAACGAGTTTTTTCTTCGTTAAACGGCAGAAATACAACCAGAAAGTTGTATTATTCGTTGTTTTTGTGTAATTTTGCCCCCGTAAAATAAGATGCAGGATTATCTTCATGAACACAACGATTGACAATAGAACTTTGACGCAAACAAACGTAAATGAACAACGAGTGAATATGGAGCAGGAAGTCAAAGATTGGGAGAAATACTCCCGACAAATAGTTTTAGCCATGTCGAAAAGGATGGCTGAACTCGGAATGACACAACAGATGCTTGCAGAGAAGATGAATTGCACGCAGCAATATGTCTCCAAAGTGTTGAAAGGTCAAAAGAATATGTCGTTGGAAACATTGTGCAAGATTGAAAGCACATTGGGAATTGAGATATTCAAGCGTCTTGATGATATTGAATAAAATAATGTTGAAACTATGACGACACAAAGTGAAGCAGCATTGGAAACAGGGTTGATAGAAACCTTAAAGCAGATGGACTATGAATATGTCCAAATTGCTGAGGAGGAAAATCTGCAATCCAATTTCAAACTCCAACTGGAGAGGCACAACCATAAGCAGTTGGCTGAACATGGACGGACGGAGTTCACGGCAGAGGAGTTTGACAAGATACTCATCTACCTTGAAGGTGGCACTCGTTTCGAGAAAGCCAAGAAACTTCGTGACCTTTACCCATTGGACACTGCCGACGGCAAGCGCATTTGGGTGGAGTTTCTGAACCGTCACCAATGGTGTCAGAATGAGTTTCAGGTCTCCAATCAGATAACTGTCGAAGGCAGGAAGAAGTGCCGTTATGACGTGACCATCCTTGTCAATGGTTTGCCACTTGTGCAGATAGAGTTGAAGAAACGTGGCGTGGAGCTGAAACAGGCCTACAACCAGATTCAACGCTATCACAAAACATCGTTTCACGGCTTGTTCGACTATATCCAGTTGTTCGTTATCTCCAATGGTGTCAATACACGCTATTTCGCCAACAATCCCAACAGCGGATATAAGTTCACCTTCAATTGGACGGATGCGGAGAATATTCCGTTCAATGAACTCTCTATGTTTGCGCAGTTCTTCTTCGACAAATGTACATTAGGCAAGATGCTCAGCAAATATATCGTGCTGCATGAGGGTGACAAATGCCTGATGGTGTTGCGCCCTTACCAGTATTATGCCGTGGAGCGCATACTCGACAAGGTACAGAACTCCAACAAGAACGGATATATCTGGCATACTACAGGTGCAGGCAAAACCCTCACCTCGTTCAAGGCAGCACAGCTCGTTAGCGAGATAGATGGTATTGACAAGGTGATGTTTGTCGTTGATCGTCACGACCTTGACACTCAAACCCAGTCAGAATACGAAGCTTTCGAGCCGGGAGCCGTGGATGGTACGGACAATACTTACGAGTTAATCAAACGACTCAGTGGCAATTCAAAAATCATCATCACCACCATCCAAAAACTGAACTGTGCCGTCACCCGAAACTACTACAACAAGCATCTGCAAGAGGTGAAAGACCAAAAGGTTGTGATGATTTTCGATGAATGTCATCGCAGCCATTTTGGCGAGTGTCATAAGAATATCGTGAATTTCTTCAAGAACCTGCAGATATTTGGCTTCACTGGCACACCTATATTCTCTGAGAATGCCAGAGGCGAACATACCACAGCCGAGGTGTTTGACACCTGTCTCCACCGCTATCTCATCAAGGATGCCATAGCCGACGAGAACGTGCTGGGCTTCTTGGTGGAATACTACAAGGAGAATGGCGACGTGGATGTGATGGAAGAAAAACGCATGAGGGAGATTGCACAGTTTATCCTCAACAACTTCAACAAATCGACCTACGATGGAGATTTCAACGCTCTGTTTGCCATACAGTCTGTCCCCATGCTGCTTCGCTACTACAAGATATTCAAGGAACTCAATCCGAAGATACGCATTGGTGCTGTGTTTACCTACGCTGCCAATGACAGCCAGGATGATGAGCAGACAGGCATGAACCAGGGTTTTGCCAACGACAAGGTGACGGCAGACGAGTTGCAGGCTATCATGGACGACTACAACGGCATGTTCCATACCAATTTCTCTACCGACAACTTCAGTGCCTATTATGACGACATCAACCTGCGAATGAAGAAGAAGCGTGCCGACATGGAGCCGCTCGACCTCCTGTTGGTTGTCGGAATGTTCCTCACGGGCTTTGATGCCAAGAAACTCAACACGCTGTATGTGGATAAGAACTTGGAATACCATGGACTCTTGCAAGCATTCAGCCGTACCAACCGAGTGCTCAACGAGAAGAAGCGGTTTGGCAAGGTGGTGTGCTTCCGCAATCTGAAAGACAATGTAGATAAGGCAGTCAAACTGTTCTCCAACACCAATGCTCCCGAAGCGTTGGGCTTTGTGCTGCGTGCGCCATTCGAGGATGTGAAGAAGGAACTGAATGCCCTGTGCCATACTTTCCTCGCTCGTTACCCCAACATGGCATCCGTGGACCGCATTCAGAACGAATACGACAAGCGAACCTTCATACTTGCATTCAGAGACATTATCAAGAAACGTTCTGAGATACAGATATACGAAGAGTTTGATGCTGATGACCCTACATGGGAAATGAGTGACCAGCAGTTCAACGACTACCGCTCCAAGTACCTTGACATGACACTTGGCTTTATCTCAACAGACAATGATGAGCAGAATAAGGGGACAGACGAATCCACAAGCATGGTGGCAGAAGACCAGCAGGGAGAAATCACCGACATAGACTTCTGCCTTGAACTACTTCACAGTGATGTCATCAATGTGGCATATATCCTCGAACTGATAGCCGACCTCAATCCTGATAGTGAGGACTATGGAGAAAAGCGTCAGCATATCATTGACACGATGATTAAAGACCCCGTGATGCGCAACAAGACTCGCATCATCGACAATTTCATCCGTGAGAATGTCGATAACGACCATGAGGGTTTCACTCGCAGCAAGGCAGACGGAACGATGGACTTGGAGATCCGCCTGACGGAATACGTTACAGAAGCTCGTTTGCGTGCCATTTCCGACTTGGCAAAGGAGGAAGATGTTGACGAAAAGGCTCTTGTCAAGTATGTACAGGAGTACGACTATCTGCAACGTGAGAAACCGGAAATACTACAGCGTGCCATCAAGCAGAAGAAGGGACTTCGCCTCCTGCAACGCTCATGGCTTCTGAGAAGCCTGACGACAAAGTTGAGAAACATTATTAGTACATTTAGTTGGGAATAAAGTATGCAAGACAATAAGACAAATAGAGTATTCTTCTCTGCGTGCCTCACAGAAGGTTATAGAAGCTGTACTAAAGATATAAAGAACGCATTAAGAGAGAATGGCATTGTTGTAGAGAAGAAACTCCGCAACACCAAGGATATTTGGGCTCGTGATTATATGCCAATACAGATTGGTGAAAACAAGTTCATGCGGTACACGTACCGCCCCGATTATCTTTGGAAAGTCGAGAGCAACCGACAATATATCACAGACAATGCTCAATGTGATTTTCTTACAGGTAAGGAAATTGTAGATTGCAATATTGTATTGGACGGCGGCAATGTTGTCATTTGTGGAAATAAGATGATATTGACAGAGAAAGTGTTTGCTGAGAATGCTGACTTGCAACCGTTTGAAATAACAAAAAGGATTGAGCAAGCCAGCGGAAAACAAGTAATATGGATTCCCGTTGATCCGCATGAAGTGGAAGAAGCAAGACGAAATAATGAACTACCACTATGCCATGCTGATGGAATATTGCATGCGATTGACGAAAAAACCATCTTGTTATCCAATTATCAGGATTACGATTTGAATTATCGAGCCAAATTACTTGAAAGGCTTTCACCATATTTCAAAATAAAAGAGCTTGGCTTTGGTGATAAGAAATCTGATAATTCTTGGATTTACATTAACTATTTACAGGTAGGCAAAGTAGTTCTAATGCCAACCCTTAATGAGCCAGCGGATGAATTAGCCGTTGAGCAATTAAAAGAGTATTTACAGGTAGATACAATCGTCACGATAGATTCAAATGAATTGACTTTCAATGCGGCAGACCATAATGTAGGTGGTTCTCTGCATTGCATTTCATGGAATGTTTTTGACTCAACAAAAGGAAAATAGCCATGGATAAAGTTTTTCTTGTTAGATGGTATGGCTCTTTCAATGGTGAGGATGCTTTGGATGAGCTTAGGCTATGGGAGAGATCACATCCCGAATGTGAATGTAACCTGTACCTAATCAGAGGATATAAGAAACATGCCAAAACCACCATTCATTATTACATAGGACAAACGATACAAGGTGTAGCCAAACGATTTGCCAATCAAGGTCACCATATTAATGAATTACACCGAATATCCGAAATATGGGTTGGTTGTTTTGCAAATACTGTCCCAGACAAGAAAGACATTTCTTTGGTTGAAAGGATGTTGATTTGTTATGCAAGTAGTGAGGTCGGGAATCCGAATATGCTTAATCAGATTTGCACTGATTATGCTCCTCCGCAAAATGTCTATATTCTATCTGAGTGGTATAACTATACCACATTAAAACAATACGAACGTGTTCGTAGGGACTCGGTTGCCAAAATTATTCCAGATGTAATAGCATATCGTGTAACGGAAGAAAAACAATCTATATTATTTATCTCAGAAAAATTGAAGAAATATTGGTATTGAATATGAGCGAAGAACTGCAACAGAAACTGCGTACACAGCTTTGGACTGTGGCAAATACCTTGCGAGGCAATATGTCGGCAAGTGACTTTATGTATTTCACCCTTGGATTTATCTTCTACAAGTACCTGTCGGAGAAGATAGAGATGTATATCGATGGCGAACTGGAAGCGGATGAGATGACCTTCAAGGAGGCTTGGGCGAGTGACGAGCAAGAACTGAAAGACGAGATAAGGGAAATAAGCATGGAGAATCTGGGCTATTTCATAGAGCCGGATTTTCTGTATTCATCTGTCATTGAGGCAATCAAACGCAAGGAGAATATCCTACCCATGCTCGAACGCTCGCTGAAGAAGATTGAAGACAGCACCATCGGACGAGACAGTGAAGAAGATTTCGGTGGTCTCTTCTCCGACATCGACCTTGCTTCACCAAAGTTGGGCAAGACTGCCGATGACAAGAATACGCTTATCAGCAATGTGCTGCTGGCACTCGATGACATTGACTTCGGACTGAGCGAGGCTTCCGACATCGACATCCTCGGCGATGCCTACGAATACATGATCGGTCAGTTTGCCGCAGGTGCAGGAAAGAAAGCTGGTGAGTTCTATACCCCACAGGAGGTGAGCCAGATACTTGCCGACATCGTTACGACAGGGAAGACTCGTCTGAAGAATGTCTATGACCCGACATGTGGCTCTGGCTCACTGCTGCTCCGCACAGCACGCAACGGCAAGGCCGATTTGATATACGGTCAGGAAAAGAACCCCACCACCTTCAACCTTGCACGCATGAACATGCTGCTGCACGGTGTGAAGTTCAGCGATTTCTGCATAGAGAATGGCGATACGCTCGAAGCCGATGCCTTCTCTGAGGAGCAGTTTGATGCAGTGGTAGCCAATCCTCCTTTCTCTGCCGAATGGAGCGCAGCAGACAAGTTCAACAACGATGACCGTTTCAGCAAGGCAGGCCGTCTCGCACCACGCAAGACAGCCGACTATGCCTTCATCCTTCACATGATTTACCACTTGAACGAGGGTGGCACAATGGCATGTGTGGCTCCTCATGGTGTGCTCTTCCGTGGCAATGCCGAGGGTGTCATCCGTCGTTTCCTCATTGAGAAAAAGAACTACATTGATGCCATTATCGGATTGCCAGCCAATATCTTTTATGGCACCAGCATCCCGACTTGCATCCTCGTGATGAAGAAATGCCGCAAGGAAGACGACAACATCCTGTTCATCGATGCCAGCAAGGAGTTTGAAAAGGTGAAGACGCAAAACAAGCTCCGTCCGCAGCATATCCAGAAGATAGTCGAGACCTATCGCGAGCGCAAGGAGATAGAGAAATACAGTCACCTCGCCACCCTGCAGGAGGTTGCCGACAACGACTATAACCTCAATATCCCTCGCTATGTCGATACCTTTGAGGAAGAAGAACCCATCGACATCAAGGCGGTAATGGCGGAAATAAAGGAATTGGAAGCCAAGCGCGCCGAATTGGATAAAGAAATAGAGGTGTATCTGAAAGAATTGGGAATAGTCTGACAAACATGAAGTCGCAAATTGTGGCTTCCAATATTCCACCAACTTGGTGGAAAAATAGCAATTGAACAGAACAAGGAATTTAAGCAATGGCAGAGAATAACAATATACCACAGTTTATGAATAGCGAGTCATTCATGTCAGACAAGAACTATGTTAAGTGGCTGTCTGACTTAAAGAAGCGTATTCGCATCGCTCAATTGAAGGCTGCGGTTAGAGTAAACGAAGAAATGCTCAAACTCTACTGGGGCTTGGGGGAAGACATCTGTGAGAAGCAGAAACAACACCATTGGGGAACTGCCTTTATTAAAAGGCTGAGTGTGGATTTGAGAACAGAATTTCCTCATACAGAGGGGTTTTCATGGTCAAACCTATACAAAATCCGTCAGTGGTATTTGTATTATTCAGCACAGATTGGATTTTTGTACCAAGCTGGTACAAAATTACTGACTGTTGAAAATGCTTCTGTGTCAATGCCGGAGATTCTCCTTCGTGTGCCATGGAAACACCAGACACATATCGTTTCAAAATGTAAGACGATACAGGAAGCCATATTCTATCTCAATCAAGTGATAGAGGGGAATATTAGCCGTTCAGAATTGGAACACATCATCGATGCTAACCTCTATGAGCACAAGGCGAAGGCTTTGAATAATTTTGAAAGCACGTTGCCCCAACCACAGGGTTCATTAGCAGAGGAGATAATCAAAGACCCGTACAACCTTGATTTCATAAGCATGGAAGGCAAGTTTGACGAAAGGGATTTGGAAAACAAATTGGCGGAGAATGTAACCCGCTTCCTGCTTGAATTGGGCAAGGGATTTGCATACGTAGGTCGGCAGATGGAATTGGTGACACCAAGCGGAAAATCTTATTTCCCCGATATGGTATTTTATCACATCAAGTTGAAATGCTATGTTGTAATAGAGTTAAAAGTGGTGGATTTCATGCCGGAATTTATTGGTAAACTCAACTTTTACGTCTCAGCTGCTGACGAATTGCTGAAAGGAGAGGATGATAATCCGAGTATTGGCATCTTGCTCTGCAAAGACAAAGACTCCTCAGTAGTAGAATGGTCATTGCGTGGTGTCACCACGCCACTTGGTGTGGCAAGTTATCAATTACAAGAAGTGTATGAACGGACAATGCTTGAAATAAGGCAGCGGACGTTGGAAGAAAAACAGGATGAAGAGAAGAATGAAATATAATTATATCCGTCAGTGGTTTGAGTTTTATAATCAGCATCTTGCAATTATGCAACAACCTGTTGCACAATTAGACGATGTAAATTGGGCAACAAGCTGTTGCCCAAATCAGCGAAGATGTTTTCTTCTCCGTTCCATGGAGATATAGAGGCCACGCTTTCTGATAATGACGACAATGCAGATTCTTGAAGTCGCAATTTGCGACATCAAGGTATTTAATGTAAAAGAATAAAGAATGACAACTATGGCAGATAATAAAGATAAAAAAGTCCTTAATGTTCCCCATTTGAGATTCCCGGAGTTTAGTGGGGAGTGGGAAAAGTGTAAGGTTTCAGACTTGCTGGATTTCTATTCCACCAATTCACTCAGTTGGGAGCAACTTGAATATGACACTAATGCAATGATGAATTTACATTATGGTCTTATCCATGTAGGACTTTCAACTATGGTAGATTTGGCAAAAGATAAATTGCCTAACATAAAAGAGGATAATATGCCAAAGAACTTTGAATTGTGCAAAGAGGGTGATGTGGCATTCGCTGATGCTTCGGAAGATACAAATGAAGTAGCCAAGGCAATTGAGTTCTATAATCTTGCAGGCAAAAACGTAGTCTGTGGATTGCATACAATTCATGGTCGAGACAATAAGTGCAAAACTGTTGTGGGGTTCAAAGGATATGCCTTCTCATCTACTGCCTTTCATAATCAAATAAGACGAATAGCACAAGGAACAAAGATTTACTCTATTAGCACTAAGAATTTTTCTGAGTGTTACATTGGATTGCCTTCCAAACCAGAACAGGTAAAAATAGCGACCTTGCTTCGCCTTATCGATGAACGAATAGCAACCCAAAACAAAATCATTGAGGATTTGAAAATACTAAAGTCCGCAATTGCAGAAACAGTATTCAACAACATGAAAGGTCACCTTACAAATCTTTCAGCTATTTGTAATATTGTAAAAGGCAAGCAAGTTAATGGAGAAGAGCTTTCTGAAAAAGGGAAATATTATGTTATGAATGGCGGCATCACACCGTCAGGCTATTATGACCAATATAATACTCCTGCCAATACGATTTCAATAAGCGAAGGAGGAAACTCATGTGGTTATGTGCAGTACAATAAATCATCATTTTGGAGCGGCGGACATTGTTACACACTACAAGACATCTGTAGTGGAGTTGAGCCCCAATATCTCTTTCATTATTTGAAACGATATGAAAGCAACATAATGAAGTTACGTATAGGAACAGGGTTGCCGAATATCCAAAAGAAAGATTTAGAGAATTTCAGAATCGAATTACCACCCTCTAATGTTCAAAAGGAAATCGCCACATGCTTAACTGCTATTGAACACAAAATATTGGTAGAAATCAATTGGCTGGATAGTGTCCAAAAGGAAAAAAAGCATTTACTTCGTCAGATGTTCATATAAACATCTGGCGAAGCAGATAATGCTTTTGTTCCACTAATTTGCAATGATAATGAGTCTCGATATCTATTTTATCCAATAAAACTGATATTTTCTTGCCAATTGTATGCTGTTCCTCAGAACTTGGGATATAAATTGGGATGTTGCATATACTCTCAAAAGATAGGCATTGGCGTACACTGCCTTCCAATCGTTTTTGCATTTCATAGAAGAAATAGCTTGTTGAAAAGAAATGTTCCATATACTCTGTTGCAACACCATTTTTCACTCTAAAGCATATATACATTGGGCTTACAATACCTGTATCAATGGTTGTCAATCGTGCGATAGAACCAACATTGATTCTTGCTGGATTGTAGGCAAAATCGTTCTTGTGAACAATCTTGTAGTTTGATGTGTCCTCACTCGCAATAATTCTATCTTCAAACTGTTCGCTCTGATTTATAAAACCCTGTTTATTGCTGACAGACAAAACCATATCAATAGACTTGTCTTTGTTCCTTTCTGAAATTTGCTCAATAACATCGCCTATGCGACATGAATGGCATGAGCGATTGGAATACGCTCTTTCAATAATTGCGGACATTTCAGTTTCTTAATCCTTAATCAAGGGAATTGCGCATAGGGTTGCTGGAATGGGTAAGCCTAATGTTTGCTTAAAAGAATGTCTTGAATGTACATCCTCAACATTGCAAGAAAGTGAAGTGTCAGATTTAGGACCTTACCCTGTTTATGGAGCAAATGGGATTGTGGGGTTTCTTGATAGTTATAACACACCTGACGAAGCAATCTATATTGTAAAGGACGGCTCTGGGGTTGGTTCTGTTGCCTATGTAAAAGGAAAATGTTCAGCAACTGGAACCTTGAATATCTTAACTGCCAAACAGGATTACTCACTTCAGTTCCTATACTACATGTTGAAAGTGTTCAACTTTGAACCATACAAAACAGGAATGGCTATTCCACATATTTATTTCAAAGATTACAGCAAAGCCAAGATATTCTGTTCATCATATTCTAAGCAACTTAGATATGCCAAGATGTTGGAGGCTATAGATGCCAAACTATTGATAGAACAGAAAGTTTTCATCAGTTTGAATAGCCAGAAGCAATACTTACTCCGTCTGATGTTCATATAAACATTTGACGGAGAAGATACTGTTTTTGAGTTACATACAGTTCAAGCATCGCTCTTTCGGTGCTTATCTTCATTGCTACACTGTTCAATACTGAGTGTATTCGCTTTTGATTATCCAAAGATGGCAAAGTAATGCTTGCTTTCTCAAAGTCTGCCTTGCAAAGATTAAACCGTGTGCTTCCTTGTGCAAACGGATATATGAACTTTCTAAACGGAGTAGAAGAAACGTAGTATGATATGTATGGTGAATAAGCCAGTTCCTCGTTCACGATATGGATTCCAAAGCAAAAGCTATTCAAATACACCTCATCCTGTCCTAAATAAACAGACCCAATCCCAACTTCCTCTGGTGTTTCAGAAGAGAGAGTAAACAGTACATCACCATATTGAACAACATTCTGTTTCTCGCCCTCGTCTATTTGTACATATTGATAGTCGTTCTCATTCACGACATTGTTGGAATAGACATTCAAATATGTAATGAACGGTTTCCCTTTCCCGAAATCCATAGCTGACTTTCCTGATAATCCCGAGTACGAATATCCAAATCCCGCAAAAGAAGTCCTTATACCATCACCATATCTATCGTATAAAGAATTATTTAGTCCCTTGATTAAGGATTCCAGTTTCTCAATGATTTTGTTTTGGGTTGCAATGCGCTCGTCAATTATAGACAATAATGCAGATATTTTTTCTTCTTCGCGCAAAGATGTTACATAAACAGGAAAAGACGAATACTCTTGCGAGTTTATTCCAGGTTGACCTGATCGAGCAGACATTATTGAAACCCAACTCCAATATCGATGAGTGTGCAATTGTGAAAACACAAAGTATGGATTATGCTTCGTTACGTTTGCCCTAATCAAGAAGCCTGCATAATAAAGCTTTCCATCAGATTTCCTATACAAATAAGACTTACCTGTACTTGCTCCTGTCCTTGCCAAAAGAATATCTCGGTCATTTACCAAATAATTTTCAGTTAACGTTCCATCAGGAGAGACTATGTCCTTATCTATATATGTAGATGATGCTTCATCAATATCAGTAATTCGGATATACTTATTCTCACCATCAAAAGGTTTTGCAGCAGCATTCATGCCATAGTCAAATCCTGTTGCAATATCACCTAACTTACACTTTTCCCACTCCCCACTAAACTCCGGGAATCTCAAATGGGGAACATCGCTCATTATATTTCTCTAATTATAAGCACTTATCATTTTTTATAGAATTATGAGCAACAAAACGATTAGAGAAATTGCGGAGGCTTGGAAAGAGTACAAGCGTCCCTACGTGAAGCAGTCCACAATGGCTGCCTACGTATTAATTCTGGAGAACCATGTTCTTCCTGAGTTTGGTGACAACGATTCGCTCCATGAGCATGAAGTTCAAGCATTCGTCTTGAAAAAGAT
>OBLI01003324.1_pt1 | contig 12476 bp, 22 predicted proteins | sample 1519701 | NCBI WGS metagenome assembly OBLI01 (sample SAMEA3663005, study PRJEB22513) | pig gut metagenome | biome: pig gut; feature: pig-associated habitat; material: faeces | place: France | collected 2012 | reverse complement strand
ATTATAAATGCTATAAACTACTTTAATAGTAGACAAGAAGAATCAATCTATGATGACCTTAGAGGTTTGACTATGGATGATATATGTTGACTGCCATAATCACGTGATAAGTGCGTGATATGGCAGTTTTAGATGGCCCGATGGTGGAATTAGATAGACACGATACAGTTAAGATGTATTATTCATTATGAATGTGAGGGTTTGAGTCCCTCTCGGGCTACAAGTTAATAAATAAACTAAGAACTCTTACAGCAAACTAATTATCATGTAATTATAATATAGGTTTTTGTATATTTTTTATATACAAAGAGTTCTGTAAATTAAGAACCTATACAGCAAACATTTTCCACAAAATGAGTAATAATGTTATTAAGTGGGTTCTGTTTATATAAGAAGGAGTCGAACAGCAATTAATAATTGTATAGTTACTAAAAAAGGACTCCTGTTAATTGCTAATTTCTAATTAAATTCATTATGTTATTTGTAGGTGATCAAGTAATTTATGAAGGCAGTGTATATAGAGTCTTTAAAGTAAATGGAGATATTATAAACATTACTAATGACTTTTCTGAAGCAGAAGCCTTTGAGGATGAACTGACTGTCGTTTATGAGCCTAACTTTGAACCGTTTGATTATGGTTATATGTTAGATTGTGAACGAATCCTATTGCGTAGGATGCATGATTTCTTTACAAAGGAATCTAGATTATGTGATAAAGATGATATAGCCCGACATATTGGAGTTGCTATAAATCTTTTGAATATCATCTTAGCATATGATGACCCTTTGGTAGTGGAATATAATGAATCTTCTGAATATAAGGGTGTACTAAGAAATGCATCTTTTAAAATAACTGTATATGTAAATACAAGAAATGCTGCAAGATTTCTAAAGTGTGACATTAGTAGTCCTATTCTTGAGAATGAATTAAGAGAGGAAAAGGCATGGTATTTATATCATAAATTAAGGTTTAACTATTTAAGGAACTGTTGGGAATGAAAAATTATCAAAGATTTAGTATTGGTGATTGGGTAGAGATTGTATTCAGTCACTCAGGCAATATAGGGGCGAAAGGAGTTATTACTCTTGTTCGCCCTTCTTATTGTAAGATAAAGATAGATGGCAAAGAAGAGAATCATACTTACGGTCAATTCAAGAAGATAGATGCGCCAACTGAAAATTAAGCAATCAATAACTAACAGAAGTGGTACTTTAGGAAGTTATTTCAAGGATGTTTCTAAAGAATCATTTATAGATACTGAGGAAGAAGCTAGATTGGCCAAAAGAATTAGAGAAGGGGATCAAACTGCCTTAGATAAACTAGTTAGAGCTAATCTTAGATTTGCTATTTCAGTGGCTAAACAATATCAAAATAATGGTTTACCGTTAGAAGATTTAATTCAAGAAGCTAACTTTGGCTTATGCAAAGCAGCGACACTCTTTGACGAGACTAGAGGCTTTAAATTCATCTCTTATGCAGTATGGTGGATAAGGCAGTATATACTACTTGCTTTATCTAACCATTCTCGCAATATAAGGATACCAACATCACAAGTTTCTGTTCTTAATAAAATAAATAATCAAATATCTAAGTTTGAGCAGGAACATAATCGCAGACCCACTTCTTCTGAAATATCTAAACTGATGGATATGCCGCGAGAAAGAATTGATGAACTTACCCAATCTTCTATTCGCACTGCATCATTAGATACAACTATAAATGATGATGAAAATTCAACTTTATTAGATATAATTCCAGAAGAAGAGCCAGAAGATAAAGTAGATGTAACTAGGGTTCTTAATCTGCTTACAGATAGAGAACACGATGTCATTATGCTTTATTTTGGTATAGGAGTTCCTGAATTGCCTCAAGATGAAATAGCCAAATTATTTGGACTAACTAGTGAAAGAATTAGACAAATTAAAGAAACGGCTATTAAAAAGTTAAGAAAGAAAAAAATTAGAAATTATGTGGACTAAGTTAAATCAAGCCGAAAGTTTATTAATGTTAATGGAAACTAAAGCAGTAGGACCAGAAACATTAGGAGCAATAGATGACGATGTTATTAATCTTTTGTACATGATGGTAGACATTAACGGAAAAGAAATAAAAGAAGGAGATACTATATTATATAAACTTGGATTAGATTATCATAGAGGAACTGCCAAGTTCTATAATAATGCTTTGCGTATTGTAGCAAGAGATATTATTATTGATGATAATTCTATTAAGAAATATAATATAGCAGTTGTCTAATTATGTTGTTTATACTGATGGAGCATATTCTGCAATGCGAAATCAGGGTGCCATAGCCTTTATAATTCTAAAGGATAATAAATGTGTAAGTAGGTTCTCTAAGATTATTAATAATACTACTAATCAAAGAGCAGAACAACTTGCATGTATATATGCCTTAGAATCTATAAAGACTCCAAGTAATGTTACTATATATTCAGATTCTGCTTATGTAGTAAATACTTACAATGCTGGTTGGAAAAGAAAGGCCAACTTAGATTTATGGAATAGATTAGATAAAGCTAAAGATAAACATAATGTAACTTTTATTCATGTAAAAGGTCATTCAGATAATCTATATAACAATTTATGTGATTTTTTAGCAACTAATGAAAGCAAAGAAGAAGTTAGCGAATCTTAAGGCTGCTCAAGACTGGTATGACAAACAACCATCTAGCTATAAGAACGCCACAACCAGACCAGGAAGTATTAAACAAGGAATTATCAGATTAAAATAATGGAAAAATTAACTAAAGAAGAAATTAATGCTATAGCATTTGTTCTTAAGAAAGAGTATGACCCAAAGATAGATATTCTTAATAATACTCTATCTGAAGAATTTGCTAAGTCTGCAAAAGGTAGGGCTTTACAAAAGACTTGCGAAAGACTTAATAGTTTGTTAAAACTTAATAGAGAAATCGCAGAGGAAATGCAATCTCTTACTGAAAGTCTAAGAAGAGACTATGACTATAAGGGATATGATACTGACTATGAAGTAGTACATAAGAAAGTATGCCCTAAAGCTGATTATGCAGATTTGGAGGCTCTTAAGAAATTAGCCACTTATGCTAGTATTATAAATCCAGATATACAATTTGTTAAAGATTATGTTAGAGATAATTACAACACTATGGTTAAAGATAAAGGGAAAGACTGAACCTTTAACTTCTGAAGATGCCTATACTCTTAATAAATATGGCAAGCGAATGGATGAAGCAGAAGTATTGTCTAATGCACTATCATTTATAAATGATTGTATCAAGATGACTTCTAAAACTTATGTAATATTTGAATATGACTTTACATATCCAGATATGCGAGAAAGTATAACAAAGTATTATACAGATTTAGGCTATCATGTTCTTCATATAAAGGAAGAATATATGAACAAACCTAAACTAATGATAAGTTGGGAACGATGATAATAGAAGAACCTGACTTCAAACTTACTTTATCTGCATCAGGACTATCATGGGATTTAGAGTTATTAAGAACTATTAAATCTCGTGAGTTCAAGTTAGAAGGCTATGGAATACCTATAGATAGATGTTTGCAAATAATATCTAATTATAGATTAGAGAAACAACAAGAGGTATACACACTTAAAAAGTATATCTCAGATTATAAACAGCAAATTAAACAATTAAAAGAAATTTTACAATGAAAAAGAAAGTAACGAAACCTGTGCTCTCTGTTGTTGTTAAGTGCAACAAATGTGGCTATGAGGGGTTGGCAACTAAAGTAGATGACAACACTTACAGATGTAATATTTGTGGTAATTTAATTATTAAGAACAAGAAATGAGAGTAATTTCAAACAACCCTGCGGTTGAAAACGAGAAGCCTTATAAAGAAGCTGAAGAAGTAGTAAATAAGGCTAATGGTAATAATACTATGGCTGACACTGACAAGGCTATTAATAAAGAACGTCGTGAATGTACTATTAGTAAGAATATGGTAAGTCTATTGGTTACTCAATTGAGGGCCGAATTAGCTAACTATAATCTTTATAATACATTTGCTACTTACTTTAATAAGGAAGGCTTGCATAAGTTGGCTAAGTATTATGAGGGTAGAGCTAATGAAGAGAATCTGCACCATAAGTGGATTCTTAATTATCTGCACGTTTGTGATGCTGAATTTCAATATCCTGAGGTTCCTATAATAAAGGTGGATATTACTGATAGATTGATGCCTTTTAGAAATACTGTGGATAGAGAGATTGAAACTACTGGAGGTATTAACTTTATAATTAACCACAGTTTCATTCTTCTTAACTTTATAATTAACCAAGCTCTTAAAGAACAAGACTGGGCTACCTTTGCATTTCTAATGGGAAATAGTCCTGTAGAAGGCAAACTTTGTCCAGAGCAGATAATCTTTTGTCTGGGAATATGGTAACATATTCTGAGAATAGGGTAGATTCGGTGAAGGCTGAAATGCTAATACCGAGGTGATATTAAATTTTAAAAGGTTTGTATTACTGTAACGCATAGAAATTGAAACTATTTAAAATAGAATACAATATTTCCACGAGTACCCTACTCCTACTTATGTAGGATGAAAATATATGCTGAACTATATCAAATAAGAAGATATAGAACTATAAGATAAAAAACTTATAGGATAACATTATTGAGAAGAAGAGAAAGTATCACGTGAAGCACTTAAATTAGCTTCTGCTGATACTGATTGGTTAACTAAACAAGATAGTATTTACGATTTATATTTTAATGATTAATGAAATATCTTTATAAAGTAGACTCCTTCATAGATTTTGAAGGTAAAGAACGAAAATTCGTATTGTTGTGTGTAACTATTAACGATCCATCACTAATTCTTAATAGTCACTTTACTGAAGCAGAAAGATACTTGAATCTTGGTGTTGCTTTATGTAACGAGGTTGATGAATTTAATGAACAACTCGGAGTTAAGATTGCACTTGGTAGAGCACAGAAGAAACTCAATCACATGATTGTATTTCAAAGAGGCTCTATGATTAACAATGACTTAGTGAATACCATACTTGAACGAGAGTCTGCATATTTAAAGAAAGACCCTGGCTTCTATATTGAGGGATATGATGTGGCAAAAGATAGGTATTTGCGTAATAATAATACTGCTGCTAATACTGATACTAAAGCCTAATCATTCTACGGATAGCCGATTTGTGGAGATAGATAGTTTAAAGATCGAAGGCAAACATATAAAAGATACAATTGAAATATCTGAAGAAAGGATTACAACTTATGAAAAGATATATGAAAAGAATTGTTCTATTATTATGTATCAACCTGTTGACAGCGACTGTGTGTTCTTCGCAAACTATCTATCCACAAATTGCAAGTGACTCTACTGTTATTATTTCACATAAGCAACTTAAACAAACTAATTTAATATTCTTAGAACATAAGAAGTTTAAAGAAGTAAATAAAGAATTAAATAATCAGATAATTAACTATAGAAAATTAGTTGATAATTATGAATTACAAGATTCTTTATATAGAGAAAGAGTTTCTTATTTAGATAATGAATTAAAGATTTCTAATGATAAAGTACATAAGAATAATACTACTATTAAAGTGTATAGATTTTTATGTATTGGATTACTTGGAGGATTAATTATTTGTTTAGTGAAATGATAGACTTGATTAATAAGTTTGCTCAGAAAGGCTATTATGTAGGAGTATATCCTATTAAAGAACGCTCTGGGTATCAGTGGGTAGGTTATGTAATGGTAGATGGGAATAGACTATGGTTACAAGGAGATGATAAGTGTTCTATGAGTGCATTTATAAGTCCTGAAAGGGCATATAAAGCAGCATTTACTGAGGCTAAAAAACTATATGATAAAAGCACTGAGTAGTATATTGAAAGATAAAGATGGCATACCCTTTAAATATCCTAATAGAAGATGCAAAGATTGTAGTAATTTTCCTTGTATTAAAAACATGTCTAAGTTAAAGTGCGATATGGCTAAGTACGGATGTCGAAATTTTAAATGATAACACATAACGTAAAAGCTACTTTAATTAATTTCAGAGAGGATATTGGAGGATATATTATATATGTATTTGAAATGGATAGATATGTAATGTGTACTCGATTTCCTAACTGGGAAAGTCCCGTCATAAGGATTGGAGACTCTGGATATTTAAAGTATCGAGAAGTAACAGCAGGAGATGATAAATGGTATGATTCAAGTACAGGTAATATGATACCTTACAAGTATTCAGATATGCACTTTATTGATTTCATACCAGATAAGAAGAAAGATGATTTATTAACTTTATAGATAATTAGTAAACTATGCGTAAAGAAAATTAAAAATGCTTGGAGAAAAACTAAAAGAAGCTCTTTCTAAAAAAGAGAATGATATTAATACCTTTGTTTGGAAAGGCGACAAGAAACGAGATGCTAATGGCAATGTAGTTCAGGAAGAATATAAAATGGTTGATTGCACAGCAGAGCAATTAAATCATTTCTATAAAGTTTGCGAAACTATGTTATATAATAGTTCTGACCCGAAAAATCTTGGACGATGGAATGTGATTGCAGAGATAGAGGACCAACGTTCTCGCTGTAATACAGAGTTGTTCTTGCGTTGGTTGGAAAAGGAGGGTACTCCACGATATACCTTCAACATAGCCTTGCGAAACTTCCTAAATAACAATCCTTCGGTTGACCCGAAAACAGAATCAATTAAAGTTGCCGTTGGAGGTTGCCCTAAAGAATATGAGGATTTGAAGATTGATATGGTCTTGGATGGCTGTATTGATGCTTTAGGTATTCTTAATAAGCAACATATTACTTTGAAGTTTATCCTTAGACAGGGTATTTGGTTTAGTGCTGAGGAAGCAAAGAAACTTGCCCAAGAAGGAGTAACTGATAAGTTGGAATATGTCAGAAAGTATCTTGGCCTTAAAACTGCTCCAGAGCTAAAGATTAATCCCAAGGGAATGACTTTAGATCAAATGTTTTCTATGGTAAGTCTCAGAGCAAGAAAATATTCAGAAATGACTAATACTCAGCTCAAAGTTCTTAACAATAGAATACTGTTTGCTCTAGAAAATAGTGTACGATTTCACATAAAGCAATGGGAGCAAAGAAAGAAACAAATAACTAAAATCTGTGAGGTTAAAGGTTATAAACTTAGTAAATAAGTAGCCTAAACATCATTTTAAACTACTCAATGAAATCTTATGAGAAAGATTCAACTAGTACTTCAGTCCAAGAAGTAAACTTATTTACCAATAATTCTAGATCTAGAAGACAAGACTTAGCAGTACAGAAGTGGGTAGACAATAAACTACATGGGATTTGTATATGTCCAACTGCATTTGGCAAAACTCGTGTAGGAATGTTGGCTATTACTAGATTCTTAAAGAAAAATCGAACTAGAAAAGTAATTATAGTTGTACCTAGTGACCCAATTAAACAACAGTGGATTAATGAAACTGTTGATTGGAAATGCTTTGATAATTGTCAAGTAAAGACAATGTATGATGTATCAAAGAATAAGTATGACTGTGATTTACTTGTTATAGATGAGATTCATAAGAGTCTATCTCCTACATTGATTAATATGTATACTAATGTTACATATAAAGCAATATTAGGACTTACTGCTACTTTAGAAAGACTGGATGGAAGAGAATCATTAATTCTTAAAGACTGCCCTGTTGTTGATGTAGTTACAATGGAAGAGGCTATTTCTAATAATTGGTTATCAGAATATAAAGAATATGTAGTTCTTATAGAGGTGCCTGATTATGAGAAATATGCCAAATTAAATCAAGAGTTTCAAGACCATTTTGCATTTTTCGATTTTAATTTTGAGTTAGCTATGGCTTGTGCTACTTCTTGGCAAAGAAGAGCAGCATTAGCAAAAGAAAGATGTCATGGAGATAATTTTAAGGAGGTTAATAAACAGATTTTAATTCATGCTACAGGGTTCAGTAGGACTCTGCAAGAACGAAAGAAATTTATTTATCATCATCCTAAGAAAATTGAATTGGCAGAATTAATATTAGAACATAGAATGGATAAGAAATGTATTACATTTAGTTCTACTGTTAAAATGGCTGAACAAATTAAATATGGTGCAGTATATTCAGGTAAAGACTCTACTAAGAAAGGTAGAATAACTTTACAGGAATTTATAAATCAAGACGGTGGTATTCTTAACACTGTTAATAAAGTAAATGAAGGACTTAATTGTCCTGATATTTCTGTAGCAATAATGCTCGGTATTAATAGTAGTAAGACAACGGCAACTCAAAGAAAAGGTAGAGCAATCCGACAAAAAGAAGGAAAGATTGCCGAAGTATTCATCTTGGTTATTAAGAATACTGTGGAAGAAAAATGGCTACAAAATGGTTTTGCCGGAGATAACTATATAACTATAGGAGAAGATGATTTAATTAATGTTCTCGAAGGTAAAGAATTTACCAGAAAGAAGAAGAAAGAAACTAGTATTTTATTTCGTTTTTAAACATGATTAACAAGACTATATATATTAAGGCAGAAGATTTGGTGGCTAATCTTACATATTTATATACATTAGGTGCTAAATATGCTGTTACTGATGTATATACTTATGATTTAGAAAAATTAATACGAGTACTTAGGTAATTGAACCGCTGGGAAACCAGACTAAACATTTTACCAATTAATTAGATATTTACTTTTAATATTTATAAATATTTTAATTAATTGGAAAGTTTGAACAACCAACTGCTAATGATGGAGAAGTATCACCTTACTTCTGAAGAAGCATTAGTAATTGATCTATTATTTAGAGCCAGCATTGAAGAAGGTCATCCAGAGTATCTCGTTAAATATTTTACTATTCAAATAGATAGGTCAGATTTACGAGATATTCTAGTAAGTTTACAAGATAAAGGAATAATAGTTAAAAGTTATAAGATTCCTAATAAGGGTCAGAAGTTTGACCCCGAATCTGTGGAATTTAACAAGAATTTCTTGCATAATTATCGAAAATTCTCTGGAGAACTTGGTCAAGAGTTCTTTAAAGAATACCCAAGTATTGCAGTCATAAATGGAAATGAAGCACCATTAAAGAATTATGCTAAAAAGTTTAATTCTGAGGAGGAATTCTACTTCCAGTATGGTAAAGCGATTGGATGGAAACTTGACAATCATCAAGAGGTTATTGACCTTATAAAATGGGCTAAGGATAATAACTGCTCTCTTCTCAATATGAATATTGCCGACTTTGTCATATCTAAGATGTGGCGAAGTGTTAAGGAATTGAAAGAAGGAGATGGAGTTATGCAGTTTGATTCTACTAAAGAAATTTAATGGGATATAAGAATCAATTTTATGAGTTGATAGATAAAGGTAGAGAGGGAAAGAACATTGGTTTAAGTATAGGACTACCTAAGTTAGCTAGTTACTGTGATGACTACCTACAAGGTACTTCCTATTTGCTCGGAGCTGGTTCCGGAGTAGGTTGCGTAAATTAGGGATGCACTAATTAGGAAATGTAAAAATTAATTTTTAAATTTGTATATGTTTAATATAAAAATGTATACAATATGGAAATTAATTTTAAGTTTAAAAATTTAGTGGGAATTTATTCAATTTTTAATGTGGCTAATGGTAAAAAGTATATCGGATCATCTAAAGACATTTATAATAGATGGCACGAGCATTTACATTTATTAAGGCGTAATGAAGCACATAATAAACATTTACAGGCTGCATTTAATAAATATGGAGAAGATAATTTTGTATTTAACATTTTAGAGTTCTGTAAAGAGGAAGAAAGATTTGACAGAGAACAATACTATATAGATTTTATGCTTCCAGAATATAACTTTTCTTTAAATGTATTGGCAAATCTTGATAAAGAGGTTTCAGAGGAACAAAGAAAGCAAATTTCTGAAACATTAAAGAAAAAGTATGCGTCTGGTGAATTAACCCCATATATTAGAAAAGACATAAGTGTTAATAATTTTGTCTATAATATAGAAACATGGAAACTAGCGGGAACCTTTGAAACTCTCAGAGATACCGCTCGTGCATTAAATATTGACAAAGGAACTGTGTCCAAATCTAAAATAGTTGGGAGAATATATCAGGATAAATATATTATAGTAACTTCCCCGTTTAAAACTGTTACAGAATTAAGAAATTTCTTCTACGAGAATTATATGAAAGCAAAGACTACAGTAGAACATATAAATTATATTATGTCTATTGAAGATAACGGAGATTTGATTTATTATAGGTCATATCAAAAGTGTGCAGAAACTGCAAATTGTTGTTCAGAAACTCTCAGAAACCATAATAATGCTACACTTGATAATCCATACATAGTAGAGAAAAGTGGATTAAAATTTTGTGTATCGGATAAATTCATTCCCTTAAAAGAGACAGCCGTTCCAATAGAGGAATCTATGGAATTATTACAGACCAATATCGGTGGAGACTGTGATGTTAATACCGAGATAACTTCAGAAACTAAAGAGTCTGAAGCATCGTAACGCGTAGGAGTTGAACCTGATAAATCAGAATAAAATACTCCCAAGAGTGGTCTGCACCCCAATGTATTTATATAATGGGTGAAAATGTACGCTGAGCTATAACGAATAAGAAGTTATAGAAGTTGAGATAAAAAACTCAATGATAACACAACTGAAGACCACCTTTGCTCTCTTTACATTTATTTATAAACCATTAATGAGCTATTTAAATGACCCAGATATGCAGAGTAGAGATCCTTATTGGATATTCTTTGCTTTAGAGATGACTCCCGAGCAAATATATGCCAAGTTAATATCTATGTATATATTTGAGAAATATGGAGTTCAACTTACATATAAGGAAATATTCTCTAGAGGTAAAAACACTAAAATAACTGATGAAAATTATCAACTACTTAAAGACAGTGAGAATTTCTTAGATATTTTAGATGAAAGAATTATATTTCATGACGGAACTTTAAACTCTGAGAAATATAAGAATCATGTAATAAATGATTTGAAACAATTTGGAACATTTAATGGTGAAGATTATATACCTAATAATCCAGATCAAATAATAGGAGTAGTTATTGATCACTGTAGTCTTATTAGAGCAACACAAGGTAGGAGTAAGAAAGAAGAAATGGATCTTACTTCATCTTATTCTGTTCAATTGAGAAACAAGTGTAAGATAATTTCACCTATTAACATCATGCAGTTCAATAGAGACTCAGGTAATCAAGAGAGACTAAAGCAAAGACTACAGGATCCCACCTCAAGTGACTTCAAAGACAGCGGTGCTCTCTATGAAGATAGTCAAGTAGTTTTAGCACTATTTAGTCCCATAAAATACAAGTTGTCCTCGTATCGAAAGTATAATATTAAGGAATTGGAACAATGCTATATTGCCTGTTTCTTATTGAAGAGCCGATTTGGTACTTCTGATATTGTAGTTTCACTTGGCTTTTATGGGGATGCCAGTACATATAAAGAATTACCTAAAGCCTCTGAAATCACAGATTACACAAAGTATAAGTTACCTTATTGGGACTTAGAAAAGCCCCAAGAAGAATATAAATCTGTTAATCTAGTATTATAAATGGCAGCAGAGACAATTTTGATCCTAGGCGAAAGTGGTTATTAAGAAATTTTAACATTTAAAATTAGATTTATATTTTTTAAAATAAGTATCTTTGCATATAAATTTAAAAATATAAATACATGAAACGAAAATTTAAATTAACAACAGAATTACAAAAAAGTCCGGGAATTTATAAAATTTCTTGTACATAGACAGATAAAGTTTATATTGGAGAAAGTTTTAATATTAGTAATAGAATATCTAAACATTTTGCTCTTTTAAGAAAAAATGTTCATAATAATTAGATACTTTAGAATATTTATAATAAGTATGGAGAAGAAACAATAGTAGTAGAAGTTATAGAATGGATTTCAAATACTGAAAATAAAAAAGAACTTGACCTTATTTTAAGATAGAGGGAATCCTATTGGCAATAGCAATATCCGACTATGATTAATTTTGATAGAAATGGACATGCTTGGATAATAAATGCTACTGAAGAACAAAAAGAAGCTAATAAAAAATAGTTAGATTCAATTAGAGATAAAGCACTAGAAGCTTGGAGAACTCCCATATTATTATATAATATAGAATCTAAAGAATCTTTTATAGTTGATAGTCTAAAAGAAGCAGAAAAATATGTTGAGCAGAAACATATATATAGAAATATTAAGGATAAAGTATATCTTCCGTATAAAAATTTTGTATGTTTTATACCAGAAGAGTTTGATGAGTCTAAAATATTGATAACTACTTGTAAAACAAATGCTTCAATTAGTAATATTTGCTATTTATATGATTTAATGAATAATAAAACTTATTCTTTTCCAAGTAAAAGTTAGGCATCTTTATTTTTTGGAGGAGGAGTAAATCCTAAATTATATGATAGA
>OBLI01003323.1_pt1 | contig 12487 bp, 9 predicted proteins | sample 1519701 | NCBI WGS metagenome assembly OBLI01 (sample SAMEA3663005, study PRJEB22513) | pig gut metagenome | biome: pig gut; feature: pig-associated habitat; material: faeces | place: France | collected 2012 | reverse complement strand
AGCAAACCGTCTTCACCTTGCAGTTGCCAATGTAATTTTACAACAAAAAAGACAATGCTTTTGCTAATCTTTACCATATCTTTTTGCTATATACTTTCTTTTTGTTGATAATACTATTCCAATTTCTCCTTATTGTAATGTTCAAGAACAACCCAAATGCCTGATTTGTCGCTACCTTCATGTCGGATGACTTCAGATTTCTGCAAAAGAGACAAGTCACGTTCAAGAGTTCGTTTAGGTATAGATAATATAGTCACCATTTGCTGAACTGTTACTGTTGGCTTCAACTTTATTAGTTCTTTAATGCGATTTTGGCGAATTGTTAAATGCTGTAATAATGTAGCGTTAGTATTTACACCGCCACTTTCATTGTTTACACCGCCATTTACACCGCCACTTTCATTGTTTACACCGCCATTTACACCGCCACTTTTGTCTCTGCTGGCAATAATATCCTCTATGGTTTTGCGTTGTATCGTCACCAATACACCACCACCACTTTCCTCTACGGCCGGTACTGGATGCCCTGCTTTCTCAAACTCCTCGCGTATCTTCTTGTAACCGCGTCCCCAAGACTCGATAAATCCAGCCTTGTAGAACACAGAAGCGATGTTGCGGTTGCGAGGATATGACGCATGCTTCTTCATCAAGTCGGCAGGGGTGAGTTCCTCAGGTAAGAGGCCATAGTTCCAAAGTTCCACGCTCTTGTCAAATACACGCATCAGGATGGCAGGGCCGCTATATAGCTTATGTACTATAGCATTGTATATCAACTCGCGTAATGCCTTTTGCGGGATCTCCAATTCTTCAATGCGCTGCATTCCCTCATAGCGGATGGGAGAAACGAGGTAACGAGAGCGCAAAAGATCCATAACCTTACCTGCCATCTGAATAAGGTTGCAAATAGAGTACAAGTTTAGTGTTTTCTAAATAACGTTGGAACAACCGTGACAACAGGCATGGAACAGTTGTGACTGTAGGCATCCTGACATCAATTACTTGCGTGTTATTAGCTCATTATTATAGGCTGACAGATAAATTTGCTGTCAGCCTATCTGTCAGCGTATTAACAGACTGATTATTAGCTGGTTGAAACGGGAAAATGACAGATGACAGATAAAATATATAAAATTCATATTAGAGAGATGCGATGATTCATGAATATAGATGTGCAGAACGTGCGATTTCGCACACTTATCGTGCGGATTCGCACGCCACAGAAATCGCCCAAGATGCATTAATATACTCATTATTAGACAATTATCGGTTTGGCACGGATATTGCGTGGGCATTGGTATGAAGATAAAGAAACATATAGTAGCATCGGGAGTACTCCTTATGGTGATGACAACCATATACGGAGCAACGGAAAGGCAAGTGGCAACAGGAAAGGACACATTGCGACTCACCTTGCGCGATGCCGTGGAGCTTGCGCAAAGGCAATCGCCATCGGTGCAGAGTGCGCGCAACGCGTATCTTGCGGCTAAGTGGAACTATCGCTATCACCTTGCCAACTATCTGCCATCTGTCACTCTCTCGTCCTCGAATTATATAAACAAGGTGGTGAACAAAATCACGCAATCCGACGGTACGGCTCTCTTCCTGAAACAAAACCAGCAAGGCAACGACCTCACATTGAAGATAACACAGAACATACCAATGACCGGAGGCAGCCTGTTTCTGAAGAGCGGAATATCGCGACTGCATGAGGGAGAGATGAACACCACGGAGTATAGTGCCGAACCGCTTGTCGTGGGATATGAGCAAAGTCTCTTCGGATATAACTCACTGAAATGGGACAAGCGCATAGAGCCGGTGAGATTCCGCGAGGCAAGAAAACGGTATGCCGAGGCTATCGAACTCGTAGCTGCCAATACCTGCAGCCGTTTTTTCACCCTCGCCTCGGCACAGATGGAACTTGAAATGGCAAGGCAGAACTATGCCGCTGCCGACACTCTCTACCGTATGGCTCAGGGACGATATGCCATCGGCACAATCACCGAAAACGAGATGCTGCAACTCGAAATAACCCGACTGAACGAGGAGACAAACGTGATGGACGCTGACATCGCACTGAGGGAAGAAACCCTCGCCATGCGCTCCTTCCTCGGAATAGATAACGACATGGAGATTGCGCTCACCCTGCCCGACTCCGTGCCGCAGTTTGAGGTGCCGATGGACATCGCAATGAGCAAGGCAATGGAAAAGAGTCCTGACCCAGAATACTACAACAGGATTATGCAGGAGAGCAAGAGCAACCTCGCCGTGGCAAGGGCAAATGCGGGATTAAGGGCGGACATATACATGCAGTTCGGACTCTCGCAGACAGGACCTAACATCTCTGACTCCTATCGCTCGCCAATGCAGCAGGAGTATGCCAACATCACACTCTCACTGCCCATCCTCGACTGGGGACGGGGAAAAGGACGAATAAGAGTGGCAAAGTCGCAACTCGCACTTACGAACACCCAGGTGGAACAGGGTATGAGCGACTTCCGACAGAACGTGGCGCGCATAGTGGCGCAATTCAACATGCAGGTGCGAAGAGTGAAGATGTCGCGCCTCACCGACCAGCGAGCCACCCAGCGACATGCTGTGGCGCAAAGGCTCTACGTGATGGGGCGCAACTCCATCCTCGACCTCAATGCCGCCGTCAGCGAGAAGAACGCGGCGCGCCGCAACTGCATCTCAGCGCAGCAGACATACTGGACACTGTATCACACACTGCGCAGCATCACTGGATATGACTTTGAAAACAATACGGAATTATGGATATCAGAATAAAGAAAAAGCCTTGGTACAGGCGGTACTTGTACCACATCGCAGGAGGCACCACTTTGGCGGCATTGGTGATATATGCCACTATAATAAGCCTTGAGCCTCATAAGGTGAAATTATCCGACACCAAGGAGGTGCTGGCTTCGGCGGAAATGAGGGATTTCACTGAATATCTCGACGTGGAGGGAATTGTCCAACCGATAATGACCATACAGGTGAACACGATGGAAAGCGGATTCGTGGAGCGCATAGTGGCAGAGGACGGGGCGATGCTCAACGAGGGCGACACAATACTCATATTGGGCAATCCCGAACTGCTCCACTCCATCGAGGATGAGAACGACGCTTGGGAGGACAGTCAAAGGAGATACCGCGAACAGGAGATTGAGATGCAACAGAAGTCGATAGTGCTTCGACAGCAGGCTCTCGATGCCAACTATCAGTTGACGAGCATCGAGAACTCTCTGAAACAGAGTCGCGAAGAGTATCGCATGGGCATAAGGAGCAAGGCAGAACTGGATGTTGCCGAGAAGAATTATGAGTATCAGAAGAAGAAAGCATTGCTTCAGTTGGAGAGTCTCGGACACGACTCCGTCTCCGCCCGACTGATGCGCGAGATGGCTGCCGCCAATCGTGAGGCAAGCGACAAGAAAAGGGCACGCTCCGCCGCTCGCACAAGAAATCTCGTGGTGAGGGCACCAGTGGCAGGTCAACTGAGTTTCCTTGCCGTCACTCTTGGGCAACAAGTGGGCGCAGGAACGAAGGTGGGCGAGATAAAGATAATGAAGCAGTTCAAGATAAAGGCATCGCTGAATGAATTCTACATCGACCGCATAGCCAACGGACAGCCTGCGAGTGTACGTTACCAGGAGAAGACTTATCCCATGCGCATATCGCAGGTGGTGCCCGAGGTGAAGGAGAAGAAGTTCGACTGCTCCCTCGTCTTCACGGGCGAGATGCCTGAGAATATCCGCATCGGCAAGAGTTATCGTGTGCAGATAGAACTTGGCAGCAAGGAGCGCACTCTCGTCATTCCTCGAGGCGACTTCCTCTCCACCACCGGAGGTCTGTGGATATACAAGCTCGATGCCGACGGTAGTCGTGCCGTGAAGACGGAGATAGAGACGGGACGTCAGAATCCGCAGCAGATAGAGATCCTATCAGGATTGAAGGCTGGCGACCGAGTGATCATCGGGGATTACGACAAGTTGAATGGGGAAAACGAAGTATATGTTAAATGATGGGAAGACTCCCCCAAAACGAAATAGTTAAAAATATGATTAGACACAATTTATTAGTAGCATTGCGCAACTTGATGAAGTACAAGTTGCAGACCGTGGTGAGCATACTGTCGATAGCCATCGGCATATTGACCCTCGCCATCGTGCATACCGTGTTGCACGAGTTCAAAAGACCAGCCGTGACCAGCGAGCCTTATTACGACCGACTGTATGAGGTGTCAATTTTTGACAAGGAACAGTCAGGCGAAAACAATTGGCGCAACAACATCTCGTTCGAAATAATGCGCGAGATGAAGGCAGCGGGAGCATTGCCCTCAGCAGAAAAAGTGACGTTTCCAAACGGTTTGCAGACAGGCGCCATGCCGGAGTTTTATCTCGGAGACAAACTCATAGCCAAACAGGACATTGCGCTTGTTGCCACAGACGACAACTATATGAACGTCTTCGGCGTCCGTTCGGCAATCACTGGCGAGAAGATAAAGGTGTTGAAACCAGGTGAGACCGTCATCAGCAGACGTATGGCAAAGCAGCTCTTCGGCGACATCAATCCCGTGGGAATAAAGATTAAGAACGACGATGATACGTGGTCAAAAAAACCAGTACTCACCATCTGCGATGTCTTTGAGGATGTCTCCCTGATTGAACACCTCTGTGAATCAAGGGACATTTATTATAGTGCCGGTCCCCTGCATGTTTCCACCCAATATACAGGAATGTCTGAGACGGGAACTTATTATTCCTACCGCATGTATGTTGTACTGCGCGAAGGACGTACCGTGGAGCAACTAAAGAAAGAGATAGAACGAGTGTTGAAACCACACAACTACTCATTCGAGGTGGGAGTACCCATATTTTGGAGCGATGAGACGGAGAGCGCATACATATCCATCAAAAGCGGCGTGTATGTGGTTGGCTCTCTGATTCTGCTCGCTGCCGTCATCGGTTTCCTGCGTATGCAGATGCAACTGCTGTGGATGCGCCGGCGCGAGATTTCTCTGCGTATAGTCAACGGGGCAAGACGCAGTCAGATATTCCTCACTCTTTCCACTGAGGTGACGATTGTCTTGCTGCTTTCGATGCTTATGTCGATATTGTTTGGCGTATGGCTTGAAGGCTTCTACAAATCTACACTTTTGCAAATCATAGGATACAACTTTATCGATACATCCTCGATATATATTTCCGCATTGATCATCGTAGCTATTTTATTTGTCATCAGCTCACTCATTATTTGGCTCACCATCAGGCGTATATGCAAGTCGGAAGGTGGACTTGCCGCATCGTTGCGTCGCAGTCGCACCCATTTTATGCGCAATGCCATGCTCACCATACAGTTGGTTGTGAGCATCTTCTTCGTATGCACCACAATCCAGATTTATCAGCTGACAAAGATAACATATAAGCAATTCAATGTTCCTGACAACGACAGCTTCTATAAGCAATGTATGTTGTGCATCCCGTTTGAAGAGTTCAACAGCATGGAATTCAGGGATGGTCTCAGTAAGTTGCCGAGCATCGACAAACTGATTCCCATGAAATCAATTTGGCTGTATGTAAACGAACTGAATGAAAGGGAGGACCTGAAAGGGAAAGTGAGCACGACTCACTTAAATTCGTATGTAGTAGGTGACATGTCGTTTGTGAAATTCATGAACATCGACGTGAAATGGTTGCCGGGAAATGCCGACCGAAGCAGATGCGTATTGCTGGCCGAGAGCACGTATAGGTTATACAAGGAATTAGGCATTATACACAATGGTATGCTGAAAATACAAACCGACTATCCAGTGGTTGGCACATTCAGTTTCCTACCCTACAACCGTTCTGACAACATTGCTGTAGTCATCGACAAGGAAGCAATGCAAGACTGCGACTATATCATGGTGCCGAAGAAGGGGAAATACGACGAACTGAAGGCAGAAACAAACGCATTGGTCAACAAGATCTATCCCGCCTTGCGTAAGAGTATTGTACGAAATATGCGTGACACCATGTGCATTGATGCATTCGTAACGGATTGTACGGACACCGTTACCATAATACTCTCGATAGTGAGTCTGATTGTCTGTGCCATGGGCATATACAGTTCGGTGGCTCTCGACACCCGTGGGCGACGCAAGGAGATGGCAATACGCAAGATAAACGGAGCAAAGGCCCGCAACATCGCCCTCATCTTCGGCAAGACGTATGTCATTGCCATAGCCTTGGCTTCGGTGATAAACATACCTGCCGCTTTCATGTTTGCAGATATATTCGGAGGTTCATTCGGAGGTTCGTTGGATGATCCTCAACAAAGCGCGATTGTCTCCCTCCTGCTCGGCATCTTGATAGTGGCGGCAGTGACATTCGTCATCGTCTTCAGGCATATACGCAGTGCAATGAAGGTGAATCCGGCAAATGAAATAGTTAAGGAATAAAATAATAAAGATATGATCAAATTAGACAACATCAAGAAAGTCTTCCGCACAGACGATGTGGAGACCTGGGCTTTACAGAACGTGAGCCTCGAAGTGAAAGAAGGTGAGTTTGTGGCTATTATGGGTCCTTCGGGATGCGGCAAGTCAACGCTGCTCAACATCCTCGGACTTATCGACAATCCCACGGAGGGCACATACCTACTCAACGGCACCGACGTGAGCCGTATGCAGGAAAACGAGCGCACCGAACTGCGCAAGGGAACGATTGGTTTCGTGTTTCAGAGTTTCAACCTCATCGAGGAACTGAACGTGATGGAAAATATCGAGTTGCCACTGCTCTATATGGGTATCTCGCGCAGTGAGCGTCGCCGACGTGTGCAGGAGATAATGGAGCGCGTAGGCATTGCCCACCGCTCAAAGCATTTCCCATGCCAACTCTCGGGCGGTCAGCAGCAACGTGTGGCAATAGCGCGAGCCGTAATCCCCTCGCCGAAGATTATCCTTGCCGACGAGCCTACCGGCAACCTCGACTCACGCAATGGACGTGAGGTAATGGACCTGCTTGCCGAACTGCATCGCGAGGGCACAACAATCATCATGGTGACCCATTCGCAGCACGACGCCAACTATGCCGACCGCATAGTCAACCTCTTCGATGGAGAGGTGGTGTCGCAGGTGGAGATGTAATAAAACGTGTATGGAGATGGCTTTTTCAATATTGCCATTGACATGAATCGAGTGGATCTGATAAGTATTGCTCATACATTATTGGTATGTAACCCTACCCTAATTCCGATATGCACACGATGTGAATCCTATGTGAAGTCGTTACGTTATAGGCTTCACATCGAATTCATATCGAATTCATATCGAGTTTATATCGAATTCACATCGAATTCACTATTGAGGAACAATAGGGTGAGAGACTTCTGACGGCGGTGCGTCAGAGGAGGATGAGACGTTGTGTGGAGCATTTCCATTTAGAGCCTGTCAGCCGCTTGTGTATGCAGGCGACGGCTATGAGATTTGGGTCAGAGATGTTCATCTCATAGTCAATTCCCGGTCGGCAGTAAATGTCCTCCATCTCCATGAATGTGCCCACTGTGCCGTCGTCAAAACGATGCCTTAGGAAAATCTTTATCACACGGAGTGCATCGCCCGACTGCCATTCCCTGGTATTAATAGGCACAAACAAGACGCCATCATCCCTGACTTCGGGATGAAGTTCTGAAAGCGAACCGAAGGAAAGGAAATAATCAGCGGGAATCCACCTGCCCGTCTCTATCGTATTCGCAGTCATAGCCACTGGGTCGAGCAGCAGGTTGTGATATAGAAACCTATGATAGGGACGCTTAGTTCCCTCGGCATCCTCGAAACACTCTTGGATGGCCTTGCTCACCAAACGATAGGCAGCCACGATGTTCTTCATGCCACTGCGCTGTCTTAATTGTTTTTCGCTCTTGCGGTCCCTATAGCTCGACGGCATTTCCTGTATCACCTGCTTGCCGTTGACCACTCTATAGACCATACCGCCGATATGTCCTCGTTTTAATCCATCGCCTGTACTTTTTACCATATTACATCCTATTATTTAATAATCATGATTAACGGTGCAAATATACACATAATTGCTGACACTGACAAGATTTTAACGGGATTTATAGAAAAAATATATCAGAACATTAAATTCAACTAAAATTGTAGTTAAAGAGTGTAAATCCCTTTGTAGATATAAGACAACAGACTACTTTTGCACCATCGAACTAAAAAGATAGTTGAATTTAAACAGTAAATGACATGTATAGGTTGACAGAAAAGGAAGAGGAAGTGATGGAGATGATATGGGAAATAGGTCCATGCGCTCCTAAGGATGTGGTGGCAATATATGACGAGCCGAAGCCACACGTAAACACCATTGCCACGATGTTCCAGTCGTTGGAACGAAAGGGGTATCTGAGACACGAGGCAAAAGGGCGCGGATATATCTACTATGCCGTGGAGGACAAGGAGAAATACGGGCGCAACAAGATGAAGTCGTTTGTGGGCCGTTTCTTCGGCAACTCATATATGAAGGTAGTGTCGGCATTCGTGGAGGACGAGAAGGTGACTGAGGACGAACTGCTCGGATTGCTTAGGCAGCTGAAGGAGAAAGAACAGTAATATAAAAAAATTACTTATTATGGCACTGTTTATTATATATGTAATTAGGTGGGGAATCTGCCTCACGCTGCTCTACTCCATCTTCCGCTTGGTGTTGAGCCGCGAGACTTTGCATAGCTTCAACCGCCTTGTGATGCTGACCATCATGGCATTGTCGATGCTTCTGCCGATATGCCAGATGGAGTTCTTCGGGGGCAACAGGATTGCCAATGGCGTGAACCGCTTTGAGACTGTCATTGCCGACAGTGTGGATAATGCACGTATATCTCCCTTTGCGACTGTTGACAACAATACGCCTTTGGACATTAGGAGTGCAGGCGGCTCGCATGCCGACATTAGGGATGCAGACGTCTTGCCTACTAAAATCGCACAAGGCACTTCCACACACACAAACTATTGGTGGATAAGGATATTAGTGTTCATATATGTCGGAGGATTGCTTGTATGCTGGCTTCGTTATATGGTTGCATTTGCTTCATTGTTGCTATTGATAATACGTGGCAAACGTATGAGCAATCCCGACATTCCCTCCGACATCCACGTCATCGCTTGCCGTGGCATCAAGTCGCCATGCAGTTGGATGCACTGGATAATAGTCAATCCCGACGACATCAACGACACGATGCGCCCTGTGCTTATCCACGAGATGGCTCACGTGAGGCTTCGCCATTCGTGGGACATGCTGCTATGCGAACTGACTGCACGCACACTGTGGTTCCTGCCCTTTGCATGGATGCTTCGTCGCGACATGAAGGCCATACATGAATATCAAGCCGACCGCCATGTGTTGCGCTCGGGTGTTGACGACGAGAGTTATCAGATACTGCTCATTCACAAGGCTGTGGGAGGCCAACTCTCACCTGTGGCATGCAGTTTCAACCAGTCGGCGGTGAAGAAACGCCTTGTGATGATGTGCCGACGTCCGTCGAGGCGCATTGCCATGCTCAAGGCGATATATCTCCTGCCCTTAATACTGTTCGCCCTCATAGCCTTTGCCAAACCGACGATAGTGAAGAACGTTGACAACGTGATAAAAAATGAGGACAAGAAGGCTCCTCTGCTTAACTTCTATGCGACGTATTCAACTATTGATGAGAAAAGCGATGATGACATGCCCCGAGAAGAGCCATTGCCTGAGAATCCTCTTGATGAGCCAAATAATGTTATAGACAGTGTCAAGGTTATTAAGGCATCAAAGTTGGCTCCCAACGTCTTCAGATCTAATGATTCATTGGCGTTGGATAATCACTATAGGCCAATAGCCGACACTATCATCCGCAGAGATTGGCAGGCTGAAAAACTATCAGAGGGAGTATATATCAGTTCAATGTTGGGAACATTCTGGTTAACGGGAATGGACATCAACTACAAGCCGGTGTTCAGGAATCACTTCGACAAGGAAAAGATCAAGAAGGTGGCCCCACACATGCCGTTGTATAGGTTTGTCGCATACGAAAACAATGGGAGAATATATGAGATAACGTTAGAACTTGAAGAATTTATAGATGATTCAAAAAACAATGTAATCCTCCCTAAGAAATATAAAACCAAGGTGGCACCTATAACCCGAATAGAATATCTAAATATGAGAAGTAAGTTGTGGATTGAGAAGCATGACGACTTCACGCTCGTAACCATATTCAGAATGGTGAGTAATAGTAAATATCGGGTAAATGTAAATAGTGAGGACTTTACAATGACGGACACCAAGACAAGGGACAAATACAAGTGCCGTGGCATATATGGCAGCAATGAGAAACACATTGCATACGAGTTGATGAACCACCATGGTACAATACTGCCCGTGGAACTCGTTTTCCCACCTCTTGAGGATGGTGTTGAGGGGTTGAGTATTGAAGGGAATGTTGACAATGAAAATTTCTATGAAAATTTCCTTCTTAAAGATGTATTGCATAAGTCACCAAAAGTAATAAGATAACGATATGAGAAAAACAAGCATATATGTGGCAACAGCCATAGTGACGACAATAATATTCGCCAGTTGCGCAAGCAATGGGTTGCCTCGATATGACAAGCGTCCATACAACAAGCCTATGACTCTCGTCAAGGCTGCCGGCGAAGACTATGTGATAAGCGATTACGAGTCGTTCGCCCTTTACAGTGACCCCTTGTTTGTGGATACCACCGACCTCGGAACAATCAATATGCAAGGTGGGTTTGGAAGACTGTACCGCACAAAGAAAGCCACTTATCTCTCCATTGATTATTTCCAGCCGAAGGACAAGTGGTTTTACTTCTTCAATTCAGGAGACAGGCTCATCGACGAGGCTACAGGTGACGAATACTGGATTCGCAAAGCGGAAAACATTCCCATGGACACTTGCTGCTTCGTACAGGGCGCCAAGAACAGGTATATCCGATTTGTACTTGTCTTCCCGCCACTTCCCAAGAAAGTCAAAGAGGTGAAATACTTCTCGCCGAGTTCCCCGTCAAGAGACACATTCACTGGCTTGGCCACACGCGAAGGCCCGTTCGAAGTTGAGAAGATGCGCAAGAAGCGCACCCCAGGCTCAAGCGTCAAGCCAAGAATAATTGAATAAGAAAACATAACACCAAATACTTTTATGAAGCAAATACTATTGACACTACTGGGCTTATTGTGCATTGCCATAGGCGTGCAAGCCCAGAAGAAGGAGAAGAAGCACGGACTTTACATTCGCATGAATGTGGTGGATTATCTCACTCGTGAGGCGGTGGATTCCGTGAAATGCTCACTGCTCAGAAGCGACAGTACGGAGATGAAAAGCGAGATGGTGAGGAAAAACCAATGGGTAGGCACTGAATATAACGTAAAAATCGACTCGGTGGGCAACTATCTTATAAAGTACGAGACTCCTGAATATCAGGTGAGATATATCCCATTTCAAATAAAACGGTTTCATAAGTACGAGTATTATCGCAAACTGAAAGATGTGGCTCTCAAACGACTGCCAAAGAAGCGTGAGGTAGTGCTCGACGAGGTGGTGGTGACGGCATCTAAGGTGAAGTTCTATATGGACGGAGACACACTGACATATAATGCCGACGCATTCGAACTGCCCGAAGGCTCTATGCTCAACGCACTGATAAAAAAGCTGCCCGGAGTGGAGTTGAAGAAGGGCGGCGAGATAACCGTCAACGGCAAACGCGTGGATGTGCTGATGCTCAACGGCAAGGACTTCTTCAACTCCGACCGCGAACTGATACTCGACAACCTGCCATCGTATATGGTGACGAAGGTGCAGTCGTATCTGAGAGTACCGGATAAATACAAGAACACGCCGAGGGCAGAACATGTGGAGAAGGAGTCAGTGCTCAACATCCGACTGAAACGCGAATACGCCAAGAGTTGGGTGTCGAACGTGGAGGTGGGAGCAGGCAGCGAAAGCCGTAAGCTCGGCAGACTATTTGGATTGCGATTCACCGACAAGTCGCGCCTCTCCATCTTCGGCAACACCAACAACCTCAACGACGACCGCAAACCGGGTGAACAAGGCGACTGGACACCGCTGCAACAGTCACAAGGACTCATGACCCTCTACGACCTTGGCATTGAGGGCAAATATGAGAACGAGAAAGACGGTTTTTCAATAGATTACAACGGTTCGGGAAGACTAAAATACACTGACAGCGAAAACGACAGTCACAGCGTCAACGAGAGTTTTCTTGAGTCGGGCAACACTTATGGCAGGAGCGTGAACAACTCGTTTGGCAAGAACTTGGACTTGTCAATGAGCAATAGTATATACCTCTTGTCGCAAAGAAGTTTTATAGGATTTAAAAACATCTATGTTAATTTCCAAAATGACATAAAATATCAGGACAGGAGCAACGGCGCCCAAGGCGCAAGTGCAACATTCCTTGAGGACATTGGGGAAAGACTGGGCGAAA
>OBLI01003322.1_pt1 | contig 12488 bp, 3 predicted proteins | sample 1519701 | NCBI WGS metagenome assembly OBLI01 (sample SAMEA3663005, study PRJEB22513) | pig gut metagenome | biome: pig gut; feature: pig-associated habitat; material: faeces | place: France | collected 2012 | reverse complement strand
CTTACTTCTTTTCATTTTTGAAGATTTAAGAGTCAACCATATTTACAAAAAGACACTTATTCGACTTCCCTTTCACTTATGCTCACGAAAATGCTCATCTCCTCGGAGTGAGCAATGAAGCAGAAGCGATTATTTGTGGGTAAAAATTGTAAGATGTAAGCAAAATCGTGTTTCAAAAAAATATTGGTAAGACAAGCATTCACCCAGGGCTGCCCTTTGTTATGTACCTTTTTGCTTTTGCGATGAATGCCACATGTATGCGTGCATAGTAATTTATGCTGATTGAGAGTGACAGGCTGCTTGAAGATGAGATTTGCTTATCGGATCAGTTTGTGCTGACACGGCTTTGCTATGTTGTTTTTTTTGCGTTGTATGTTGTTTTTTACAAGTTAAATTCGAGGTTTCGTGTGTATTTTTTATAATTTGTTGGGAAAATGTATACTTTTGTATGAGTAAAAGTAAATAGACAAAAAACATGAGGGAAATCACGTCGCTGATTATGCAGCCTTTTTACCTGGCTCCAGCTATGGCCTATAGCGTGATGACGCTGATCTTGCTGCTGTTGCCCATGCCCAAGGGTAGGGTGTGGCACGAGTACCGTAAGGGATACCCCTACATCCTGGCAGCCTTTTTGGTGATGCTTGTGCTGACGGGAATGCACAGTATTACACCCCCACCTGAGTCGGGAGCATCGAACCTGATAGTGCTGATGATAGCCTTTTATCAGGCCATCCTGTTTGGCATGGGCATGGTGAAGATACTGCAGCCACAGAGCAGAACGAAGATTTTTGTAATTCACCTGGTTGTGGTGGGCATGGCCACCGTCGCTGTCATCCCGGTCTTTCTCTTTGGCCAGCAATTGCTGAAAGATATCTTCTTTTGGACTTACATTGCTGCCTATGTGGGCCTGATTGTTTATTATACGCGCGTATGGTCGGCCCTGTGGAAACGGGTGGTGACGCAGGTGGACAGTTATTATGACGAGGACATGAAGTCGCGCCTGAAGTGGCTGAAACGACTGATGATTGCAGTGATGGCAGTGGGCGTGATGGCGCTAGTGACAAGCATTTGGATCAGCCTGACCCCCATCTTTGTATCGACCTACACGATCTGCTATGCCTACTTTCTGGCATGTATCATTCGGTTTACCATGACGGGAGATTTTCTACTGAAAGCCGTGGATGACCAGGCCTTTGCTGCCCCACTGCAGACGGACCTGCCCAGTGAGGATACGCCCAAGAGCACCGAGCAGAATGCGGTGCAGGAACAGATGCAGATGATGGCCCGCGAGAGCCAGCTGAAACTGGCGTTGGATGAGTGGGTAGCTACCAAACAGTATGCCGACACGGACCGGGGCGTGGACGAGATAGCCCGCGAACTGGGCACCAACTATGCGGCGTTGAGGCAATACTTCCAGCGGCACCAGGGGACGACCTTCCGCAGCTGGAGGACGGATCTGCGACTGGAGGAGGCCAAGAGGCTGCTTGTGGAAGAGCCGAACCTGTCGCTCAATGACATCATGGACATGGTGGGATTCAACGATCGTGGCAATTTCTATCGCCACTTCCAGAAAAAGGTGGGATGCAGCCCATCGGCCTATCGACAAGGGAAGAGATAGCGTTGTAAAACTTAGAAAATAATATTGTTTTACTTTGTTATGAGTGTTGTGTTTTCTTGCGATTGAGAAAACACAACACTTTGTTTTTTCCCTGTTTGGTCGGAAAAGAATACTTTTGAGACCGTATAAATTGCGCTTGTCGTGTGTCATGTGCGCACGCAATATGTAATAGGGAAATATCACATTTAATTTAATCTAAACAATATTCAATTATGAGAAAGAATTGCAAACAAACGAAATGGGGTGTCCCAGCAGGTGGCTGGTGGCACTCGCTGTGTGTGATTGCAGCAATGCTTTTCCTTCTGCCATCGGTTTCCTATGCAACGAACCCGAACTATCAGTATCGGGATCACCTGAAGGATGGAGGCTACCTGGACGTTCGCTTTGGAACCTACTATGATTCTTGGAACCCAGATATCTTCATGGATCCCAACAGAGGGCAGAACTACATCGAGATCACCGACAAGGTGACCAACCAAAGGCTGAGACTTTGCGAAATGAAGTGTAACCGTAGTAAAAATGGGTACACTTTGTTCCCCATGAACGGCATTAAGTTCGAGGAACTGACGGATTATGGCAAACTTACAGGAAAGTCAGCGACAAGTGGTGAAAATTGGTGGGGCCTTGGAGCAGACACGTATGCTTTTTTTCGTGTGCACATCCCTGCTCGCTTCATTTCGCATGGTTTCAAATTGTTTTTCCGCATCTATTACGAGCGCAATGGATCAGACGAGGGCGCATGGTCGGCGACCTGGAATTTTGATGCCTATGACATGGAGATGCGGGATCCCCGCTGCGATTACGAGCACACCCGTGCAGGTAATGTTCGCTATTCGTGGTCTCAGGCCAAGGATGCCCCTAACGGTTTCGTTTACTTCACCGACCAGGATAACAACATGATCGAGCTGGACGAGGCTGATTGCTATAAGCGCAACGGCGCCAGCTACAAGTATTATGCTCAGCTGGACAGTGGCTCCATGCACAAGTACACGGACGAGAACTTCGAAATGCGTCGCCAGATATACTTGAAGGTGGCCAATACAGCCCGAAACATCAGGGCACACCGCATCACGCAGTTTGCCAATGATTTTAACTTTGGCGACCAGACCATCACCGGCAATAGCTATGCCTCGTCGGTAATCAGCAGCGATGCTGTCATTGCCAATGCCTATGTATGGCCTGACACTGCCTCGGTGGTGTATACGCATGACAAGGAAAAAGGGCTGGCCAAGTTCCAGGTCTACCTGCAACACGAGAATTTGAACAAGAACACAACCATCGTAGGCGACAAGGTGCAGCTGGTGCGTTCGTGGAAGAACTATTTGGGCGAGGATGTAGATTCGGTTGTGAGTGAGGTTCCCTATGAAATGGGACAGGGCAAGCCCTATAAACTGGAGGATGACTACCGAGACAGCAAGATGAATGGCATCGTGCGCTGGACTATCCGCCGATCGGACACTCAGTACTTGTGGGGTACTAATTTTGGTCCTCAGTACACCGCCGAGATCGAGACCAAGATGCCTCGATTCAGCAATCCCAAGGTCGTTGCTGATACCACAGACCACGTCCTGCGTGCACGTATTACCTGGGATTACGAGGATGGCACCTGGCCCGAAGGTTCGGGACTGCATGTTTTCCAACAAGGGTATTTTGAAGAGGAGGAAGTAACACCCGAAGCTGGTCTTACTCGCGAGGAGGCCCGCAAGGGTGTATATCTGGATGATAATCTGCAGTCGTGTGTCGAGACCACGTACCGCATACAGTTTAAGCCCGGAAGCAACGAATACCTGTACAACCCTTCGACAGGACTTTTCGAGGAAAACAAGAAACTGCCCTGTGGAACTGTGACATATAGTGAAATAGGTCACTTGCTGAATCTCAAGGCATCGAAGGGATACTACAACGACCGTGTAGAAGTGAGCTTCGACGTAGTCGAGCCCCTGCACAAGATACGTGTGTTCCGTGCCGTTTATGGTCAGCCCTTTAACAAGAGCGTATTCTTGTATGAATTTGATAATACGTTAGGCAACCAGGCAAGTCGCACGTATGTGGATGAGAAGGCCGTCCCCGGCACCTATTATACCTATTATATAGTAGGAACGATGTCTTGTGAGGGTGGTAATGTGCAGACGGATCCTTTGTCGGTAGTGGGTTTCTGTACCGCCACAGGTACCGTCTATGGTCAGATCTGTTTCGAGGGCGGTGCTGCCGAACCTGGCGTTACCGTCTATGCCGAGACCAAGGACGAGACAGGCCTAGTAGGCAAGAGCATCCGCCTAGAAGGTGGTCCCGGCAACTACCTGAGTGTGGATTCGCCCATCGAGTTTGCGGGTAACCACACTGTCCAGGCTATGGTGTGCCCCGAGAGTGAGGGTAGTATCCTGAGGTTGGGCGACAGAAACGAGCTGGAATACCGTGGCGGCAAGTACATCTACACTGCTGGTGGTCGCCAGGTGAGTGTGGAGCGTGATGCCCAGGCCAACGGTGTGTTTGAGCAGATCACCGCTACCCAGGAGGCCGATACCCTGCGCTTGTACATCAATGGAGTGCTGAAGGCTGAGACCACTGGCGCCAGCTGCGACAGTGTGAAGGCCAAGGTGCTGATGGGCCGTGGCATGAAGGGTAACCTGGACGAGGTGCGCCTATGGGAGAAGACTCTGAGCAGCGCTCAAGTGGAACGTGACTTTAACCGCTACCTGCATGGTGGCGAGGACGGCATGCTGGCATACTGGCGTTTCAACGACGGTATCGATGGCGAGTTCTACGATCTGGCTCATGATTCCAACGACATGTACTATATGCACGATGGTGTGTTTGTGCGCGACACCCAGACCGACGTGATCTATGACACCAAGATCCCCGAAAAGGGTCAGTTGGCCTACAAGGGCGTGACCGATGCTGATGGATCCTATGTTATCTCGGGTCTGCCTTATTCGGGTACCGAAACCCTCTACACCCTCACCCCCGTGCTTGGTACCCACAACTTCACTACAGGCACACAAGGGGCAGCCACTGCCCAGTGCATGATATCGGCTGACCAGCGTACCCACGAGGTGAACTTCAGTGATAAGAGTTTCTTCCGCGTGAGTGGTTTCGTGTACTATTCAGGTGGTACCGTGCCCTCGCCTGGCGTCATGTTCAAGATAGACAACGAGGTGCAGTTGGACAGCGAGGGTAACTTCGTCACCACCGACACCGAGGGACGTTTCAGTTTGAGTGTGCCCGTGGGCATCCACAAGGTGCAGGCCTTCCTGGCCAACCACACCTTTGAACTGGATGGCCGCATCTGCAACAGCGACGGCAGTAACCGTAATTATCAGGATTCTATCCAGAACATCCACCTCTATGACAACACCCGCGTGCGATTTATCGGTCGTGTGGCAGGTGGTGTGGTACAGGAGGCTTATCCCCTGGGACACTCGCTCAGTAAGAATAATCTGGGTGACGAACTGGTGCTGACCCTGCAACCCAAGTTCGAATCGGGTAAGTATGCCATTGCCAACCGTGATTCGTCGATGACCTATATGCACGATCGCGTGTTGCACATGGAGAAGATGGATGATTCGCATATGCCACGCACCAACGTCAAGTTTAGCCAGAAGACCATTACCATTCAGGCCGACCCCACCACCGGTGAGTTTGTGGCCGACCTGCTGCCTCTGGACTACAACGTGACCAGCGTGACAGCTAGCGGATATGGCAACCTGCTGGACAGCAATGAAAGCATGAATCTAACCAACGTCTTCGATCCCCAGTACTCGATCAACAAGAACGTATTGAAGACCAGTGACGGCACCGTGACTGCTACTCGCGAGGATTCCGTGTTCTACAACTACTCGCGCCAGTTCATCAAGCGCACTCCCGCCCGTATCGAGTTGACTCAGACCGATAAACAAAGACGCGAGAAAGCATATTATGGTGACGAGAAGATAACCATCGATAATGTTGAGGGCGAGGACCTGAACGTAACCCTGTATGACAAGGCCACCGACAGTTACTTGATGGGTAACCCCGTCTACAAGCAAGGTGTGACCTACTACTTCAAGGTATTTGCCAGCGAGCACTATCCCTACTACAATGCAGCAAACCAAGAAGATCCTAAGCGACTGGACAAGGTAGCGCTGGGCAAGGGTAAGCTTGTGTTCACCAACAACCTGGTGACCACAGAGACCATAGACTCAGTAGAGGTGGACAGCACTGGCCTCGGCTACTACAGTTTTGAATGTGGCACACCCGATCTGAGTGCCAATGGTCCCGCTAAAACCCTGTCCTTGAAGTATGTGGATGGCGACGCTGTGACCATGTGGAACGACGGTCGCCCCTTAAATGGTATTGTACTGGGGAGCCGCAGCAATGGCAAGCGATTTGTGACCAAAGGTCCCGACCGACTGAGCTTCATCTTGCGAGATCCCCCAGGATCACACTCTTATGCATATCTGGAGAAGGGATTCACCCGCACCGAATCGAGCACCTTCAGCTGGAGCCTGGACAACGAAGGTTCGGAGATGTTTGGCGCCATCGGTGGTGGTGAGATTGGTAAGATCTTGCACGGCGTGATTACCATGAACCAGGAAGAGAACGAAATCTCGGTAGGTGTGGTACACAGCGAGAGTACCGGCCATGAAAAGGGCCGCAGCATCACTACCACCTACACCGAGCGCATCGAGACCAGTGGCGAAGAAGACTTTGTAGGAGCCGACGGAGACCTGTTTGTGGGTAATAGCACCAACATCTCTTACGGACCCTCTACCAACCTGCGCCTTATCGAGGCAGCAGCCTTTAACCAGGCTTCGATGTCCAAGGTGAGCGAGTCGGCCGATGGCAAGTTCTACCTGATACAAGACGAGGGTATTTCATTTGGCTTGTACTATGGCACACACTTCATGTATCCTCAGAAGCACATCGAGGAGGTGCTCATTCCCGAAATGGAAATGTTGCGCAACAGTTTCCTGCAGCCTAATACACTGACCGATGCCAATGCACAGACCCTGGCCCAGAACAAGTTTGAGCAGGTATATCGCTCAAATGTTTCTGCTGACAGTCCCGACTTTGGTAAGAAGGGAACCTACAAGATATTCTTCCCCGTGGACAGCAAGGGCAACAAGGTGATGGATCAGGATACCATCAACATTTATAACCAGAACATCGATAAGTGGTATGAGTATCTGGCTCAAAACGAGATGGAGAAGGTAAAGGCCAAGCCCATCAGCGGCGAGGACAGCAACATGTCATTCTCGGGTGGTCTGACCAAGGAGAAGAGTGCAGCCTACTCGGTTGCCAGTTCGTCGCAGAGCGGATTCACATTCACCATCGGTGCCAAGACAGATGACACCGGTATCGTCAAGGGACTTTTTGGTGGTTTCTCTATCAAGATCGAGGAGCAACTCACTACCACTGAAGGGTGGACCCACGAGACTGATTTGGAGAATAGCACCACCATGGGCTTTGTTCTGAGCGAGGATGCCGGTGACTATTTGAGTGTCGATATCTGCCGCTACACCCCATGGGACTATCTCTCGGACAAGGAACGCAATAATCTGAAGAGTGAACTGGAGCAGATGAGCGACGAGCACTATGGCACATCCAGCGGAGCAGGCCAGAACTACGACATGCTGTATGGCAAGTATGGTAGTTTCGTCTACAAGACCAAGGGCGGTGCCACCAGTTGTCCCTACGAGGGCGAGTACACCACCAAGTACTATACCGAGCGTGGCAAGGCAATCCTGATCAACGAGGCAACCTCGCACCACGATGCACCCACCCTTTCGGTGCCCAAGAATACTGTGAAGGACCTGTCCGAGGATACCAAGGCCACATTTGTGGTCAACATAGGCAACGCATCGGAGACCAAGCAGGACCGCACTTATCTGCTGACTCTGGATCCCGAAAGCAATCCCAACGGAGCCATCGTCAAGATTGCTGGCACTCCCCTGAATGCCAACAGCATCCCCTTCACCGTACCTTATGGCAAGACCCTGCAGCAGACTCTGGAGATCGAGCGCGGCGCAGCTGCCTATGATTATCAAGGTCTCAAGCTTATCCTCTCTGCCGAGTGTGACGAGGACATCGCTGCAGAGCAGACCATCAATGCCAGCTGGGTGCGCCAGGCTGGTGACGTGGCCATCACCGAGCCTCAGGAGAACTGGATTCTGAACACCACGCCATACTATATCGACCAGAGGGGTCACAGCGTGCTGCCCGTGAAACTGGAAGGCTATGATGTGAACTCGCCCGGATTCATGTATGTGGCACTGCAATACAAGACCAGCGCTGGCAGCAACAACGATTGGACCACCGTATGCCGCTTCTATGCCACCGAGGATGCGATGAAGGAAGCCTATGGTGATGCACAACTGATAGAGACTGGCGGTGTCATCAACTATACCCTCGACATGCAGTCAATGGGAGATAACAACTATGACCTGCGTGCTGCCTGCTATGCCAACATCGGAGGCAATGAAACGGTCAAGTACTCTGCTATTGTGTCGGGTCTGAAGGATGTCAAGCGTCCCACTCTCTATGGCAATATTAGTCCCGAGGATGGCGTGCTGGACTATGGTGACGACATCGAGCTCGTATTCAACGAGCCCATCAACGAGAGTTTGATTACCGACAATAACTTCGTAGTTACTGGCACTAAGGCTGGTAAGCCCCTAACCCGTGCTGCAAGTGTTCGATTCGACGGTGTCAACGATTGCCTCTACACCGAGGTGGAGAACAACCTCGAGGGTAAGGATTTCACCGTAGAGACAGGTCTCTATATCGACAAGCTTGATCACGATGCCACCATCTTCAGCTTTGGCAAGAAGGGCGAAGCCTTCCAGTTGGGTATCAACGACAAGAAGAAACTCACCATCCAGAGTGGTGGCAAGAGCTATACCGCACCCGAACCTCTGGATCTGAAGACTGGCGAATGGGAGCACATCGGAGCCATCTACCAAACTGCTACCGACGTGGTGAGTGTCTATTACAATGGTGAATCGGTTTGGGATGTCAAGATAGAGCGTCCTGCAGCTCGTGGTGTGTTCACCATCGGCCTGGGCGCTGACGGCAAGAATGGATTTGAGGGCAAACTGAGCGAGTTCCGCATCTGGAACCGCGCACAGACCCGTCAGCATTTCGCTAACAACCGTAACGTGAGTCTGCCTGCCAATCAGATGGGACTCTACTCTTACTACCCACTGAACGAGGGACGTGGCCGTGTGGCTGCCGACAAGGCACGTGGTGCCAATGCCATCATTGGCGATGCTACCTGGTTTATCAACCGCGACGGCTATGCTCTGGCACTGGATAAGACTAAGTTGCCAGCAGCACAGATCACTATGGGCAGCACTCCTATGAGTACTGACGACGACTTCACACTGGAGTTCTGGTTCCGTGGCGAGAAGGGACAGCGCAATGTGGCTCTGTTCTCGAATGGCCAGGGTATGAAGGAGATTGATTGTGAGGATCACCTCACCATCGGATTCAACGAAAAGGGTGCACTCAGTGTGCAGACCTATGGTCTCGAACATGTGTCTGAGTTGACCGAGAGCCAGCTTCTGGATGATGCATGGCATCACCTTGCACTGACTACCGACCGCAACAAGAATGTGGTGAGTCTGTATGTGGATGGTGCATTTGACAGTCATTTCGCTGCCAGCAACATCAGGGCGTTCATGGCACCTTATGCTACCCTCGGTTGTCGCACCGTCATTCCTGACGTGGAGAGCGACGATGCTCAGGTGAGCCGAGACATGTACACCTATGACCGCGGCTTCAATGGTGCCATCGATGATGTACGTCTGTGGTGCTATGCCAAGAGTGGTGAACTCATCGATGAGGAGTGCAATAAGGCTCTCCGTGGTGACGAGAAGGGCTTGGTAGCTTACTATCCCTTCGAGAAGTACATCAACTGGCAAGGAACTCAGGAGATGCAGTTCACTGCCGAGGACCTGAGCGCCGAGGGAATGCTGAACAAGAATCCTGATTTGGAAGGCTCAGGCACCAAGAGTACCGACACCGCACCCGTGCAGGAAGCTGGCTCGGTGGACGAGATCACCGTCAACTGGACTGTCAACAAGGATGGCATGATCATCACTCCCGCAGCAGGCAACTGGAAAGAGTTTGACCAGACAATCCTCACCTTCCGTGTTACCGGGTTGCAGGATCTTCATGGCAACACCACCAAGAGTCCTGTCGCCTTCCGTCTCTATGTCGACCAATCACAGACTAGATGGGCCCAGGATGAGGTCAACATGGTAGTAGATAAGGGACAAGGAGCCACATTCACTGTCGATGCAGAAAATGTGGGTGGTGCCAATATGCGTTACACCATCGAGAACCAGCCCAGCTGGCTCACTGTGACACCCGCCAGCGGAACTCTGTCGCCCCGCAGTTCCGAGCATGTTACCTTCCGTGTGGACAAGGCTGTCAACCCCGGCACCTACCACGAGTCTGTATACCTCACCAATGATGAAGGCCTGTCTCGCAAGCTCAAGCTCACCATCAAAGTACGTGGCAACGAGCCCAACTGGAGCGTCGATCCTCACGAGTATGCCTACAGCATGAATGTGGTGGGTCAGCTCAAACTCGACGGTGAACTGTCACAGGATGAGGAAGACATCATCGGAGCCTTCGATGGCGAGAAGTGTGTGGGCGTCGCCAAGAATGTCTACAATGCCAGCAAGGGTCTCAACTACACCTTCCTCACCATCTATGGTAATGAGACCAAGGGCACTGCACCTCTTACCTTCCGTGTGTGGGATGCTAGCAGGGACCGAGTGTTTACTGCAAGCAGCAGCACGGGTGACATCACCTTTGCCAACAATGCTGTGTTGGGCTCTGTCGAGTCGCCCGTAACCTTTACCACCGACTCTCGCGTGGTCGAGGATGTGGCCTTGGCCAAGGGATGGAACTGGATCTCGTTCAACATCGCTGCTGCCAACATCTCTGACATCAACGCAATGCTGAAGTCTGGTACATGGAACGATGGCGACGAAGTGAAGACCGAGACTTCTCTTGCCTCTTATTCTGTCAAGAACGGCAAGTGGATGGGTACTCTCTCAGGCTTCAACTACACCTCGCTCTTCAAGGTGAAGACGGGCAAGGGACAAACTCTTTCATTTGAGGGTGTTCCTGTGGATGTGGCTTCTACAGAAATCCCCATCCAGAGCAACTGGAACTACATCAGCTATCTGCCCACCCAGCAACTCTCTCCCAAGGAGGCTCTGGCTGGCTACAATGCCCAGAAGGGCGATATCCTGAAGTCGCAGACCGGATTTGCTCAGTATGACAACAACAATGGTTGGGTAGGTAACATCGACTTCATGGAACCTGGCAAGGGTTACATGCTGTTCCGCAACAGCACCAAGTCTACCTCGTTCAAGTATCCCAGCAGCAGTTCTACCACCCGTCGCGCAGTGCGTCGCATCGCAGCTGCCGATCCCGAGGAGATGTACATGCACCCCTATGCTAGCAACATGAGCATGATTGCCATCACCCAGGGCTACGAATTGCAGGAAGGCGACGACATTGTGGTCTATGCTGGTGACGAGCGTCGAAGCTTCGCGGATCAGGTCAATCATGCTGGCCAGAAGCTTTGGTTCATCACCGTCGAGGGCGAGGAGGAAGTGCCTCTGCTCTTCACCGTAGAGAACAATGGCGAGACTGTGGCCACTGGCAAGTCGGGGTACGCATTTGCTCCCGATGTCGTCTGCGGTACACTCGAGCGTCCTATCGAACTCACTCTCACAGGCGTTCGTCAGGGTGTCAAGGTTTCACCCGTGGCCTTTGACACTCAGTTTACTGTCACTGTCAACCAGCCCGGTGCTCAGCATGTCGATGTCAAGGTCTACAGTCCTTCCGGACAACAGATCATGAGTCATAGTGCCAACGGCGTCGGTGGTGCATATAGTCACCAGTTCAACGGAAGCAGTCTCGCTCGTGGTTCTTACCTCGTTCGAGTGACAGTAGACGGCGAACCCACTACCATCAATGTGATACGACGTTAATCAAACAGAAATCATTCAGGGAAACGGAGGAGCAGCCCTATCTGATAGGGCCTCCTCCAGACCCTATTGAAAAACAAAAGAATACAAGGTTATGAAAAAGATATTCCTTATGATAGTTATGGCGTTGACAGCTGGCATGATCACAAGCTGTGGCGGTGATGATCCTATTGATCCCCCAGCGCCCGTCGATCCCGACGATCCTGATAATCCAGATGACCCAGACAATCCGGACAACCCAGACAAGGCGCCCACTTGGAAGGTTGACAATGCTCAGCAGTATGGTGAGACTATGTCGATGTGGGTTCGTACGGAGCAAGGCGGCAGCACCGATGCTCTGGCGCTGTTCTACGGCAGTCAGTGCCGTGGTACGGCCACCATGGTGCTCAGTGATTCGCAAGGCCAGTTGTGGTGTCTGTTGGTCTACGGTACAGGCGAGGAGACCGGAAATCTCACGCTGAAGTATTGGAATTCCAAGAAAAAGAAGATATACACCCAGGAGAGATTCTGCAGCTTCTCTGCCGATTCTCAGCATGGCACGCCTGACAATCCAGTGTCTGTCAAGTTCTAACATTCCTGATCCAGAAGCTGAGAGAGGTTGCATTAATGTGCAACCTCTCTCTCATATAGAAGAAGAAAACAGCCAGCAGCTTCTATTTCCTGACTATGACACTTGTTCTTGTCCAAAACTGTTAAGTACTGATTTTTAGGCAATTCTGAAAAATAATTTCTCGAAAAGGGTGGCGCAAGCGAAAAAATGTATCCTTTGCACCATGTACGTACGCAAGAAGCACAATCGTTCCGGCTCTACAAGTGTGGTAGTGGTCAGTAAAGCGAGTGGAAAGTATAGAGAAATAAAATCGGGTTCATCAGAAATATGG
>OBLI01003320.1_pt1 | contig 12495 bp, 11 predicted proteins | sample 1519701 | NCBI WGS metagenome assembly OBLI01 (sample SAMEA3663005, study PRJEB22513) | pig gut metagenome | biome: pig gut; feature: pig-associated habitat; material: faeces | place: France | collected 2012 | reverse complement strand
TTCTTACCGAACTCGTAGTTTGAGCCGCCAAAATAGTTGCGAATGGTCTGGGGGGTGGTATTGAGTTTGTCAGCTATGCGTCGTACAGCGCCATCGGGTAGTGCGTCTTTCAGGCGACGCAGCTCGTTGAAGGTGATCGTTTTAGTCATGACTTTAAAAATTTAAAGGTGAATATTATTTTGCCTCTAATTTAGGAATCTTTTTTAAGATAAACAAATTTATTTTTCATGTTTTATAACATATATTGTACATCCGCTCATCTAATGTATCAAAACTCAAAGGTTTATGCCGGTTAAAATTTTTATCTTACTGATGAAATTTTTTATTATTTATAACAAAAAAAAGGAAGGCGCTTACCTTCCCTTTTTGCTGTCCGGCGAAAACCGGTTGAAAAATCATATTCGCTGAAGGTCGGAAGCCTTTATCCAGGCCCTGTCGCGGGCTCCGACTTTCACTTCGTACCACTTACCTTCGGCCGATGAGCTGATTGAATCGACTATCAGCACTTTTGTGCCTTCATGCAAGAGAAAAGCCTGCTCCGACTGGGTGCGTGCTTCGCGCGGTGAGGTTGAAAGTTGCGCTGCCGGCGGCATTATGATGGCGTAGTCGTTTGATTCTGTGCGGTTGGCCGCGGCAAACGAAATCAGCACGGTTATCAGCGTGATGATAAAGATTAACGTGCCCCCGAAGAAGCTGATTTTGCGGGTTATAACTACATTTGAGAAGAGGTAAACGGCCATGCAACCGATAAACACTGCAAAAAGTACTACCGCTATCACTGCCCAGGTGTCAGCGGTAAACCACTCCACTATCTGATTCTTCAGCGAAAGCATGAACGAGCCGTTGTCAATCTGTTTGTCGGTGAGTTTGCCCTGCACGAATTCCAGGTTATCGCGGGTGTCCTGATCGGTGGGATCGAGCTTCAGCGAACGCTCGTAGTTGAGCACGGCTTTGCCGAGGTTGCCCTGACGGTAACAGGCGTTGCCGATGTTATAGAACAGTTGTGCCGACGAGCCGTCTTTCTTCAGCGCCTCGAGGTAGAGCTTTTCAGCAAGTATGTAATTACCTTTGGCGTAGGCTGAATCACCCTGCTCGGCCAAAGGCATGTTGGACTGTGGCGTGGCGCCCTGACGCGGCTGTACGGGTTGCTTAGCCTGGTCGGCGGCCGATATATTCATCGTCAGTGCAACCAGAAAAGCAAACAGAATATATATCTTTTTCATAATGCTGGCGGATTGATGGTTAGGCTTTGTGAAGGAGTTTGGTGCGTTCGAGGGTATCGATGGCCTTGGCTCCCTGCTCGTAAACGTGGCTGATAGCCTGCGACTCGCCCGACCCGGGGGTATATCGGGCCATCTCGCAGTTGTCGAGTACGGCAATAACAGAGTCGATTACCTGAGGGTCGGCGCCACGTTCCTCGAGGGTTGTGGCAATGTTCTCGCGGTTGAGCTGCGATACAGGCATCGAGAGCTTGTCGCTGAGATAACCCCAAATGGCACGTAGCATTTCGGCGTAGAAGTCTTCGCTCTTGCCCTCGTCCATAAGGCGCCGGGCTGCGCGCAGACGTTTTTGTGCCACTTTGCCGGCACGGGCGTTGCGTCTGCCGGCCACATCAGCCATCATGGCGGCATGACGTCCGCTGAGCCATAAGGCAACAAGCAGACCGATTATCAGCACACCGTAAATCGACCAGTACCATAATTCGCGTACTATGCTGCCGTGATTGTGGCTGAGCTCCTTCTCCCCTAATTTGATGTGAAGGATGTCGGTATTTTTTTTCTTGATGTCGCTCTGTTCGCCCGTGGGATTGCCGGTTCCCTTCTCTACCTTAAGTATATATTCGGGGGTGGTAATGGTGACGTATTTGGCGGTCGACGGGTCGAAGTACACGAAGGTCTGGCCCGGAATCTTGAACTCGCCGACGCTCTGCGGCACGAATGTGTAATCTATGCGGTTCGTTCCGGTAATATTCGTTCCCTCCACGCGGGTGTTGACGTTCGGTTTCGGGGTGTACTGCTCAAACTCCGATGGAAGCTCCGGTTTGGGCATATCGAGGTATTTGATGTTGCCTGTTCCGGTAGCGATATAGCTCAGGGTGATGGGTTCGCCGGTACGGAAAGTCTCGGTGCTGAGTTGGCTTTCGAACTGGAACTTGCCTACGGCGTTGGTGAATCCGGCGGGTCTTGGTTCGGGCAGCGGCGAGATGTTTATGGTTGAGGTGAAGGCCTGAAGCTTCACCTTCTTCTCTACGGGGCGTGCCGTGTAGAACCATCCGTTGGTCATCTTCTCAATCTGCTGCACGACCAGGTCGTATGTACCTGTACTAACTGTAAGTTTTCCTGATTTCTGCGGGAAAAGTATACACCGTTTCAGTACGGCCGTAAGGTATTGCTGGCCGTTGTAGGTCTCCACGGTGTTGAGCTGCCCCTGTACGTCGAGGTCGTCGATAAGGAAGCCGTCGAAAGTGGCGGGCGATACGGCGGCGAACGATACGATGCTCTGATATTTGGTATAGAGCTTGAGGGTGCACTCTACGGCCTCCTGCTCATACACATGTTGCTTGTTGGGGATTATGCGAACGAAGATGTCGCTGCCGGAGATGGGCTTGACGTCGGACTGGGTGGCCACATGGTCTATATAGTCCGATGAGGCAGTGGGGTCGTCGTCCCATCCGAGCATCGAACCGGCCGACTGTCGGCGCGTGTTCCGGTCCATTGCCATGACGCTGAACCGGGTGGCCTGAGTAGTGTAATTCTTGCCGTCGATATTCAGCGATACGGCCGGGATGGTGAAAGTACCCTCTTTTTCAGCACGGTACATGAATGTATATTCAACTGCCGTCGACGACGAACTGTGGCCGTTGATATTGCTGTAACTCTGTATGGTGCTACGGCCCGGCCGTGGGCTGAGCAGTTTACAGCCGCTGATATTAGGGGCGCTCGGGGCACCCGATTCGCCGTTGGTTACTCGGAATTTTACATAGAATTTGTCGCCGGCAACCACCCCTTGCGGAGGGATGACCTTGAAGGAGGTCTGTGCGACCATCGTCACGGCCGACAACAATACTGTAAACAATATAATCAGCTTCTTCATGTTGCTGTATGTTTTCAAATCTGAGGGGTGAGCCACCCCTCTTATCGTTTTTTAGCTGTTGATGAATGATTGGAGCGAAGAGCGTTACCAGGGCTTTTCAGGCTGGGACTTCGCACCGCGGGCTGGCTGACCCTGCTGCATCTTTTCGAGCTTGCGTCGGGTGGCGTTCTCCTTATCCTCCATGGCTTTGAGAATCTGCTGGGCATTGGAGTCGCTCAGTCCGCCCTTCTGCTGCTGAGGCGGTTGCTGGTCCTTCTTGTCCTGCTGTCCTCCGGAGTTCTGGTCCTGTTTTTTGTCCTTGTCCTTGTCCTGATTCTGCTGCTGTTGCTGCTGTTGCTGTTGCTGCTGTTGCTGTTGCTGCTGCTGCTGCTGCTGCTGCTGTTGCTGCTGATTGTTCTGATTCTTCTGCTGCTCTTTCAGTTTGAGCTGGGCCAGACGCAGATTCTGGCGGGCCTGATTGTCCGACGGGTCGCGGCGCAACGCATTCTTATACATTTCAACAGCCTGTTCGTACGATTCGCTCTTGTAGGCGAGGTTACCCTGATCGTAGAACGACGCTTGGGATACCTTTACATCCTGAGTCTGCGATAGTTCGGCAAGCATACGCGATGCCTGCGCCATAAGCGAGTCGCCCTGATTTTTCTGGTCTTCTCCGCGTTGCTTGATGAACGAGGATGCGAGGTTGAACTGCGCCACCTTGTTGTCGGGATTCTCCTGAAGGGCCTTCTTGTAGCTTACTTCCGATTCGGCATAGCGCTGTTCGTTGTAGAGCTTGTTGCCCTCCTTTATATAATTGCGTTCCTTCTTGGTCGAAGGAATTTCGGGTGTTTCGGTACTATCCTTGTGCGAGCATGACACAGCCAACAGCAGAAGTGCCGGCACCCCTATTCTGTACGTTATATTTTTGAGGCTGTTCATTATTTTTTAGTAAAGAAATTGTACTTGGTAAGCCAGCCGATTTTGCGCGGAAGCACAAACAGGTCAATCACAAGCAACCCAAGTGCTATCCAGATGAACAGCGGGAACTGTTCGGCGCTGGCCTTGTATTTGATGTGGCTTATATCTGATTTCTTGATTTTGTCGAGGTTGTCAACCAGTTCGCTCACGGCCTTCGAGCCGGAACCGTTGATATATACGCCACCGCCGGCCTTGGCAATCTTTTTGGCCTCCTCGGTGTTGAGTCGGGTTACGACGGTATTCCCCTCTCGGTCCTTGAGGAAGAGGCCGCTTTCGTCGAGCGGTATCTGTGCGCCCTTTTCGGTGCCCACACCTATTACATCCACCTCGATACCGAGGCTTTTGGCGTATTTGGCCATCTCGATGGCGTCGCCCTCGTGATTCTCACCGTCGGTAATCACTACGATAGCCTTGTTGATATCCTCATCTTCAGAAAATGAGTTGATGGCCATATTGATAGCCGTTCCGATAGCCGTACCCTGGGTGGGGACCATGTCGGTGGAGATTTCGTCGAGGTACATACGCGCCGAAATGAAATCGGTGGTTATGGGGAGCTGCGTGTACGATTCTCCGGCGAACACTATAAGGCCGAGCTTGTCGTTGGAGAGCTTGTCAATCATGCGGTTCAGCAGGAATTTTGCTCTGTCGATTCGCGACACACCGTTGGCGTCGTCGGTCGATGACGCCAGCATCGAGCGTGAAACGTCGAAGCAAATCATCACTTCGATACCCTGCGTGTTCTCCGACTCCTCCCTCTCGCCGTGGCGTGGACGGGCTACCGCCACAATGAGCATGCTCAGGGCGAGAAGCTCAAGAGTGATTTTCACAGCCGGCATATATTTCGATGCCTCGGGCATCAGAGGGTCGATGCTGGCGGCTCGGCCGAACTTACGGAGTTTGCGCCTGCGTGCCATGCGCGCCAGCAGCCACAGCCCGAATATCACCGGTATGAGGAAGAGAAGATATAATAGTTTTGGATAAGCGAATGTCATAATCAACAGTATATCTGTATCGTTTCAAACGAATATCATTCAAACGGGTATCATGGTGTGGTCCTGAGCCAGGTCTGGCGCAGAATCAACTCGAGCAGAAGCAGCCCGAGAGCCGCAAGCGCCCAGGGCATATAATGGTCGTCGGTGTGCGAGAAGTGGCGTACATCGATTTCCGACTTTTCGAGCCGGTCGATTTCGGCGAATATGTTCTGAAGCACCTTGTTGCCGGTAGCCCGGTAATACTTGCCGCCGGTAATGTCGGAGATTTTCTTCAGGGTAGCTTCATCAATGACCACCTCCTGCGGAGCAAACTCGATACGCCCGGCATAATCGAGCTGGGGGTAGAGAGCCGTACCGTTGGTGCCCACACCGCTTGTATAGACTTTAATGCCCTCCTTATGAGCGATTTCGGCAGCCATCAACGGCGATACGATACCGGTGTTGTTTGAACCGTCGGTAAGGAGGATGATGCTTTTTGACTTGGCTTTTCCGTCCTTTATGCGGTTGATTGAGGTTGCGAGACCGTCGCCTATTGCCGTACCGTCCTCGAGCATACCGCGGTTGAGCGATTCCACATAGGTTACCAGGGCTGTGCGGTCGGTAGTCATCGGCACAGCAGTGAAGGCTTCTCCGGCGAAAACTACCAGGCCCATATTGTCGTTCTCACGTCCGGTAATGAATTTCGCTGCGATTTTTTTTGCGGCTTCGAGACGGTCGGGCTTGAAGTCACGGGCGAGCATCGACGAGGAGATGTCGAGAGCAATCACCATATCGGTACCCTCGGTCTTGGAAGTGGACCAGGCACCGGAGCTCTGCGGGCGCGCCAATGCCACAATCAGGCAGCCGAGAGCCGCCAGACGCAGCACGAAGATGCCGTGAAGGGCACATTGCTTGAAGGGACGACCCATCTTTGTGAAGGGTGATGAGGCTGTGGAAACCCCGAGCGACGGGTATGCTCCCCTATGCTTGAATACATACCATACGATGATTGGTATGAAAATCAGGAAGAGCCACAAATACGACGGATGGGCGAGCTGGATCATTTGGAGCCTCCTTTCTTCAGATTAATGGTCGCCTGAGGTTTACCGGACTTGGGCACAGCACCGGGTTGCCCGGGTTTGGAGGGGTCGGTCTTGTCGTCGACCGGCACCGGTTTTGTTTCTTCGACAAACTCCAGGGCGTTGTTGAACGAGCGCACATTGTCATCGGGGATAGGTCTCATTCGTGCGTATTTCACAAAGTCGGCCACTTCGAGGATTGCCTGCATGTGGCGGTTTGAGTCGCGTGTTTCGTCATTGCTGCTGAGGGCGTTCACAATCTGCGTGGAGGTCATCTCCATGGCGTTGATGCCGAAGCGGCCCTGCAGGTAGTCGCGCAGGATATCAATAAGCAGAGTGTAATATTCGCGTTCGCGGCCATCTTCGCACAGCCCTTTGGCCTTAAGTGCCTGCAAACGTTTGATAGCCAAATCGTAAGGTGGAATCATACGTTTCTGCGGCAGGATGTTGACATTCACCTTGTGTGTGGCAATAAGAATGACGAACACAACGGCGGCAATCAGCAGGGCCGCGCCGAGAATCCACATCCAGTAATCGGTGAGCCAGTCGGGAAGGAAATCATACCATTTCCGGGTGAAGTCGAGGGTCGGCGCGATAGGGTTTATATCCTTCATCTGACTGACGTCCACCGGTTGCACCTTGAGTGTCAGCTGATTGGATTTAACGGTGTCGATGCCCGAAACGAGGCAGAACGGCGGGAGAGTATATACCCCTGAGTCAAACGACTGGATAATCAGCGAACGCTTGATTTCCACCAAACCGTTGCCGAGCGATGTAGTATCGCCATCGGCCCAATCGACCCGTTCGACCTGCGGCGGAAACAGATTTTCGTCGACAACGAGTTTAGATGGGGACGCCTCACTGTCAACGATATCAAGATGCACGGCCGTAACATTACCCATAACGATTTGCGACGAATCAAGCGAGGCTTTAATGGAGGTCTTTGCCGATAACGCCGGTATCGCCATGCACAGGACGGCGAATAATGCAACAATATGTCGTTCAGAGAACAATTTCATACATTGAATATATAAGGAAACAGGTGAATGGTTCACCTGTAATCATATACGGTTCTTGAAAAGCCCCATCAGGGCACTCACATAATCCTCGTCGGTAGCGACCGAACAACTGTTGACGCGGCAGCGCTTGAAGTTCTCGTTCATCTGCAGCTGGCGTGTATACCACCATTTCGAGAAGGTGTCGCGCACGCGCTTTGATGAGGTGTCTACCCAACGGAGTTCGCCGGTTTCGAGGTCGCGAAGCCGAATCATGCCGATGTTGACCAGCTGTGAATCGCGTTTATCGTAGACCTGGATGCCGTAGACATCGTGTTTATTTGAGGCGATGGAGAGCGCTTTGTAGTAGTCGTGTGAGTCGATGAAGTCGGAAATCAGGAAAGTGGTGCACCTTTTCTTAAGGGCGTCGGAGAAATAGCGGAGCGCCGAACCGATGTCGGTGCCGCTGCTCTCCGGCGTGAAGTCGAGCACTTCGCGGATGATGAACAGGATATGCTTCCTGCCCTTCTTCGGCGGGATGAATTTCTCGATTTTGTCGGAGAAGAAGATTACGCCAATCTTATCGTTATTCTGAATTGCCGAGAATGCCAGGGTCGCGGCAATTTCAGCAATCATTTCGCGAGCCGCTGACGTCGACAAGGAGCATAACAGTGAGCTCGCGCTCCTCTTCGTAAACCTTTACGTAGGGATGATTGTGGCGCGCGGTCACATTCCAGTCAATATCGCGGATGTCATCGCCGTACTGGTACTCACGCACTTCCGAGAAGGTCATACCGCGGCCTTTGAACGCCGAATGGTATTCGCCCGCGAATATGTTCTGCGACAATCCGCGGGTCTTGATTTCGATTTTCCTTACTTTTTTTAGAAGTTCGTTAGCGTCCATTTCTCAGTATTAAAAGGAAACGCAAGGCTGGAGGGGCATCAGGGCACTACTACCTTGTCGAGAATCTCGGAGATGATTTCATCGGCCGAGATATTGTTGGCTTCGGCTTCATAGGTGAGACCGATACGGTGGCGGAGAACGTCGTGGCAGACGGCACGCACATCCTCGGGAATCACGTAGCCGCGCTGACGCAGGAATGCATAAGCCTTGGCGGCGCGGGCAAGTGAAATCGACGCACGGGGCGATGCTCCGAACGAGATGATGCTCTGGAGGTCCTGCAGCCCGTAGTCGGCGGGGAAACGGGTCGCGAACACGATGTCGACGATATAGCGTTCAATTTTTTCGTCGATGTAAATCTGCTCCACGACCTTCTGGGCGTCGATAATCTCCTCGGGTCGAAGAAGCGGCTTTATTGCCGGCCGGTCGTTCGAGAGGTTCTGACGGATAATGAGTTTCTCCTCCTCGCGAGTAGGATACCCGATAACGACTTTCAGCAGGAAACGGTCAACCTGTGCTTCGGGCAGCGGGTAGGTACCTTCCTGTTCGATAGGGTTCTGGGTAGCCATTACCAGGAAGGGGTCGTCGAGACGGAAGGTGTTGTCGCCGATGGTTACCTGACGCTCCTGCATTGCTTCGAGGAGAGCCGACTGCACCTTGGCCGGTGCTCGGTTGATTTCATCGGCAAGAACGAAATTGGCGAAAATCGGACCCTTCTTAACCTGGAACTGCTCCGATTTGACCGAGTAGACCATTGTACCGATAACATCGGCAGGGAGAAGGTCGGGTGTAAACTGGATTCGGCTGTATTTAGCATCGATAAGTTGAGCCAGTGTTTTGATTGCAAGCGTCTTTGCCAGACCGGGCACACCTTCGAGGAGTACATGGCCGTTGGAAAGAAGGGCGATAAGCAGCGATTCAATAAGATGCTTCTGGCCGACGATAGTCTGGTCCATGCCCTTTGTGATGAGGTTCACAAAATTGTTTTTGCTCGCAACGAGATCATTCAGATCTCTGATATTTACCGAGTCACTCATAATGATTTACTTTATCTTTAAAGCTTTTAGTGCTGTTATATCAATCATTTACGCCGGAGTGCATACCCCGGGTCATTTTTCTTGCAAAAGTATGAAATTCGGACGCCAAATGTGAAAATCAAATGTTAATTTTATCTATCAATCCTAAACCACTATTAATTATTAATAATTTTTAGGACTGACCGCAAAATCGTTTTTAATTCAGTTGCCCTCGGGTTGGCTTTGGCGTATGATTTCGGCGGATTTCTGTTCGGCGCGCCGTATGCTCTCCTTGTCGTTGGGGTCGATGCCGTATTTCTCGGCAGGCGGCACAGTTACAACAGTCCCCGGACGAATATTGTTGGGGTTGGAAATCACATTTCTCTTCGTATATGTAGACCCAGAAAATGTCGCGGCCGTAATGTCGGCGTGCGATGCGCGACAGGTAGTTGCTGCCGTCGACTACCTCGGTGACAACCTGCGGGGCTGCCGGTTCGGCAATTTCAGCAGATTCGGCTTCGGGCTCGACGGTTGTGTCGGCTTCGGGAGCTTCCGACACGGTGTCGGCAGAAGCTACCGTGTCGGAAGGCATATCGGTCACCTTGACTTTGGAATCATTGCGGGGGGTAACGCTTACATTATCAGCTTCAATCCGTACATTTTTCACCTTGTTGAGATTAATCCACGGGAAGCCGAAATACCCGACAATCAGACCTATAATCAGAGCCAGCACTGACACGAGAATCCAAACTGTAGTGTGTGAAGCACGGTTTCTGCGCTCATCGCCTTCGGACTCAGTAGGCGAAGGCATAATTATCTGCACCGGAGGCTGTGGCGGCGTAACCGGTGGCTGTGGCGGTGTAACCGGAGGCTGAGGGGGTGTTATCGGCTGCTGTGGGGGGGTAACGGGTGGTTGAGGAGACGTTACCGGTCTTTGCGGCCGTGCGGGCGTGACGGGTGGAACGGGCGGCGGTGTCTGGCGTAACCGCTCGGGGGGTTCGTGTACTGCCGGCTGTGTACCAGGCGATGCCGCCTTAACTGCCGGTTTCGATTCCAGGGGCTCGGATTTCGGTTGAGGTGCCGCAGGTTCGGTCTCAGGTTGTGGCTCGGGGTCTTCGGATTCCTCATGAGGCTCGGGCGAGTCCATCTCTTCGGCTACCTCAAGTATTTCAGTCTCAGAAACTGGCGTCTCCCCTACCCGGCTGTCTACTGCAGCGCGTGAAAGCTCCTCATCGGTGATATTGTCATCGAGTTCTACAGCTTCGAAAAGAGCAAACGGTGCATTGACATTTTCGCTGAGCGAATCAGCCGCCAAGAATGCGATTCGGTTACCGTCGGACTCCTCTATGATTTTGAAAGTGCCGATGTTTTTCAGTTTCACAGACCCTTCTTCAGCAAGTCCCTCGGCGATAGTCTGAGCGAGCGCGTGAAGAAACTCCGCCGCCGTATCGGAAGGGGTGTTACACAACTCGGCGAGTTCGGTGATTATGTCAGGAAGTGAAATCGTTCGAGCCATTGTTTCAATTGTTTACACGTTTATTGAGCATGGCGCTCGGTTTGAATTTCACCTCGATGCATGGCGGAAAGAGCATACGTTTTCCGGTAGCGAGATTGCGGCGAATCTCCTCATCGCGTTTTATACCCTCGAATGAACCGAATCCGGGGATTGCAACACGGTTCTGTTCGGCGCATTCCCGACGCAGAATGGCGGCAAAGCCGTCGGTGAGGCGGTTAACATCGTCGGCGCTGCATCCAAGTTTAGTCGCCATCGCGTGTATGTATGCTTTGTTGTCCATATTCTGTCAAATACAGCTTATCTTGCTGATATTCCTATTATTATTTGTTTTAAAATCATGCCGGCAGCGGTTAGTTGAGGCCCGTCATGATTTTGGAGGAAGCGGAGCCCCAACGGGCGATAAAGCATCCGCGGCCAAGGGCGCCGAGGTCGGCTTCAGTGCATTCGTCGACACTCATCATCAACCGGCCGCTGAGGTCGTAAATGCGTAGAGTGGCGGGTGCACCGCTACGCGTGAGCCGTCCGCTGTGATACTGTATATCGGAGCCGTCAACACACAGCGATTCGAGGGCCGTATTGGGATTATCCTTTTTGGTCTTGAAGAGATATTTTCCTAAGAAAACGCCGGGCGAGTAGACGTAGATATATGTGCCGTCGGGTTCGGTCACCGTTGCCGGTTCATCGGAGCCTTCACCCTCGGAACCCTCTCCTTCGGCGCGTCGGGCTGCCTGAGTCGATGTTTCGTAGTACGGCTCGGAAATCATGAGTTGCCGGTAAGCGCAGGCAAGTGGAGTTTGGTCGCCAAAGGAACCACTGATAGAGTATGTGGCCTCCGGGAATTTGATAAGGACTTTTTCTGCATTATCATCGCCGACCGTGTACAGCGACATGGGGAAACCTGACGCAATCGGCGAACTCAGCAAACATTTAGTGCCTGCAATATTCACCGATTCGTTCCAGAAATTCTTATCAAGTGCCTGGTATTCCGTATATTTATAACTTGCGAACAAACCGTCATCATCAAGATTGCCATCCGACTCCGAAGCGTTGCCAAGTTTCATCTGATTAACCTCAAAGGCTTTAGTCGAGCTGTTTATTCGGCTCAGAGTCATAGAGATGCTACCGTCGGCGAGCACTTCGGCCACTGTGGAATTCACGCGGTTAGTTACAGTGTTGCGCTTTTCAAAAGTAACATCGCGGACGTTAAAATACGCCTTTCCGGTATTCCTCTGTTCGAAATGGAGCAGGCGGTCAACCGGCTTGGATGTGGATGCCCGAAAATATATCTGTGAAAAACTCAGGTTATTATCCTTGAAACTGCCCTTTACACCGAATGGGGGCATAAAGTCATTCATTAGAGTCTGATTTTCGGGAAAAGCCAATATTTTAGTAGTGCGGTAAGTTGTCTCTGTAAATACGTCGTTTTCAACGGAGTATTTATAAATTGTAGCGGTGATTTGCGTTTTGTATGAATCCGGAGTACGGTCAAATACCTCATTGACACAGAACGGCTGATTGTCTTCATCGACCATAAAGAATGTCCGCACTACGCGCTCATTATTACCATTTGAGTATTCGTATGCTTTTGTAACAGGTTGCAGTTCGCCGGGGAACTCGCGTGTGCTGCAGCTGACAAGCGCACCGGTGTTGGCATCCAGTTCAATAATTCTGAAGGATGTGGCGGTTTTGTATGACTCGGCCAACGACAAAATGTAGAGTCGTTCACCGTCGCGCCACATTATGTGTCCGTAATCATTAATATAGGAATTGGATACGCTCCCCTCGAACATTGTCGATACCGTCATTTCCTTTCCGCCGATAGTTACCGTTTTGTCAAATGTCGTAGGTTCGTTTGTTGCGGTAAAAAAATCATCTGTATTTGCAGCGTTGCCCGAAACGGCAGTGTGGAGCATCAGTAAAGCTGATGCTATGTGAATGAATGGCCGGCCGGTAATTCGCAACCTTAT
>OBLI01003317.1_pt1 | contig 12500 bp, 15 predicted proteins | sample 1519701 | NCBI WGS metagenome assembly OBLI01 (sample SAMEA3663005, study PRJEB22513) | pig gut metagenome | biome: pig gut; feature: pig-associated habitat; material: faeces | place: France | collected 2012 | reverse complement strand
TGGATACATCTTCAAGATCAATTCCTGATACGATAGGATCTGATATTTTCCCCGCCTTCGGCTTTTTAGACGCAGAAGAATCTGACGATGATTTATCCGGTTCGGACTGCTTAGATGGGCTACGTGTTATTGTTTTCGCAGACTTGGAAATGTATTTCGATTTATCATCGTCTGATGATGCAGTTTGTTTCTTTGTAGTCTTTCCTGTATACTTTTTCTGCTTTATAAAAGACTGTAATGTTGAATTGATCTTGCTTTGAAGCTCTCTTGCGAATGCTTCTGCCTGCGTATCAAATCCGAAATCAAGCTCTACTTTTATATCCTTGAATCCGTTTTTGTTACTATTTATTTCTTTGATCGCAGCATTTACTGAATCTTTTATATTTTTCTTTAATAAAGATGTATCTGCTTGGATTTCGATTTTCTTTGGATTGAGCTTTATATTATCTACAGCAGAGTTGAAAGCATCTTTATCAAGATTGGGGACAACAGCAACTTCAATTCTAAGTCTTCCTTTTGCAGAACTGGCTTTTTCAGACATATTTCACCTCCAGTTTTATTTCACAATTTCGCTGTGAAGTTTTTTCATAAAGGACGATTCAGAATTCGTAACGCACGTTTCTATTTCTCTAATGGCATCATCCATAAACGGTCTCGCTTCTCTTTTTGGCCTCATATTTTTTGGAAGCTTTCTATGTCGTTTATTCCAATACTCATAAGATAATCTGAGATATTCCTTTAAGTCCATCCATTGCCCATCATTTATCCATTGCGAAAATATTGTACTATGCTCTGGAATTGCCCGCTTCGGTGGGAAGATAGGCGTATTTGGAGGAGCTTCATTCCAGCCGGATACTACCATAGAAAAATTCCGTTTATCGAATACATCAGATTGCGTAATGATTTGATCGATATCATCGATGCCTCCAGAGCTTCGAGGGACGTATCCAGTGTAAATATAGCCATATCGCTCGATCTTGCGGGATCTCGACAGTGGTTTTCCAGAGAAGCTATCCTTTGGATAACGATTGCTTTTAGGAACTTTCTTTGCATGTGTATTTATGGTTTTCTTTATCTTTTTTTCGATTGTGTCCTTTACTGCCCCACTGCAGCAATCTCTAATGTGCCGGTCTAAAGAAGATAGAGAATCAAATTTATGTGTAGCCATTATTCGTTCATCTTCTTATACTCAGAAGCAGCAGTTGCAATCTTTTTCGGATCATTCATCGTATTTGTAAGCGCTTGAACCATTTGATCCATATCATGTGCGTTCAATGATTCACCGATATTTGATAGCCATTTGTCGATCATTTCAAATAGATCATCAAATGACTTCTGCTGGCTTCTGATCGCGATAGAAATTTGATCGGAGCATGCAACTCTCAGTTCGTATAATTCATCTGGATTGACAAACTCTGTGATACGTTCATAAATGCCGGAGTGAAGTGACATAAATTCTTGTTCGTCTTTATCGTTTGGAATTTCAATGTTTGTAAGATATTCGATTACGAATAATCTAAACATATAGTCGAATAGTGCAGGGTAGTATGTACCATCTACAAAACATGCTGTAAAGACAGAATCTACGATAGAAAGCCTATCGGATAGAGAGATCTCCGTCTTAACTGCGACTTGTTCTCCGAACACGTCTACGTTTTTTACTTTCGATTTCTTTTTCATAAGCGATTTTACGTCTACGTTTACTACCTTTTCGTTGATTTTCATTTTTCATATACCTCTTTGCGTCTTCTATGAATTTGTGGATATCATAACGATATCTTGTTCGGACTAATTCTTGATCGATCAAAATTCCGCCAGCGGCCAGAATATCCTCCTCATTTATACTTTTCTTCGGAAGATCTTCAATTAGCCAATTAAAATCATCGATATCGAAGTAATATGTGTGATCATCAATTCTAAAATTGATGACAAATCCAGCCATGATGCCTTCGTGCATTCTGGCTTTTGTAAGCCCTTCAATTTGATGTTTCTTTATATCAAAATCGTCTTCTTTTACTTTGCCTCCAACGAAATCTTCTCGATAAAAAGTAATATGCCGAATCCCTTTTGACTTTAATTCAAGACAAAATAAGATAGGATAACTATACATGAAAAAGTCATATGGTTGACGCGGAGAGAATATAGTATTCGGCCCTGTCAGAAAACTTTGTACAGGATCAATCATTCTCTGAATCAGAACGTCTTCTGGAATGCTGTTCTTAAAATCACGTTCAAACAACTTCCCTGGATTTGTGCTGCAAGCGATAATTTTCACTCCTTATTTTGATAATTCACTTTTGTTTTTTTAGAGCACGATTGTTCATGCACTAAAAGAACAAAAGAGTAGGCGGCTTTCGCCGCCTTATATTACTCTTTTGCTTTTCTTCGTGTTCTTTTGACGGGTTCTTCGTCTTGATCAATATGGGGATCGTTTTCTTTTACGCCATCTACTTCAATATCAGACTCAGATGTATTTGCTTCAACTTCATTTGCTTCTACTTCATCGAATAGATGCTTTTTGTTCTCGTTTACATCCGCATAGCTATTGATCTTTTTCTTCTCGCATGCTTCTAAATATGCAGAGAAACACTCAGGAGAACAGAAGTTGATACGCCATGTTTTTAATCTCTGAGATTCCATGCAACATTGATAAGGCTTCCCGCAAAGAGCACACGTCTTATTTAACTTATTGCTCATAAAAATCCTTACATAGCACCATTACTAATATGTATTTATTAGGGCGAGAATTAGACGCCCCGGAGAACACGATCCGAGGCGTCAATTCTTTGCTTAATGTTTAAATTAAGCTACAATATACCAGTTGTACAGAGTCTTATCCGCAGAGCACAGATTCGGAAGCGCATTCGCGGTGAGCGGATGGGTAGCAGCATCGTTGCCCATAGACAGGGTAAAGTTGCCGTCAATCTTCGCGCGATACATCTCCAGGACGGAAATGTAGATCGAGTCGTCGCATACGTCGCGGCATACGATCTCAACCAGCAGGCGAACGCTCTTGGTATAAGACTCGGAGTCGTTCACAATCTTGATGCCTTCGGTGGCGTCGAAGTAGTAAGTAACGATCAGAGACGGATCGCCATCAAAAGTCTCTGCTTCTGCAACAGTAACAACATCTCCACTAATCGAATACTTGCCAACGGCGGCAGAATCAGACAGATCAAGCTTTTCGCCCTTTCCGCCGGAACGAGTCATCTTATATACGATCGTTGTGCCTGTGATCGGAGTATGAGACAGTTTCGCGGTATTATTCTTAACAGAAACACTCTCTACGAAAGGTGTCTGGATCTTATTATCAGACGACGCTTCCTCTACGTTAGCGCCAACCTGATTTGCCAGGGCGTTGATAACGAGCAGGCCGTTGGTGCACTCGATAGAGCAGCCCTTAGTGCGATCCATGGTGGCGATGCGCTGACCACGCATACCGTTTACATCGATTGAATCTGCAGTGCAGTTCAGGGTCGCGTCCTGAAGCTGGTTCATCTGGAACAGGATATCGCCAGTGCCAAGATCAAAACCAGTGATACTCAGAACGGAGTCAATAATAAGATTATCAATTTTAGCCATTTTTTACCTCCAAATAAAAAAATAGGATGGTATTATTCCATCCAATTGAGTTCGTCTTTTGATACTTTCGAAGAATCTACCGTACCGGCATAGATTCCGTGCAGCAAAGCATCAAAGTATTTAATTCTTTGTATGCGGTTTGACGCATCAAAAAAGGCGTACAATGGAAGATCCATGCACGTCTTATAGTCATATTTAAAACCAGCAGAGTTCACTAAAGCAGACAATTGCGGAACGATAATGGATTCAAACTCATTCTTTTTAGATTTCGCAATCTCAATATTCTGACGATCGATCTCAACCATGCGTCGCTTTGTGTATTCGTTGCCGCATCTCTTAATTCGTTTTTCAATTCGATTTATCTTTCGCAGAAAATCGATGATCTGATGATGGGAGAATGAATCTAAGAGAATATCGTTATCTGGATCGTATAGAACAATCTCATTATTTTTTCGATTTAAACATGGTTCAAGCAATCTTAAATCGTAATTACCGAAGAAAATAGCCGTCTCATTAGGTTCAAATGCTTTATAAAACTTGATGAATAGATCAAACTCTGATATTTCATCGCAATCCGTTCCTTCGTCCCATAACAATACGCGAAAATCTTGTGGAACGGCTATGAGGATAGATAGCATCTGATAATACTTTTCTTCGTCAAACGCACATACTTGCCCGATTGTCGGATGATTTACTGTAATTCCGCATTTTAAAGCAAGAGGATCTCCACTTAAAAGTGCTAATTCATTCATCGAGATTTCCTATGTTCGGTAGTTTATAACCACCATATATATCATTCAAGCGAGGTGCTTCGAATTTAAGTACACGAGCAGTAAAGTTTTCATTGACATGCGTTTCGATGTTAGACATAAGTGTTAGTGTTGGCCCCATTTTGCGATCCCAGTTGATCGATTTACTGATCAGGCCAGCTAGAACATCAAGCCGAGTTCCTTTGTATCCTTTGACGCGCATCTTGTCTCTTGCGCAGATAATAGAAATCGTCACAACGCTTTGCCCAAATGTGTTATTGTCCTCGTAGATCATCGGAATACTCGTTTGAATACACACAAATACATTAACTTCTTCCTGTACGCCAGGAATCCACGCGTAAGGAAAAATGCATTCCCATAATGCGGTATCAGGCTGTTCTGGATCAACATTGGGGTTGTCGAGCAACTCGATTATCGTTGGATTTGAATATATTTTTTCTTCTACAAGGCGTTTGAGCTTTGTAAGCTCGACCATTTCGTCTCCGTTTCTCATTACCCGATCACCTCCAATGCAATGCTTGAACTTGCTCCGGATACGGAGTCTGATGCGTATACAGTCATTTTGACTCCCTCTAACTCCGCATAGTCGGATGCGCTGATTCGGGCGGTGTTTCGATCGGAATCAACTATGATCTTATCAGAGCAGGAAGGATCTATATCTATAGTCCATTCGATATTTGATTCATCATAATTCGTGACGCCATCTATTTCAAATACGAGCTTCTTCGCAGAACCACCGTATCGAATAGTGGGAGCACCGCGATATAAAATACGAGAATGAACAGGTGCTGGCGTATGCAGCCCTGCGTCCTCTTTTTTAACCTCGATGTAATCACAAATACCGAGATCCGCATTATCTGTTTCTGGGTTGTACAAATCCTGTGTGACATTCAATACCAAAAATCCGGTTACGCCATTACTCCGATCATATCGTTCTGTTGTCTGATCAACAGACGAAACCTTATACACCTTTGGATGTCCATCTATGATCTCAAGCATAAATCGTTTATATAAGTCAATCAGGCAGGATTCAGAATCGTATGGAAGCTGAATTTTAAACTCTCTGCTCGATTGAATCATAAAGGAATCGCCCTCAAGGTTTGAATAATATGGTTTTTTTGCGGTGCACCATCTTGAAATAATCGACCCAGTCTTCGGATTCTGCCACTTGAGCTGTCGATTACACTGTTCGATCTTCCCGCGTACTGTAATCGCGTCATCATTATCTCGCTGCGTAATAAGCCAGTGTGAATTTTTCCACGTGACGATTTGTCCGACTTCAAAATTGTGACCAGGCATGGCTCGTATCGTTTTCTCTGTCGGCTGTTCGCGTGATATAATCAGAAGATCATCGGCAACGTTATCAATCAACACATGATTAAAAGCAGGGGATTGCGGCGCATAGCGATTGAAGTAATCTTTTCCTTGCTCAATCCATTTTGCGCGGGAATCTGCAACATCGTCTGATGTAGAAAGGCGTGTACGATATACATCAAATAGCATACTTACCCCTTTCCAAGCTCGTCGATTTTCCCGTTCCGATAGGAGTATTCGTTGATCAAGCCGCGAAGCTTTATGTATGTCTGCTCTTTTAGGTCTTTTGCCTGAGCAAAAAGGGTTGCAGGCGATCCGGAGAGGTAATAGTCCTTGGTGTTTAAGAAATTTAGAAATTTACCAGCATCAAGAACTTTTGGCTCTACCCAGTGCAAAAGCATTCCCTCGGAAAGAATCTCCATCTCTTTGCTAGTCAGATCCTCATCGAACTCCATAGTAACATCATCTCTCGCCTGCAAATCGTGTTGGCAGATTTCAAAGTCGTCGCAAGCGCTCGTTAATAAATCGCACATATAACGATATTTTGTGGATTCGTCGAACTGTAAAAAATCGTAATCTGTGATCTTCGTTAAGAATCGGCGATAAATCTTATCATATGGAGTTCCCATGATGATTCACCTCTTATTCAAGATCGAATTTAAAATCAAGCGTTTCTTCAAGAACACGCATTTTGCTGACGGAATCAAGCTCTCCTGCATCGTACATATGGATTGCCATACGTTTGATACAATCCTTCATACCGTCCGACATCTTCGCGATTCGGTCACGTAATTGACCGACAGGAAGTTCAAACAGATCTCTCAAGCTATCCGGGTCAACTGCGTGCTTATAATACTTTTCCACGCCGAGAGCGCGAACAACTTCGGGGTCATCGATATAGATCCAGTTATCTGTGAAGAATCTCTTTTGGCTATTCCGCATAGCCTGAAGTTCTCCGTACTTGATCATTTCTTCGTCTCCGAATTCTTCCCAAGTTACGTTATACCCCATCTGCCGGGAAGAGATATAAATCAAGGTTCCCATCGTGTTGTTGCGCACAGATACGTAATCGTCAGGATCGATCTTTCTCGCTTTCGATGTGGTATTAACAACGGTCTTTTCATCGACTACAACTGGTTCTTGCTTAGCAGCCGATGCTGATGCTTTCTTAGTCGCCATCTATAATAAATTTTCCTTTCGTCAAAATGATTGGGGAGGCTATTGCCTCCCCGAAAATCGGCGCTTAGGACAGCTTATAAATACCAGCGGTCTTGTTCGCCATTACAACCGCGTTGCCGGTGCGCTGGATCATCAGATATTCCTGAGTCAGATCGACGTTTGCGGTGAATTGAGTCTGGTTGATAAAGGTATCGCCCTCGGTTACATGCTTAACGAAGCGCTGATCGCCCGCCATAATGTATAGCTCGTTATCCGGCAGAACAAATGTGGACGAATTTACCTTATGGCGCTGCTTCAGACGAACCAGATTCGTTCCATTAAACTTTCCGAAATAGCCCATTGCGTACATATCGTCCTTAGACTGATCAGAAAGAATGGCAGTATTGATCTTGCGCAGCGCACGACGAGTACCGTAAACGGTAGCAGTCTCTCCGGTCTCAGCTTCGATATGGTCAATGATGTCCAGAAGCTTGTCCTCATCGAATGTGCCGCTTGCAGAATACGGGGTCTTCAGAGCAGCCATTGCGCCAGTCCATGCAGAATAAATCTCATTCAGATCGTACTGCGCAAACGAGCGACCAACACGATCGATGAAATCGTTGATATCTACGCGACCGGCAAGCAGGCGGTTCATCTCTTCGTAAACCTTAATTGCATGCAGGCGAGTAGAGACAGTGATGTCCTGACCGCCTTCCAGCTTCTGGCGGCGAACGCTCTGAGAACCTTCCGCCAGCTCAGATACAACAAACAGGGAATCATCCGGGATGTAGAATCGATCGGAGTCGCCGAGAGCCTTATTGCGGTACTCGACGCAGTTCATGAAGAACTCATCGCCCTGCAGACCGTGCTCGGAAGTCAGAGTGATGATTTCCTCCATGATCTGAAACAGTTTTGTGCACTCGCCATCTCGGATCGCACGCGGGTCGATGCAGCTCTTGCCACCGTTTGCGTCGATCAGGGCCATGCGGAGAGTCTCGTCAGATTCAGTCTTGCTATAGTTACCAGCTACAGATCCGTTATGGATATCAAGCGCCAGCTTTACAATGTCGTTCATAATTCCTCCTCAAAAAAGTACAAAAAAATATCGCTATCTCTAGCGAATCCTTACTTTACAATCTTAGATTTCGTATCTTTAAGCGATACGGATAACGTAATATGTATACCGCCCAATGGTCTCAACCTCGACGATCTTTCCAATGGTGGAAGCGGTTGCGGAGTCAGCTACTTTGAAAGTGGTCTTACCGACCTCGAAATCGACAAACTTGTCCTTCTCCGGAGTGCCATTATATGCTTCTGCAGTCAGACCAAACATGCAACCGGAATGCAGAGCATATGCGCGCAGCGGACGATCAGCCTCATTAACCCACTCATCCTCGTAGTGACGAACACTCTCATCGTAGAACAGGACGACGCCTGCAGTTACAGCCAGATCTGATAGCTTCGCGCCGGAAGCAGGAGCCTCCGCTTCAAAAACCTCGCGATTGTCTTTATCAAGCTTGGTGATTTGTACCAGGTTGCCGTTATCGATCGACGCGCCGGAACCACCCTTCTTAAACAGTACGCTGTAAAGATAAGTATCTACAGTAGTACCCATCATCTTATCGGTGCGGATTACCGCATGCTTTACATCAGCCATTATTTACCTCCAATTAGTTCTTTTTGTATTTTTCAAATAATCCATTGTACGGAACAGCAGCGCCGCTAGACTGGATGAAGCTGAATTTCGTTGCTGAAGCCTTCTTCGCAGGGACTGGATCAAACTTCTTCTTGCCAATAAGCGCGTAACATTCCTTTTCAATGGCGTCAGCCAAAAGGTCTGAATCCTTCATTGCTTCATACTCTTCCATGCCGGAAAGTTCAGGATCAAAACGATCAAAAATAGATTTTCTAGCGGACGCTTCTGCTGCATCTTTCTCGGATTTAATCTGTGCTTCATACTCTGTGATCTTTTCATTTGCGGCATTAAGGTTTGCCTGCATCTCAGAATAAGAAGATTTCATCTCGGCAAGCTCTGCCTCAGCGGCTTTCTTATCTGCATCAATCTTGTCAAACGCACACTTTGCAGATGCAATCACAGATTCGTTCTTGAATACGATCGATTGATCACCGCTTTCAAAATCGGAGTATTTGCACTTTTTACGCTTTTTGCAAGCAAAATCGACGGTTACATTGTCTCCGTCAACCTTCAGCGCAAAACCGTAGTAGTTATAGTGGTCGGAACCATCCTGCACGATAACTTCGTCATCTTGTACATCGACAAGCCAGTAACGCGGATAAGACCATCCGTAATACTCATCTACGATCTGCTCCTGAGAGATTTGGATATCAATTTCCTTGATATACTCCATCAAGTTCAGTGCGAAGTCATCTTTTCTCTTTTCAGTCTTTTGATTCTGCGCACATTTCTGGCTGAAATCAACCAGCTTGCTTTCAAGATCTTCCAGACTAAGCTCTTCAATCGAAAAATCGAGCGCATCAACGCTCAGATTATACTTTTCGACGAGCGCAATCTTCTCGTTCAAAATTTCTTCCTCCTTTTTATTTAGTTTCGCGATTTGATCGATCATGAGTTTATAATGATCGTTAATCTCAGCAATTGCATGCTTCATCTCGTTGTATAGATCATTAAATCCAGCAGAAAATGCTTCTACCTTAGCTTCTGGGAAGCACGGCTCAACATGATATTCGGGATCGTCAGATTTTCCGAGTAAAGTAAGACAAGAGAATACGAACTCCTTAATGTCCGTATATTTCTTATCTTCTGAATATGGAGCCGTAGAAATCGGAATAATTTCCATACTCTGACCGAAATATACATCGTCGCCATATGCAGCCTTCATTAAGTCTGGATATCTTCCTGTCCAAAGAATCACGTCGCATGTGAGATATGTCACGACAGATCCACTTTTCTCTATTACGTCCTCATATCCAAAACTATCTGATATTACAACGCCATATGGAACTGTTACATCTTCAAACATGCAGTCGCTATTTAATTCTCGATCATGCCCACCGATATACCATTTATTGTTTTCTTCGTCGTACATCAAATGAGCAACGACAGGACAATACCCAAGAGAATACAGCGCACGGTCAACGGATTGACGAGATATGTAAGATAGATTTCTGTTTTTACCAAGCCCGAGAACATAGCATTTACACTTTGTAAATTGATCACTAATCTTTTCAAAGGAGGTTGGTTTCAGACAAAGATCGTAGCGTATCGTTTTCTTCATCGTTCACCTCCTCTCTTAAAAACAGAGTGTATCGCTAACAAAAAAATCGCTGGACTCATCAGAGAACAGCGATACAAATTTATTCAGAGCATCATCATCCAGGGAGAAACACCACACAACCTGCGGTTTTCCATTCAACCCAACATGTAGATGCTCTAATGTATATGTAAATCCTTGTTTGCGCATTTTCTTTGCAAACTCGGGTTTAACCGTTTTTATGATTTTCATCGAAATATTGCCCTCGCTCAGATCACGTACCAGATACAATATCCTGTTCGCGCGATTGCTCACCGGCATCAGTCAGTGAAGTATCGTCAAGTTTCGGACGTCCGACCTCATTCGCATCAGAACTCTGAACGTTAGAACTCTTCAGTGGAACTTCGTATTCACTCAGATTCAGGATAACATTCTCAAGATATTCCATACCTTTCAGATCGGTAGACTGCAGACCGCTCGTCGCCATAATTGCACTACGAGACGGCAAACCATACTGGCCGTCCTTAATATATTGATCGTGCATCTCCTTTTGGTTGTATCTGGTAACATCAAGAATATTGATTCTAAACTTATATGTACCAGATAACCATTTCAATTTTCTATTGATCCATCTCTCTATCTGACGGAGTACGCGAAATGCGATAGCCTGATCGTTTATGGTAGACAACGCGAGAGTAGATGCGCTCGGATCGTCTCCGCCGCCGAATAGCAGCTTATTGACGCCAGCCTGCGCCCAAAGAGAAGACTCAGCCTTCGCTACGATATCAGAATCTGTCATACCGCCTGCGTTGTTAAAATCCCAATCATCTACTTCCATCGGAGTCATGATCGCTCCAATATTTTCCGGAAGAACATTCAGAAGCTGTTTGTAGAAGTCTTTCGCAAGATTTCCATCAATTAGGAAATTACCTGTCTTCTCGTCGATCGGAATCCGCAATGAGATCATCTTGTAGTTGTTCGTCTCGCTTGCGTTCTTCGCAATTGCACGATAATCTTCGATATCAGCAAGAGCTGAGAACAGACTTACGAACGGAGGGATTGGAATAAGATCTGATTCATTTATTTTGATACAAATAGACTTCTTCGGATCAATTTCTTGCCAACGGAGAGAACTGCCATGAGATTTATATGTGTTGTACATAGTTGCAAACTCAGGTAGATAATTTGGTAGTTCTTCTGAATGACTATCAAAATATGAGAAATCGAACGCAAAGTTATATACGCCATCTTCCTTCGACGATATTTTGCAGTATGTGGGATCTAGCTTTTGAAACATGAATGAATCTTTCGTTTCCCACGTAAGACCATAGTAAACATCATCTCGATATGCAACCTCTAAAATCTGCGGAAACTCGTGAGGGATGTTCATTATAGTAAGCAGATTGTTCGCATTGGAATACGCCTTTAAAAACTTCGATTCGTTTACTGGTTTGCTCATGTCAAACTTAATCGGAGAGATCGTAAAGGCGAACGTCGCCATGTTAGAAAAGTATTGAATCAGTCTTCTATAATAATTCGAGCTATTATATAAGTAAATTGACATATCCCGAAGCGCTTTTTCGTTACTTGCAGGATTGCTTAGATAATTTACAACATCGGTCTTTTTATATCTCGAATATGTAGGATTGTTTTGCCTGTTTGAAGTAAGATCTCTAAGAATTACTTTATTCTGAGCGGCATATGTACGAAGAAACCACTCAAAATCGTAGTAGCTTGTATTCGAACCATCTGTATTTGAAACAGGTACTTTACCGCGATTCGTTTTCTCGTTTCGTACTCTTTTGTTTATTCTTTTCGTTGACAACGCCTCACCTCCTTATTTGATTTTAGGCGCACGGAAACTGATGTGATCAAAGCTCGTATACTTAGCTTGCGGTTTATTGATAATCTGACCACGGCGCAATCCAGCGAGATACCAACATAAAAGACCGTACACAAATGCACGGTCATCGGGAACTTTATTCCGCTTTTCTGGAGGATAATTATATGTAACCGCTCCGTTAGAAGAATATTTACACATCAATACGATCTCGTCCTTCATAAGATCAATTTGCGTCAGAGCAAGCTGTTCTTCGAAGCTAAGATCATACTGATGTTCGTTTCCATCGTCATCGATGGTTATGATGTAATCTCTGCCATCAGCGCTAGCCGGGAATTCTACGACGCCAAGCTTTGTCATCTGCTCCGCTGCGTCAAATACTTCATTGCGATACCTTCTAGGTTCAACAAGCTTCATGATATCTGCGGCGTCCGAGTATTGTCTGACTGCACTCTCGTTTGCTTTGTGATCACGATCGATGATACCTTTATGAATCTTTCCGTCTTTCCCAACCCAATCTTCAAGAAGATGATCAGAGATACCGCCGATCATTTGTCCACCAGCTCCGGCGTCACATATGATGCATTTGATATTTTCGTAATC
>OBLI01003316.1_pt1 | contig 12501 bp, 10 predicted proteins | sample 1519701 | NCBI WGS metagenome assembly OBLI01 (sample SAMEA3663005, study PRJEB22513) | pig gut metagenome | biome: pig gut; feature: pig-associated habitat; material: faeces | place: France | collected 2012 | reverse complement strand
GATAGTATGGCACAGCTCCACATGCTGCTTCTGGTCCTCACCCACCGGGACATAATCCGGCTGATACAGCAGAATGTCCGCCGCCATCAGGCTGGGATATGTAAACAGGCCGCCATTGATGTTGTCGGCATTTTTGGCCGACTTGTCCTTAAACTGAGTCATGCGGCTCAACTCACCAAACATGGCATAGCAATTCAGCACCCAGCCCAGCTCGGCATGCTGATGAACATGGCTCTGGATGAACAGGGTGTTCTTCTCCGGGTCCAGACCGCAGGCGATATACTGGGCCAGCTGCTCCAGGGTGCGGCGCCGGAGATCGGCGGGGTTCTGGCGAACAGTAATGGCGTGGAGATCAGCCATGAAATAATAGCAGTCGAACTCGTCAGCCCGGGCGGCCCAGTTCTTAATGGCACCCAGGTAGCTGCCCAGGGTCAGATCTCCGGAAGGCTTGATGCCGGAAAGCATTCTCTTTTTCTCTTTGATTTCGTCCATATGTAAGCGCCTCGATTCCTTGGTAATAATCGGTTTTCAGTATTTTACCATATGCGCCGGAAAAACGCAACGTAAAAATTGACAATTGGAAAGAGCAATGGTATATTATATTTCAAATCATCAAAAAGAGGTAGAAACAATGGATTACTTTGCACTGGCAGAGCTTCTGTTCCCCCATGTCACCATGACCCCGGAGGAGCTGGAAGCCAAATACCCTCCGCGGAATGTGCCGGAGGGAGCGGTTGTCACCAGAATGGCTCCCTCCCCCACCGGGTTTGTCCATTTGGGAAATCTGGTTCAGGGCCTGACCTCTGAGCGCATGGCCCACCAGAGCGGCGGTGTGCTCTTCCTGCGGGTTGAGGATACCGATGCCAAGCGGGAGGTTCCCGGCGCTGTGGAGGTGCTGATTGAAACGCTGAAGCATTACGGCATCCACTTTGACGAGGGCGCAACCATCGACGGAGACAACGGTGCCTATGGGCCCTACCGCCAGCGTCAGCGGGCGGATATCTATCATGTCTACGCCAAGAAGCTGGTGCAGGAGGGCATGGCCTACCCCTGCTTCTGCACCGAGGAAGAGCTGGCTTCCATGCGGGAAAAGCAGGAGGCTGCCAAGGAAACCACTGGCTACTATGGCCAGTATGCCATTTGGCGGGACCGCCCCATGGCGGATATTCAGGCAAAGATCGAAGCCGGTTCCCCCTGGGTGCTTCGCTTCCGCTCCACCGGCGATGTGTCCAAACAGTTTAAGTTTAACGACCTGGTTAAAGGGGAACTGACGGTGACGGAAAACAACATCGATCAGGTGCTTCTGAAATCCGACGGAATCCCCACCTACCATTTTGCACACGCGGTGGATGACCATCTGATGCACACCACCCACGTGGTTCGGGGCGACGAATGGCTGCCCAGCCTCCCGTTCCATATTCAGCTGTTCAAGGCCCTGGGCTTCAAGCTGCCCAAGTATGTGCACATCGGACCGCTGCAGAAAATGGACGGCAGTTCTAAGCGGAAGCTGTCCAAGCGCAAGGACCCGGAGCTGGCTCTGACCTACTACAAGAAAGAGGGCTTCCCTGTTCAGGCCGTGTATGAATACATCATGACATTGCTGAACTCCAACTACGAGGACTGGCGCCGGGCCAATCCCACTGCTCCCTCCTCCGACTTTAAATTCAGCCCCAAAAAGCTGAATCCCGCAGGCAACCTTTTTGACTACTCCAAGCTGTGCGACGTTTCCAAAAACGAAATCGCCAAAATGGATGCATCCCAGGTTTATGATCTTCTGCTGGAATGGGCCAAGGAGTTCGACCCGGACTTCGGCAGCAAGCTGGAAGCCGATCCGGAATTTGCAATCAAAATTCTTGCCATCGGCCGGGGCGGCAAAAAGCCCCGCAAGGACCTTGCAACCTGGTCCGATGCCAAGCCCTATATGGGATTCTTCTACGATTCATATCTGGAGGCTCCCTGCTTTGATGAAAAGTTCGACAAGGCGACCATTCGCTCTGCTCTGGAAAAGTTCCTGGACCGTTTCAACTTTGCAGATGATTCTAGTGTATGGTTCGACAAGGTAAAAGAAATTACCACCGAGCTTGGCTTCACCACCGACATGAAGGCCTACAAAGCCGATCCCACCGCATTCGCCGGAACGGTTGCGGATGTATCCACCTTCCTGCGGCTGGCGGTAACGGGAAAGACCAATTCCCCGGACCTTTACACCGTGATGCAGATTCTGGGCTATGATGCCACCGTCGCCCGCATCCGCAGCGCCATCTCTCAGCTTTCATAAAGCTCCATGCACCGGTTTCCCTCTGGGAAGCCGGTGTTTTGTCATCTCCAGCCTTTACACCGGAGCTCCCATGTGGTATGATGCTAGCAGCAAAAGAAGGGAGAATCGATTCATGTACGCAGACTACAGCACAGATGCTTTCGAGGAAAAATATACATATTACGGGAATGATCTTGGAGCCGCCTGGAGCCCGAATGGGACCTTTTTTCGTCTTTGGGCCCCCACTGCCGATGAGGCAGCCATTTGCCTCTACCGCTCCGGCACAGCGGGGCAACAGGACCTGATTCGCCGTGTTCCCATGACCCCCGATCGGAACGGAACCTGGATCGCGTCCGTTCCGGAAAACCTGAACGGGGTATACTACACCTATCTGGTATCCGTGAACGGAAACACCGTGGAAGCCTGTGACCCCTACGCGGTGACCACCGGCGTGAACGGAAAAAGAGCCATGGTCTGCGACCTGGAATCCACCAACCCGGCAGGCTGGGAGCAGGACCGCTCTCCCATTCTCTCTCCCAACTATACGGACTATGCCATATACGAGCTCCACATTCGGGATGCCTCTTCCCTGGCCTGCTCCGGAATCAAGCATCGGGGGAAATTCCTTGGTCTGGCAGAAGCCGGAACCAAAAACCGCTCCGGCCTCCCCACCGGATTGGAGCATATCAAAAAGCTGGGCATCACCCATATTCATCTCATGCCCGTCTATGACTACGGCTCCGTGGACGAAGCCAATCCGGGGAAAAGCTACAACTGGGGCTATGACCCGGAAAATTTCAACGTGCCCGAGGGGTCCTATTCCACCAATCCCTATGACGGGTTCGTACGGGTGCGGGAGATGAAGCAGCTGGTGCAGGCGCTGCATCAGAACGGTCTGGGCGTTATTCTGGATGTGGTATACAACCACGTTTATCACACCTTTGATTTCTCCATGAATCAGATTGTCCCGGGATATTTCAGCCGGGAAAACAGTCAGGGCATTCTGTCCAACGGGTCCTGCTGCGGCAACGACACCGCCTCAGAGCGGTCCATGGTTCAAAAATACATTGTGGATTCCGTAAATTACTGGGCGGATGAATACCACATTGACGGCTTTCGGTTTGATTTGGTGGGATTGCTGGATGTGTCCACCATTCAAAAAATCATCGCCACCGTCAGAAAAAAACATCCCCATGTTATGTTCTACGGCGAGGGCTGGAATCTGAACACCCAGGTCACGAAAGAAAACGTTCCCCTCGCCGTTCAGGGCAATGCCTGGATGCTTCCGGAGTTTGCATTCTTCAACGATACCATGCGGGATACCCTGCGGGGCTCCGTGTTTGACTACCACCTGCCCGGCTTTGTGTCCGGGGCCAGGGTGCCAAAGGAAAGCTTACTGCAATGCTTCCAGGGCCGGATGAGCTGGAGCAATGACCCAAAGCAAATTGTCAACTATATCTCCTGCCACGACAACCACACCCTCCACGACCGGATTGCGGAAGCCCTCCCCCAGGCGGATGAAGAGGAGCTTGCAAAACGCAGCCGTCTTGCGGCGGCCTTTAATCTGCTCAGTACCGGCATTCCGTTCTTCCAGGCGGGAGAAGAAATGCTCCGCTCCAAAAAAACCTTATCCGGCAGATATCTGGAGAACAGCTACCGTTCCTCCGACCGCATCAACGGGATCAAGTGGAACCGGCTGAAAGAACCTGAGGTTCAAAAAACCGTCCTTTATTATCAGGGACTGCTTTCTCTGCGGAAGGGGCATGAACTATTTCGCATGACCGATGCCGGGATGGTATCCCAATGCATCCGGCTGCTGCCCAATGCGCCGGAGGAGCTCACCGCCTTTCTTCTGGAGAACGAAAAAGAGGCCATCATTGCCGCCTTTAATCCCGGCATCTGCGGCATCAATCTTCCCCTGCCGGAGGGAACCTGGCAGGTTTGCGTGGACAATGGCCGGGCTGAATGTGATCCGTTCTTCTGCGTTTCCGGAGAGGCAATGGTTGAAGCGCTGTCCGCATTCGTGGCGATTTTGGAGAAATAGACGAATTTTCCTAGCAGTCTCACCAAGTAGCACGATTTTTGGTTGACTTTTTCGGTGAAAGTGACTATAATAATGGTAACCACTCAGCAAGGAGGCAATGATTATGGAAAAACGAATCATCACCATCAGCAGAGAATACGGTGCCGGCGGTCTTCCGGTGGGCCGGTTGATTGCCGAAAAACTGGGTATTCCTTTCTATGATAAAAAGTTGGTAGAGCATGTGGCCGAGGAATCCGGCTTTGCTCCCAAATTTATCGAAGAGCATGGCGAGCACTCCCCCAGCGGCAGCGTATTTTCCTATGCTTTCGCTCCCCAGGGTGTTCCCGGCGTCATGAACGGTCTTTCCACCTCTGATTTTCTGTGGAATGTTCAGTGCAATGTGATTCTTCAGCTTGCGGAGAAAGGTCCCTGCGTGATTGTGGGGCGCAACGCCGACTACATACTCAAGGACCGGAAGGATGTTCTGAATGTCTACCTCCACGCAGACATTCCCTCCCGTGTTCAAAGAGTATTGGAAGCCAATCCCGACGAAAAGAATCCGGAAGCCAGGATTGCCGCCCGGGATAAACGCCGTCGCCTGAACTATCAGCACTATACCGGCCGCACCTGGGGCCTCTCCCAGAATTATCACATCTGCCTGGATACCAGTGCTTTGGGCTATGAACAGTGCGCTGAGATCATTCTGAGCGTCGTGAAAAACAGTAAATAATGGAGTTCCCCGCAGGCGGCAATTCACTTGCTGTCTGCGGGGATATTTTTATACGTTTGCAGCTTCCTGTTCCCTATTTTCCTGGAAATGGATGCTGACGCCATTAACTTCCACATTTTCATCCGCATTGATCAGGATATATTTCACACCGCCGATGACCCGGGTTTCCACCAGGTCCGTCCTGGTGGGGTCAACCTTGATGGCAATATCCGGCGTGTGGATTTCAAAATGCTTGCTGTCAATGATGTTCTTGGGGTGAAGCTCTGCCTCAAAGCCAAAGGCTTCATCATACTGTACGCTGAATTTGGATACCCCGGCTTCGGAGACGCCGCAGGAGGTGAGCACATCCTTCAGAATTTCCTTGTCGATCAGCAGCGGGTCAGGCACCTTGCTTTCCTTGTGCAGCTCCATGCGCTCGCAGAGCTGCTCGTGGACGGTCTGAACCACATCCAGGTTGCATTCATCCCCCAACGCATTGGTCAAAAGTGCCTCAAAGCATTTTTTCTGCTCCGCCGCCGGCTTGGGAATGGGGGTATTGAACACGGCCTCAATGAGTGCTTCCTGGTTCTCCTTGGTGTTGTGGGTGTAGTAAAGGGCGTTGTAAATATTGGTGGAGCGGTTGTCAAAGGCGGGGAAAAGGAAACCAAGCTCCGGCGCGGACACCGGCTGATTCATGGCGCCGTCGTGAAAGGTTTTCTCCTCCGGGACATAGTGGAGATTGGGCTTTGTCTGCTTTACCGGGCAGATGGCGCAGATCAAATAGGTAAAGGTTTCGTCGGAGGAATCGTTTTGCAGGGAGTCATCCTTGCTCTTAAAGGGTACGTCGTAAGAATCGCAGCCCAAGAGAATCAGATAATTCCCCTCCAATGCCAAATGATCGATGATCTTCTGATACAGCTCTCCCCGAAGCTCTTCGTCCTGGAGCTTGGATTCCCGCAGCTTCATCAGCAGCCCATGCTCCGGGCTTCCGGCAACCTGGCTGGTCTGAAAGGTCAAATCAATGAGATTCTTCCCCACGGAACCGGACAGGACCTTGCGAAGAATGGCGAAGTATTTATCCGCTTCATTTTCGGACATGATCCCGGTGCTGGACCGGTACTCCGCGATGATCTCCTTGTTATCGTTTACAAAGCAGCCAAAGATGGCAGTCATATTGCTGCGGTCACGGCGCAGATGACGTCGAATTTCTCCGATTTCTTTTTCATTCATATTCATTACCTCATTTTGTCAAAATGCTTTCTGATTATAGCACATCAGTCCTGTAAATTCCAGATAAAAATTCAGCCCCGCTTCTGCAGGGCTGAATTCGTTCATTCCCAAAGACATTTCCAGTTCTGAATAAAATATTCTGCGCCGGAATACACCGTAGTCAGGATGATCACAGCGGTAACCAGCCAAATGAGAATCCCATTCTGCGGGAATACCATCATGGCACAAAGGCCGACCATGGTGCTGGCGGTTTTCACCTTGCCGCTCCACCCGGCCGCAATCACGGTGCCCTTTCCAACCGCGACGAGCCGCAGTCCGGTCACCGCAAACTCTCTGGTAAGTACAATCATCAATGCCCAGGCAGGAAAACGTCCCCATTCACAGAACATGGTCATCACCGCGATGGTCAGCAGCTTATCCGCCAGCGGGTCCAAGAATTTTCCAAAATCGCTTACTTGGTTGCATTTTCTGGCAATCTGGCCGTCGATATAGTCCGTGATACTTGCCAAAATAAAGAGGAACAGGGAAATATACATCCAAAGGCCGGCATTGCCCCGGCTCAAATACATGGCAGCCATCACCAATGGGATTAAAAAGACTCTGACCAATGTGATCTTGCTGGCAGTTGTCATTCCGATTCCTCCTCGCTCATATAGCCCATCAAATCGCCATCCTGGACGCCATCAATGGTAACCTGCACAAAGGCTCCCTCCTGCAAGGGCTCCTGGGAGGAAATCCAGACTCTGCCGTCGATTTCCGGGGAATCGGCATAGGTGCGGCCATAAAACTGCTCATATTCCTCGTCGTAGCCGTCTACCAGGACTTCCATGGTTTTGCCGATCAAAGAAGCATTGTACGCATCCATGATTTCCGACTGTAGCAGCTCCACCCGCTGTGCGCGCTGCATGGCCACATCCTCATCCACATGCTCCATCTGAGCGGCCTTTGTCCCCTCTTCGGGAGAGAACGGGAACGCACCCACACGCTCCAGGCGCAGCTCCTGCAGGAACTCCAGCAGCTCCTGGAACTCCGCCTCCCCCTCCCCGGGCAAGCCGGTAATCAGGCTGGTGCGAATCACCAGGCCGGGGATTTGGGACCGCAGCTTATGGAACAGCGCCCGGAGGAACGCTCCGTTGCCACGGCGATTCATCAGCTCCAGAATACGGTCATTGCAGTGCTGAATGGGAATATCCAGGTATTTCACGATTTTCGGTTCTTCTGCCATGACCCGGATAAAATCATCGTCAATTTCATCCGGATAGACATAGTGAACACGAATCCAATGAATTCCCTCAATCTTTGCCAGCTCAGTAAGAAGCTGGGGCAGCAGACGCTTATGCTCCGGCAAATCCGTCCCATAGCGGCTGGTGTCCTGTGCGACCACAATCAGCTCCTTCACACCGGTGCTTGCCAGCATTCTGGCCTCGTAGAGCACATCCTCCATCCGGCGGCTGCGGTATTTCCCCCGCAGGGATGGAATCACGCAATAGGAGCATCGGTTGTCGCAGCCCTCTGCAATTTTGATGTAGGCATAGTGCTGAGGTGTAGTGAGAACGCGCCAGGATTCTTCCTCCGGCGTATCGATGGAATCAAATTGGGAGACCGTATTTCCGGACAGAAGCGCCTCAATGGCGGGCACAATCTCCGTATAGCTTCCGGTGCCCAGGACGCCGTCCACCTCGGGCATTTCCTGGATGATTTCATCCTGATATCGCTGGGAAAGGCAGCCGGTCACCAGAATTTTTCCGATTTTCCCCTCTGCCTTCAGCGCCCCGGCCATGAGAATATGGTCGATGGCCTCCGACTTGGCGGAATCAATAAAGCCGCAGGTGTTGATGACCACCACATCGCAGCCGGTAATTTCACCGCTGACCTGATACCCCGCCTCCTGAACGCGGTACATCATGCGCTCACAGTCCACTTGGTTTTTCGCACAGCCAAGTGAAATAAATCCAATTACAGCCATTTATTCATCCTCCGGAAAATCATCCGAATCAAGGGAGCATTCACTCAGAGCCTCCCGAATCACGCGGTAGCTGTGTCCTTTCCGCATGAGGGAATCCACAGCCCGCTTGATCTGCCGCTGATCCGATGCATCGGTAATTCTTGATTTGAGAAACGCGGAAATCGTCTCTTTTTGATCGGGATAGTCCGCCAGGACATCGTCCCAAAGCGCCTTGGGAATCCGTTTCTCATAGAGAACCTGCTTCGCTCTGGCAAGGCCATAGCCCTTGCCAATGCAGGAATGGACGATCTGCTCGGCGGTTTTTTCATCGTCCAGTAGATGAAGCTCCTCCATCCAACTCACCGCCTGCTTTGCGTCGGCAGGTTTTTCGCCTTTCTGAATCAGGCGGCTTTCCAGCTCCGTTTTGGAAACGCTGGTGGCAGAGACAATCCGCACCGCCCTCATTTTGGCGGACAGCTGCTCCGCCGAGCGTTTCAGGTCCCGGTATTCCTCCTCAGAAAGCTCTTTGCCGGTGTACAGGGCAAAATCCTCCACCGTTTGCCGGTAGAGCCGCAAAACACTCCCATCCTCAAGCTGGACGAAAAACCGTCCCGCCCGGTCCGGGGTTGTTTTCAGAAGCTCAATCCTCATCGTTGAAATCGTCGGCGCTTACCGCAACAGGCCGCTCCGCCGCCTTGGCCGGTGCCTTCGGCGCACCGCCGGAGAGCTTCCAGAGGTTCTCCCGGACCTGGGCCTCAACCCGCTCCGCGATCTCGGGATTTGCCTGCAGATAGGCCTTCACGCTGTCCTTACCCTGGCCGATGCGCTCATCGCCCATGCTGAACCAGCTGCCGCTCTTCTGCACGATATCCATCTGAACCGCCAGGTCCACCAGTTCACCCCACTTGGAGATGCCCTGGCCATACATGATATCGAAGATTGCTTCCCGGAAAGGAGGCGCAACCTTGTTTTTGACCACCTTCACTCTGGTTTTGTTGCCCACCACGTTGCCGTCTTCCTTGATGGACTCCACTCTGCGGACATCCAAACGAACGGAGGCGTAGAATTTTAGGGCATTGCCGCCGGTGGTGGTTTCCGGGTTGCCGTACATCACGCCGATTTTCATACGAAGCTGGTTGATAAAAATCACAACGCAGTTGGTTTTGGAGATGGTTCCTGCCAGCTTCCGCAGTGCCTGGGACATGAGTCTTGCCTGGAGGCCCACAAAGGTATCGCCCATTTCGCCCTCGATTTCCTGCTTGGGAACCAGAGCGGCAACGGAGTCCACAACCACCGCATCCACAGCGCCGGAACGAACCAGTGCGTCTGTAATCTCCAGGGCCTGCTCGCCGGTGTCCGGCTGAGAAACCAGAAGATTATCCGTATCCACGCCAAGAGCGGCTGCATACACCGGGTCAAGGGCGTGCTCCGCGTCCACAAAGGCGACCTCTCCACCCCGCTTCTGGGCCTCTGCCAGGATGTGCAGCGCCAGAGTGGTTTTACCGGAGGATTCCGGGCCGTAAATCTCAATAATCCGTCCCTTTGGCACACCGCCGATTCCAAGGGCAGCATCCAGCGCCAGGGACCCGGTGGGAATTGCCTCCACATTCATTTCAGGCCGGTCACCCAGGCGCATTACCGTGCCCTTGCCAAAGCTCTTGTCAATCTGCGCCAGGGCGGTCTGCAGGGCTTTTTTCTTGTCGGATGCCGGAGTGGGCGTTTCGTAGAGTGTCTTTTTTGTAGCCATAATTATATTCCTTTCCCGCGATGCTGGGCCAGCACCGCTCTTTCTCTGTCATTAAAATCCCGTTTCCGTTCAAGGATGATATAGTCGTTTTCTTCCAGCAGACCGCACACCGCGTCTGCCATTCCCATTCCGAATTCAAAGCACAGATACCCCTCCGGCTTAAGAATTGGGGTAAACTTCTGAATGATGGAGCGGTAAAAATCCAGTCCGTCCTCTCCCCCAAACAGGGCCAGGTGGGGCTCGTAGGCATCCACGCTTTTGGGCAGCTGCTCCATTTCACTTCTTGTGATATAGGGTGGGTTGGATACGATCAGGTCAAACTTTCCCAGAAAACCGGGGGCCTTCTCCCGGGCATCCACCTGAAAGGTACTGACCCGGCCGCCCAGCTTATTCCTGGCGATGTTCTTCTTCGCAACAGCCAGCGCTTCCTTGGAAATATCCGCCAGCGTCACTCTGGCGTCCTTTACCCTGCTGGCAATTGCCAGGCCGATGCAGCCGGAGCCGCAGCACAAATCCAGAATTCTGGGGTCCTTATCCAAAAATAGCCCCTTGTTGATTGCCAGCTCCGTAACCGCACAGGTATCATCCCTGGGAATCAGCACATCCGGCGTCACATAGAGTGGCAGCCCGTAAAACTCCCACTGTCCCAGCACATAGGCCAGGGGCTCCTCTTTCAGCAGCCGGTCGACGCCGTCAAAAACCCTGGCCGCAACGTTTTCCTCCGCCGGGCTGTCAATTTCCCGAATCAGCTGCTCCGGGGATTTTCCAGAGAAAGTGCAGAGCAAATCTCTGGCAATCAGTCCGGCAGATTGGCCGTTCTCCATTTTGCTGAGAGAACTGCGGGCGGACAGATAGATGTCTCGATAGGTCATTACCAAAGGTCGCTCCCCTCTTTTTCGGGAAGAACGGCGGTAACCGCGGCGATACCCACCTCAATCATGCTGTCATCCGGCTCGTTTGTCGTGAAATGCTGCATCCACATGCCGGGAGCCGTAATAATCCGGGTAAACCAGTTATCATGTCTGCCGGCCCAGCGATTGATTTCGTAGGTAATCCCCACCACCAGGGGGAGCAGAAGCAGCTTAAACAGGATCATGATCACCCGGTACAGCCCGCTTCCCCGAATTGCCGCAAGGCTGGGAATCAAGGCCAGCAGTGCGGAGGAGGCAATGGAGAACACCAAAATGGAAATAACCATCACAACCAGCAGGAAGCTGGTGCCGCAGCGGGGATGCAGCCGGGTTTGGGCGCGCACATTCTCCACCGTCAGCGGAAGCTTCGCCTCGTAGCAGCGGATGGTTTTGTGCTCCGCCCCGTGGTAGGCAAAGACCCGTTTCATTTCTTTCATCCTGGAAATGAGAATCATATACGCCAGGAAAATCACCATTCGGATGACGCCCTCTACCAGATTCAGCAGCAGGGTATTCTGAATAACACCGTCCATAAAGCCGGAAATCACCATGGGCAGCAGAAAGAACAGGCACACGGACAATCCAACGCCCATCACCATGGCAATGCCCACAATGACCTTTTGAAAGGTTTCGCTGCCAAGGGCCTTTTCCAGCCACAAGTCCAGCTTGGACGGTTCCTCCTGCATCTCCTCGGGAGCCAAATCCGCCGACCGCATCAGCGCCTTGATGCCCACCAGCTGGGAATCGAAGAAGTTAAAAATTCCCCGGATAAAGGGCCAGTTTTTTACGGATTTTGGGTTATTTATCTTTCTGGGATGAACCTCTGTTTGAAGCCCCTTGGAGGAGCGGACCACGATGGCATCCTTTTCCGGTCCGCGCATCATGATGCCCTCAATCAGGGCCTGGCCGCCAATCATGGTTTTGAATTTTTCCTTTGCAGGCGCATTTCGTGTCTTGTCCATATTTTTCCTTTCTCTACTGGGAGACCGGCAGCGAGATGGTTACCAGTGTGCCGCCGCCCTGGGCATTTTCAAGGGTGAGTGTTCCGTTGTGCAGCTCCATGATTTCCTCACAGACTGCCAGGCCGATGCCGGTTCCTCTGGCCTTGGAGCTTCCCTTATAGAATTTCTTTTTCACAAGCCCAAGCTCGTCCTCTGGGATTCCGGGGCCGTGGTCCCGGATGCGGACAATCACCTGCTCATTTTCGCAGCTGATGCTGGCTTCAATCCGCTTTCCCTCGCCGCCGTGCTTGGCAGCATTGTCCAAAACATTCAGGAAGACCTGGCGAAGCCGTTTCCCATCGCAGGGGATTTCCGGGATATCGCTGTCGTTTTCTAGATATTCAAGGGTGATTCCATCCTGGGCCAGGCGGCTGCTGTACATATACACGGTGTCCTCAAAGACACTGCGGATATCCGTCTGCTCCACGGTCAAGGTCATTCTGCCGTCCTGCATTCTGGTGAAATCCAGCAGCTCCATGACCATTTCCGTCAGGCGTTTTGCCTCGCTGGAGATGATTTTCATGCCCTGACGGGTGTCATCATCCATATTGTCATCTGCCAAAAGGGTTTCACTCCACCCGTTGATCACGGTTAACGGCGTGCGAAGCTCATGAGACAGCTGGGAGATAAACTCTGCCTGCATCTTTTCATCCTGGCTGATTTTGGTGGAGAGCTCGT
>OBLI01003315.1_pt1 | contig 12504 bp, 10 predicted proteins | sample 1519701 | NCBI WGS metagenome assembly OBLI01 (sample SAMEA3663005, study PRJEB22513) | pig gut metagenome | biome: pig gut; feature: pig-associated habitat; material: faeces | place: France | collected 2012 | reverse complement strand
ACGGCATCCCGTCGGAGGCAACGCCTTCAATGCGTTTACCGAGCACCCGTCTTTTATAGGGGCGCCCATACAAGTTTACCGGACACCAATATTTTTTAGATGTTGAACTGTTTTCCCTCCTGCCCGTCGGCGAAGCCTTTGGCGTAGCCCTCGCGGTAGCCGTCGACGTAGAGGCGGCTTTCACGCGGGTTGCGGAAGTTGTTGGTCTCGTCGTAGGTGGCGCGTTCCTGGTGGGTGGCTCCGTCGTCGCAGCCTGCGGCGTAGCCATCCTCGTAGCCTGCCTCGAAGGGGCTGCGTTTATCTTTTCCCAAAAGCGTGTCGGCAGGCATAGCCGTCACGGAGTCAACCTCGGGTGCGAGGCGCAGTGTGGGGTCGACCGTGGTGTCGGGTATGGCGATATGGGCAGCGGCCGAGTCGGTGTAGGCAGCCGTGGCGTCGGCCTTGCGGCTGTCGGTGGCATACTTCATGTAGATGATACCTGCCAAGGCGATCAGTGCCAGCGCTACAAAGAGGATGGTGCGCGTGGACCGCTGTGGCTTGGGATTGTTGTAGTTCATAAGATTCTATTTGGTACAATTTCTTACCAGACTATCTTTGGCTTTTGGGGTTTTTCGAAATCGCTTAGTTTCGTTTGCGTCCGGCATCAATGCGCAGGAAGATGAAAAGCGTGAGCGTAAAGCCCCATAGCGAGGAGCCCCCGTAACTGAAGAAGGGGAGCGGGATGCCGATGACGGGCGTGAGGCCCATGACCATGCCCACGTTGATGAACACGTGGAAGAGCAGGATGCTCATGATGGAATAGCCATAGACACGCCCGAAGACCGAGGTTTGGCGTTCGGCCAGAAAGATGAGTCGCAGAATGAGCGAGAGGAAGAGCAGCAGCACTGCGGCCGAGCCCACGAAGCCTTGCTCCTCGCCCACGGTGCAGAAGATGAAGTCGGTGTCCTGCTCGGGCACATATTTCAGTTTGGTCTGCGTGCCGTTCATAAAGCCTTTTCCCTCAAGCCCGCCCGACCCGATGGCGATTTTGCTCTGGTTGACGTTGTAGCCAGCGTCGCGCTTGTCGTCGTTCATGCCCAGGAGCACCTGAATGCGGGTGCGCTGATGTGGTTCGAGCACGTCGTTGAGCACGTAGTCGGAGGCGTAGAGAAAGGCCGTGCTGCCCAGGGCGAAGACGGCGATGAGGAGGTAACTGTTGAGGCGTTCGCTGAGCGACTGCCACGCCAAGTAGCCCACCATGTAGACCATCAGGCCGATGAGGGCCCAGGAGATGTCGACGGGCACGATGCACAGGCTCAGTAGGAGCGAAGCGGTGAGCACCCCGGCACCCACAGCCAGCAAGTGCAGGGCGTGGCGTGAGCGTGGACAGTAGATGCGCAACATGCCCAACGTGAAGAGCCATATCATGAGGAGCACGCTGAACTCGCCCACGGTGGCCTGCGTGCCAGGTAGGAGCACCTCGCCGAAGCGTATGCCCACCACAAAGTAGGCCACGGCCGCCACGGCGCAGAAGAGGATGCAGCCCGGCATGCCCTCGCGGTAGAACATGAGGAAAAAGGCTAAGTAGACAAGGGCTGAGCCTGTTTCCTTTTGCAGCACGATGAGCACCATGGGCAGCAGGATGAGGCCCGCGGCCTTGGCAAAGTTGCGCATCTCGCTCAGCGTGAAGCCATACTGGTTGATGAGTTTGGCCACAGCCAGCGCGGTGGCGCATTTGGCAAACTCCGCCGGCTGGATGTTGCATATGCCCAGACTTATCCACGACCGCGAGCCCTTGATGTCCTTGGCAATGAAGGGCGTGATGAAGAGCACCGCCACCATGAGCCAGTAGAAGAGGCCCGAGAGCGTGTCGAGGTAGCGGTCGTCGAGCAGCAGCAGCACAAAGGCCAGGATGAGCGCCAGCCCAATCCACACCAGCTGCTTGCCGGTGCGCGTGGTCCAGTCGAAAAAGTTCGTGTCGCCCAGTTCGTGCGTGGCTCCGCAAATGCTGAACCAGCCGCACACGAGCAGGATGAGGTAGATGGCCACGACAACCCAGTCGACGGAAAGGAGGGGCGAGCGATTTTGCATGGGAAGAAGGGTTCTATGGAGTGCGATTGATTGCCAAGTTTTCTATGGGAACGTTTGGCTTGACGAAAAGGGTGGGGGGAGGATGCAACCACTGCTGCGAGCCGGTGGCTGCGTGTCAGCGTTCGTATTCGGGATACTTGATGTGCATATTCTGGAAATGCTCGGCTTTTTTCAGTGAAGCCTCGCTGAGTTTGCCGTTGAGGTACTGCTCCATGATGAGGGCGCCAATGGGCACGCCGTACACGTTGCCGAAGCCACCGTTCTCCACATACACGGCCACGGCAATGCGGGGGTCGTTCATGGGAGCGAAACCCATAAAGGCCGAGTGGTCGTGTCCGCGGTTCTGCGCCGTACCCGTTTTGCCACACACCTCGTAGCCCGGAATGTCGGCGCCGCGGCAGGTGCCGTCGAGCACGGCCTTGCGCATGCCGGCCACCACGTATTCATACCATCGGCGGTCGACGCCCGTGTAGCGCTTTTTGTAGTATTCGGGAGCCAGACGTCCGTCCTGCACGGCGTGCACCACGTGGGGGGTAATGAAGTAGCCGCGGTTGGCCACGGTGGCGGCGAGGTTGGCTATCTGCAGCGGGGTGGCAGTCACCTCGCCCTGCCCGATGGCGATGGATATGACGGTGAGCCCATTCCACGACTTGCGGTAAGCCTTGTCGTAGTAGTCGGCATTGGGTATCATGCCTCGCTTTTCGCCGGGCAGGTCGATTCCCAGTTTGTAGCCGAAGCCCATAGCCACCATGTAGTCCTTCCATTTGGTCATGGCCTTTTGCACGGAGCCGTACTTGTGGCGGTTGCTGAGCATGCGGTACAGGTTCCAGCAGAAGTAGGAGTTGCAGGATGTTCCGATGGCCGGCACAAGGGGGATGGGCGACGAGTGTCCGTGGCAGCCCACGTGCAGACCTTTGTAGTTGAAGCCGTGGCTGCAGGGAAAGGCTATTTGCGGGTTGATGCTCCCCTCCTGCAAACCTACGAGGGCCTGTGTAATCTTGAAGGTGGAGCCTGGCGGATAGGTGCCCATGATGCCGCGGTTGAGGAGCGGCTTGCGGTACAGGTCCATCTGCAGTTCGCGGTGGTGCTTGCCGCGGTCGCGTCCCACCATGATGCGTGGGTCGTAGGTGGGCGACGAGGCCAGGCAGAGCACTTCGCCCGTTTTGGGCTCGATGGCCACGATGGCTCCCAACTTGCCCGTGAGCAAGCGCTCGGCCAGGGCTTGCAGGTCGCGGTCGATGCCGAGGGTGAGGTTCTTGCCAGGCTGTGGCTGCTTGTCATATTTCCCGTCCTGATAGTGTCCCTGGGTTCGGCCGTGCACGTCGCGCAGCATGATGCGCATGCCCTTTTCGCCGCGCAGCTGCTTTTCGTAGGAGCGCTCAATGCCGAGTTTGCCAATGTAGTCACCACTTTTGTAGTAAGGGTCCTCTTCAATGTCGTGCTCGTTCACCTCGCCCACGTCGCCCAGCAGGTGTGCGCCGATGGCCGAGGTGTACTGCCGCGTGGTGCGCTTCTCGATGCTGAAACCGTTGAAGCGGAACAGTTTTTCGCGGAACAGTGAAAACTCCTGGGCGGGAATTTGCGCCATGAAGAGTTGGGGCGTGTAACGCGAGTATCCGGGGTTTTTGTTGCGGTTCTTGATGTCGGCCATTCGCTTTTCATACTCCTCGCGAGTGATGCCCACGGTGCGGCAAAAGTCGAGCGTGTCCACGCCCCGTTGGTCGTTCATTACCACCATGATGTTGTAGGATGGCTCGTTGTAGACCAGCAGCCGCCCCTTGCGGTCCATGATGAGGCCGCGCGAGGGGTACTGAATGTCCTTGCGGAAAGCGTTGGAGTCGGCGTTCTTCTTGTAGTCGTCGCTCCACAGCTGCAGCGTGAAGAGGCGTATGAGGTAGACAATGACGATGCTCACCGCCACGCCTCCAATCACGAATTTGCGGAGTTCGTAGTTGTTATTCTTCATTTCGGTGCGTCATTTTTTGCGTATCAACTCCATGGCCACCTCGAAGAGCAGCGTGAGCAGCGCGCTGCCGCCCATGTTGAGCAGCAGGCCGTAGGGGTCGAAAAAGTTGAAGCATTCCAACACGAAGAACAGGATGCAGTGCACCAGCGTGAGGGTACCAAGAAAACGCATGAAGCCCCCCCACTCCATGGTGTGGTGCGAAGGCTCGAAGTCCTCATCGTCGGTGTCGCGCGGCCTGAAGAGCTTCAGCACCCAGGGCGTTATCAGACCTACGAAGGTGAGCGAACCCGCCGCCATGCCTGGTGTGTTGGTGAAGAGGTCGAGCATGAGTCCCATGACGAAGCCCAGCAACACGTAGGCCCAGTGTGGCGTGATGGCGGGCAGAATGGCCAGAAAGTAGACGTAGGGCATGGGCACCGCGTAGCCGAAGATGTGAACGTGGTTGAACACGAAGACCTGCAACGCCAGCAGGGTGATGAACCAGAGAATGCGTGACAGAACGATGTGGAACACGTGAGTGGAGTGTATGTGTGGGTTGGGGCTGAATGGCGCACGAGCGACGGTGTGGGGCGCGCCGCGACGCTATAATATATAAAGGAGGGTTCTATGGATTATTTTGTAAACCCATCATTTCCAAAAAAACGAAGGAGGTAATTTCAGTTCCCGCCTCCAAGGCATGGTGCGTGAGTGGTGAGCCGCCTTTACTGTGGCCGGTCGGCGCGGCGCAACTGAGCCTGCAGGGTGTCAATTTCGGCCTTGTAGGGCGTCTTCACCACCATCACGTCGCGCAGGTTGGCAAAGTGCGTGCCCAGTACCACGTCGAGTTTGTACGACTGGCCGTCGGCCGAGTTGCTCACCGTGCGCACACGGCCCACAAAGATGCCTGGGGGAAAGACGGCCGAGTAGCCGCTCGTTTCCACCACCTCGCCGGGCTTGACGCGGGCATAGCGTGGAATGTCATCTACGGTGGCGCGCGTCATCGAGCGTCCGTCCCATTGCAGGTAGCCGAAGTAGTTTTGGCCACGTACGCGGCAGCTGATGCTCGACTTGCGGTTGGTCACGGGTATTACGAGCGAGTAGTGCGGCCCGGTCAGGTAGACGATGCCCACCACGCCGCCTCCGCCCACCACGCCCATTTCGGGCTGCACGCCGTCGGTGGTGCCGCGGTCTATCACGATGTAGTTGTCGCGGTAGCCTTGGCTGTTCTGCACCACGCGTGCGGCAATGAGTTCGTAGTCGGCCAAGCGCTCCATCATGAGACGTTGCGTGATGCAGGTGTCGCGGGTAGCCGTCATGAGGGCCTCGCGCAAGCGGTTGGTTTGCATTTGCAGGCGCATGTTCTCCTCGGTGAGTTGGCGGTTTACGCCTTGCAGCTGCAGGTAGGCCAGCGCTTCGGCATAGCCCGTCTCCACCCGTGCCACGGCGGCGTTGGCCGCACTGAAGGCCACGCTTCCTTGGTAGTGGTTGAAGCGGAACAGGAGCAGCAGACTCAGGCTCTCAAGCAGCAGGAAGAGAAAGAAGTAGGCGTACTTTCTGAGAAAATCCAACAGGTTATGCACAGTGCATGGGGTGATTGGGGGTGAAATGAAACCGTTGAAAGCAAGGAGCGGCAGGCGGCCCGGTGGCGGGCATCGTAACCCGGCACCGGGCCGTCCATAAGCATTGGCGCCCTACGCTCTGCGGCGTGGCGATGTGCGGCTTAGCGCATGAGGAAGGTGAAGTTCTCCACGTTCTTCAAGGCCACGCCCGTGCCGCGTGCCACGCAGAGCAGCGGGTCTTCGGCCACGTGGAAGGGAATGTTGATTTTGTCCGTCAAGCGGCGGTCCAGTCCGCGCAGCAGGGCACCGCCGCCCGTCAGGTAGATGCCGTTCTTCACAATGTCGGCGTAGAGTTCGGGCGGTGTGGCTGCCAGGGCGTTGATTACGGCCTGTTCGATTTTCGAAATCGAGGTTTCCAGGCAGTGCGCCACTTCCTGGTAGCACACGGGCACCGACATCGGCATGGTGGTGATGCGGTTCGGGCCGGTCACTACGTAGTCCTCGGGCGGTTCGGGCAGGTCGGTCAGGGCGGCGCCCACATGTATCTTGATGCGTTCGGCCATGCGTTCGCTCACGATGACGTTGTGCTGGCGGCTCATGTATTCCTGAATGTCGGCGGTGAAGTCGTCGCCTGCCATCTTGATGGAGTTGTTCGACACGATGCCGCCCAGCGAGATGACGGCAATCTCCGTGGTGCCGCCGCCTATGTCCACAATCATGTGTCCCTCGGGTGCATTCACGTCGATGCCGATACCGATGGCGGCTGCCATGGGCTCGTAGAGCAGGAACACGTCGCGTCCGCCGGCATGTTCGGCAGAGTCACGCACGGCGCGGAGTTCCACCTCGGTGCTGCCCGAGGGTACGCCTATCACCATGCGCAGCGAGGGCGAGAAGAGGCGTCGGCCGCTGTGCACCTTTTTGATGAGGCCGCGCATCATCTGTTCGCAGGCGTTGAAGTCGGCAATCACGCCGTCGCGCAGCGGACGGATAACGCGTATCTTGTTATTCGTTTTTTCGTACATCAGCTTGGCCTTGTCGCCCACTGCAATCATCTTGTCAGTGTGCTGGTCGAGTGCTACGACCGAAGGCTCGTCCACCGCTATTTCGTCGTCGGCAATGATGATGGTGTTGGCCGTACCCAAGTCGATGGCAAGTTCCTGGGTGAAGGAAAAGAACTTCGAGAAAAATCCCATAGTATGCTTGTAAGGATAAGTGAGTCCGTGGTGAGGTCAGGCGTGTGCCGTAGGGGCGGCCCGCTGGCCGTGATTATTTGCAGAACCAGTTGTGAATAGCGGTGTCGTAGTGGCTGCTTACGCCGAAGGCACGTGCGGCAAACTCCTTGCGTTCTTCCAGTTCGGTCTGTGCGCCGCGAGCGTTCACAATGTCGAGCAGCATGCCGTATTCGGCTTTCGAGGGTACGATGACCACGTCGTTGAAGTTCTTGGCACCGGCGCGGATGAGTGAGATGCCGCCTATGTCAATCTTCTCGATGATGTCGCTGTCGCTTGCGCCGCTGGCCACGGTCTGCTCAAAGGGATAGAGGTCGACGATGACGAGGTCAATTTCGGGAATATCATACTGTTGCATCTGTGCGCGGTCGTCCTCCAGTTCGCGGCGGCCCAGAATGCCACCGAACACTTTGGGGTGGAGCGTCTTCACGCGGCCGCCCAGAATGCTGGGGTACGTGGTGAGGTCCTCCACCTTCTGGCAGGGGTAGCCAAGCGACTCTATGAAACTTTGTGTACCGCCTGTCGAGAGGAAGCTGACGCCCTCTTCGTGCAGTTTCTTGAGCAGTTCATCCAGTCCGTCCTTGTGGAAAACGGACACCAATGCGGTTTTGATTTTTTTCGTCGACGACATATCGTTATTGCGTTGTAGTTTGTAATGCTTGGGTGGGAGGCTTGTCAGGCACGGCCTGTGGCGGCGTGTTTTTCTTGGAGTTCAAGCCAATACGGGAGCAAAATTACGCGTTTTTTCTGTGCGCGCCCAAATTTACCCTGCACAAACGCACCAACTTTTTGCACTCGGGCTACAAATGGTAGGTGTTCCTTGCAAAATGGCCGCGTAGAGGGTGTGCGCAGCACCGTTGCAAGCAGTCAGCAACCCGGCCAAAGCAGATGCCGTAAAGACAATCTCTGCACGCGTTGAGTGTTTTCTTCACGCGTTGAGAGATTGTTTTTACGGCATGCCTGCATCTCACCCTCGGGCTGCGATTAGGCCCCCGTCGGGTAGGGGAGGGTGCTTCGCGGTCTTAGTTTTTCAGAAATGCACCATCAGTTCGAGCACCACCTTGTCGCGCTCCGAGCGTTTGGCCAGTTCGGGGTGGGTGTAGAAGTACTTTTCGTAGTTCAGTCGCACCTCAGCGTGCGTTTTGGGCGGCAGAGCCAGCGTAACTCCCGCTGTCAGACGCTTGCGTGCGGCGTCGGTTATCTTGGCCTCGCCCAGTTCGTCCACTGAGCCGTCGCAGTGCTTACCCATGCCGTCGAAGCGACACAGCGCCGCAATCTGGGGCAGCACGCCGCGCAGCGGCTGCGTGTAGCGGGCCATGGCGTTCCAGGCATTCACGCTCGGGGCGTGGTTGTGGGCGTATTCCTTGCGCAGGTATTCGCCTTCCAGTTGCCAGCGGCCCAACGTGAGCGTCACACTGCCGTCGTACAGGTACACCTTGCCCACGGGGGGCGAAATCTTCTGCACCGAGCCTTGCAGCGTCAGGGCTTTCAGCGGCTTCCACGTCAGGCGTGCCGAGAAGTTGAACTCCTTTGTCCAGTAGTCGGCCTGGTCCGTCAGTCCCGAGCCGTTATACACGCCGCCCTCGGCCTTCAGTTTGCCGCCGGGCAGGGTGTAGCCCGCATAGATGCCCACGTCGCGCACATTGCCCACCTGCTTGGCTATAAAGGAGCGGTTGGCAAACCACTGCACGTGGGGCGAGCGCGGAGCGTCGGTGCTGAAGGGCACGCGCATCTGGCCCAGCCTCACCTTCCAGTCGTCGGTAGGAAGGATGCCCGCATAGGCGTCGAGCATTTTGATTTTTCCTTCGTCCGAGAGGTCAATCTCGCCCTTGTATTCCACCCAGCGTCCCAGCATGCCGTCGAGCGCCACGCGAGCGTTGCGCACCTCGAAGCGGCTTTCGCCTTCCTCCGTCTGGCACTCCACTTTGGCGCGCACGGTGCCGCTGATTTTCGGCAGCCAGTTCGTTTGTGTACTGTCGCGCTGCTGCGCTGCGGCGGGTGTGGTGGTCAGCGCAAGCAGCGAGGCGCTGAGCAGAAGGTGTCGTAACATGCGGTTCGGGAGTGGTGTGTTATACTTCATCGTGGCAGGGGTTTGAGGCCACGGTGGGCATGAGTTCATGATAGTGGCACGAGGCTCTCAGCAGCAGGCGCAGCTGCACGCAGAGCTGCTGCATTTCCTGCACCAGGTGCAGCAGTAGCGTCACGGCCGTGAGGTTCAGGTCGGTGGCCTGTATGTCGCGCGTCACGTCGTGTTCCATGCGAGCCAGTTCGTGCTGCATTTCGCGGCAGTTTTCGGCCACGGTAGCGTTGTCGCTGGTGCGGCCTGCGTGCAGGTTGGCAGCCGCCTGCTCTATCAGGGCGCAGAGTCTTGAGCGCATGCTGGCCAGACGTTCGGCGTGCAGTTCGTCGATGGGAGTGAAATGGTTGTCCACGTGTTCGGCGGCAGGTTCAGCCATGCGCAGCAATCCGTAGTGCAACTGGCGCAGGGCGTTGTGCAGCAGGTGGAAGTGTGTGGTGAGCCTTACCCCCACGTCGGGCGTCATGCGGCGCAGGCAGATGGTTTCGCGGCGTCGCAGGTTCTTCAGGTCGCGCTTGCTGCGTTCCAGTGTGCGCAGCGTGTGGCGCAGCGGACTGAGGTTTTCGTTCAGCAGGCCGTCGGTCATGTCGCTCAGCAGCGTGCTGTAGGTGCGCAGCCTTTCGGCGGTGCTCACGTCCATGTGGCGGCTCAGCATCTGCGGAATGGCGGTGCGGTCGTGGCACGTGGTCATCTGTCGGAAGAGCAGGTCGCCGTCGCGCTCCTCGCTCTTTTCACGGCGTGCAAAGCGCAGCTGGCTGTGCACGATGCTCCAGATGGCGGCTACCACCAGCACCACTACGGCCACGATGCCGCCAAACTGCATCGCCATGCCCACAAAGAAGCACGCGCTGAACGCCACGCCCGCCGTAATGAACCAGCCGCCAATGACGGTGAGCACACCCGTGATGCGGAACACGGCGCTCTCGCGGCTCCAAGCGCGGTCGGAGAGCGAAGTACCCATAGCCACCATGAAGGTGACGAACGTGGTGCTCAGCGGCAGCTTGAGCGAGGTGCCCAGCGCAATGAGCAGCGAGGCCACCACCAGGTTCACCGAGGCGCGCAGCAGGTCGTAGGCTGCGCCCTGGTCGTCGTAGTTTTCAGGTATGCGGAATCGGCTGTCCACGTAGCGCTGCACGCTTTCGGGAGTGTGGTTCGTCACAAAGCGTCCCACGCTGTTGCCCCAGCGCACCAGGCTGCGGGCCACGCGTGAGGAGCCAAACATTTCGTCGCCCTCGTTCTTGCGTGCCAGTCCCACCTCGGTCTGCACCACGCGGTGCGCCTTTTTCGAGGTGGCCAGCGCCAGCACCATCATCACGCCCGCTGCCAGCAGAAAGCCGAAGGGCGTGCGAGCCGACTCCTGCAAACTGTGCATCATGAACGCTTCGTCGGCCAGCCCGCCGGCGTTCGCGCTGAAGTCGCAGTACGACGACCATCCCGCCAGGGGCACACCGATAAAGTTCACCAGGTCGTTACCCGCAAAGGCTGTGGCCAGGGCAAAGGTGCCACACAGCACCACCACCCGCAGCACGTTTACGCGCAGGGCATGCAGCACCTGCATCAGTACCGTAGATACCACCAGCACGCAGCCCAGCAGCATCAGCGTGTTTTCGTGCAGAAAGGCTTTCACGTCGCCGTTCATGATGCTCAGCTGCTTCAGGCCCTTGAACAGCATGAAGTAGACGATGGCCGTGAGTGCCACGCCGCCAAAGAGGCCATACTTGCCGCTCCATCCGCAGCGCAGGTTGAAGCTGAAAATCAGGCGCGTCACATACTGCACCAGCGAGCCCACGATGAAGGCGATGGGCACGCTCAGAAAGATGCCCATAATCACTTCCAGCGCCTTGCTCGTGTTCAGGTAGTCGCCCACGCCCAGCGCCATGGTGCCGCCGGCCATTTTCACCATCACAAAGGCAAACGAGGCGCCCAGCAGTTCAAACACCATGCTCACCGTCGTGCTGGTGGGCATGCCGAAGGTGTTGAAAAGGTCGAGCAGCACCACGTCGGTCACCATGACGGCCAGGAAAATGAGCATCACGTCATGAAAGCTGAAATACTGCGGCGTGAAGATGCCGTGGCGCGCAATGTCCATCATGCCGTTGCTGAGCACGCAGCCCATGAGCACGCCTACCGAGGCTATCAGCACCAGCGTGCGGAAGGTGGCCGCACGCGACCCGATGGCCGAGTTCAGAAAATTCACTGCATCGTTGCTCACGCCCACCCAGAGGTCGAAGGCCGCCAGGAGAAACAGGAAGAGCACCATGCACACATACATTTGTTCCATAAAGAGGGAGTATGAAGGGTAAATAAAATGCGCTGCGAGTGTGGCATCAGATGCCCCCCGCGTGCAGAAGGTACCATCCAATGCACCGCAAAAGTACGGGTGCGCTGTGTGCTTTTTATTACGGAAATGTGACAAAACTGTTACACCCCCTATCCCCTTCGCGTGGCCACTTGCAGGCTATATATAATAAGGAGTGGGCAGGAAATGAAACGGCGCAGGCTCATCGACAAGAAGGAGTGGGCGGAAAATGTTACGGCGCGGGCCCTATATATAAAAGGAGTAGCTGCGCCAGGCGGGCAGGCTTCACAACAATTTAACCGCGCACATGCTTTAGCCTGCGCGGAAAAACTGTAATATTGCAGCGCCTACGGCATCGCGACGGCACAAGGCTGGCGCGTTACGCCTGCGGCAAATGCAAATTATGACAACACAACCTCACATTCTGGTAGTAGACGACGAGCCCGACCTGCGGGAAATTCTGCAATGCAACCTCGAGGCAGCGGGCTATGCCGTCGACACGGCAGCCTCGGCCGAGGAAGCCCTCGCCCTGCTCGCACCCCACCATTCCCTCATCCTGCTCGACGTCATGCTGGGCGGCATGTCGGGCTTCCAGATGGCCGAGCACCTGCGCAAGGTGGTGCACAACCAGGTGCCCATACTCTTCCTCACCGCCAAGGACCAGGAGAACGACCTCCTCACGGGCTTTGCCAGCGGCGGCGACGACTACATGGCCAAGCCCTTCTCCGTGCACGAGGTGCTGGCCCGCATCAAGGCCATTCTGCGCCGCACCCACACAGCCGAGCAGCCCGCCCAGTGGCAAGCCGGCGGCATGACCATCGACAACGAACGCAAAACGGTGAGCGCTGGCGGACAGGACATTTGCCTCTCGCGCAAAGAGTTCGGCATTCTCGCCCTGCTCAGCGCACACCCCGCCAAGGTGTTCACCCGTCAGGAAATTCTCGACGCCGTGTGGCAGGGCGAGAGTTTCGTGCTCGACCGCACCGTCGACGTGCACATAGCCCGCCTGCGCCGCAAACTCGGTGCACACGGCGCACACCTCATCAACCGTCCCGGACACGGCTACTGCTTCAGCGAGGACGCTTGAAGCGCCCCGTCACCTCCCTTCCGACCATGACCTACAAACACAAGCTTCTCATCAACTTCACGTCGCTCTTTGCGGTGTTCACGTTGCTGCTGCTTGGCTATCAGTATAACCGCGAGCGGCAGTACAAGCGCGAAGTGGTCGAGTCGCGGTTGCGCGGCTACACCGACCTCGTGGCTGGCGCCGCGCAGGCAGCACAGAGCGACGACCACCACGTCTACCTGCCGCGCCTGCGCTCGTT
>OBLI01003314.1_pt1 | contig 12507 bp, 11 predicted proteins | sample 1519701 | NCBI WGS metagenome assembly OBLI01 (sample SAMEA3663005, study PRJEB22513) | pig gut metagenome | biome: pig gut; feature: pig-associated habitat; material: faeces | place: France | collected 2012 | reverse complement strand
AGTAGTTCATCATAGAGAACATACCCTTCTTCATCTCTCCGCCGTACCATGTATTAACGATAACCTGCTCACGGCTTGTGATGTTGAATGCTACACATGTCTCAGAGTTTAATCCTAACTCTTTGTAGTTCTCAACTTTTGCCTTAGAAGCATTGTATACTACGAAGTTTGGCTCGAAGTTAGCAAGTTCTTCCTCTGTTGGCTGGATGAACATGTTCTTTACGAAATGTGCCTGCCAAGCGACCTCAACGATGAAACGAACTGCCATACGTGTATCAGCATTTGCTCCACAGAAAGCATCTACAACAAATAATCTCTTGTTAGAAAGCTCTTTCTTTGCAAGATCCTTAACAACTTCCCATGTCTCCTGAGTCATTGGGTGGTTGTCGTTTGCGTACTCATCAGATGTCCACCAAACTGTATCTTTGGAGTTCTCATCCATAACGATATATTTGTCTTTTGGAGAACGTCCTGTGTAGATACCTGTCATAACGTTAACTGCGCCAAGCTCAGTTTCCTTACCAACCTCGTATCCCTCAAGACCAGCCTTAGTCTCTTCCTCGAATAATAATTCATAAGAAGGGTTGTATACGACTTCTGTTGCTCCGGTAATGCCATACTTACTTAAATCGATAGATGCCATTTTTTTTACCTCTTTTCTTAATAGTGTTATGATTACCTGCTGCATGTGCAGCATATGGTGTCTTGTCTCATGTGAAGAAATCTTCACTCTGTGGATTTTTTCTCCACTTTCAATTCAAAAGTATACTCAATTCTGATTCAGAAATCAATCGGAAAATATGATGAAGATTTTTTCTCAAACGTTAAAGTTTTATCAATATTTGCCCAATCATCTGTTTTATCCTTGCTCTAAAGACTTTTCCCTTGCCATTACAAGGTATTTTGACTCCTTTCCGGTCATATGATCGACTGCAATTTCAATCATGCATACATTGGCAAAATCCTTTTCGATTTCTTTGTTCCGTCCCACCTCGTCATCCGGCGAATAACGGATTGCAAGCTTTGTAAGTGCCTCCATCCGCTCTGTATCATCCGTTAAGATCCTTGCCCTGCCAAAAGCGATCACACTGCGGTAATACGTCGTGAATTTTTCCGGGACCACGAGATCCTGTCCGATCACACAAAAGGACACCTTATTGTCACGGGTGATTGCATCGATCTTGTGACCGCTTTTTGCTACGTGAAAATAGATCTTCCCATCTTCATAGAGATAGCTAAGCGGCACAGCATATGGATATCCGTCATCCCCTGCAACTGCAAGCACCCCGGAGGTGGCCTGTGTCAGTATCTTTTCACATTCTGCTTTTGATAACTCCTGTTTTGTTCTTCTCATTTTTCGAAACATTCGAATAACCTTACCTTTCTTTTTTCATACTGCTTTTGCACTTTTCTATCGTAATATACATCATAACTCCAACCAGCATAACGATGCCCTCTGTTGCCGGAAAGGATAACCAGACACCGGTCATCCCAAACAGCCCTGCAAGCAGAAAAGCTGCCGGAATGATCAAAAGACATCCGCGTAACAGGGAAACCACCTGTGCAGGGATAGCACGCTCGATGGCTGCAAAATACATCGAACATACAATATTGAACGCTGCAAACGGTGCTGCCACAAAGTAGATCTTCATTCCAACCGATGCGATCGCAGCCAGTTCCACATCCTGCCTCGAATTAAACAGTGCGATAATGTCCTGATTGCCAAACCACAGCAATAAATATATCGCGGCTGCAAGTCCTAAAACCACAAGACATGCACAATGCAGCACCTTTTTTCTGCCTGCGCTGTCTCCCCTGCCATACAACCGGCTCACCACCGGCTGCATGCCCTGCGCCACTCCGGTAAACATCGCCATGACCACAAGTGAAATATTCGCGATCACGCCATATGCGGCAATGGCAAGATTTCCACGGATATGAAGCAGGATCATATTAAATACAATAATCACGATCCCGGAAGAAAGCTCGGTCACAAAGGAAGAAAATCCCAGCTTCCCCACTTCTTTTAACATGGAAATATGAAATCCTTTCGCGCCCGAGCTTATGCATCGCATAATCTTCCACTCCGCGGGGCGCGCATCTTTACACGCGGTGCTTTTATGCAATAGGACACGTTTTCCTATTATATGAAAAAGCAGCATTCCAATGCTGATACATGGAGCCAGACAGGTCGCAAAAATCGCTCCCCACATACCAAGCCGCATCGGAAAAATAAAAATGTAATCCAGCACGATGTTCGCAAAGCTGCTCGTTATCATGGCTGCCATTGCAAGATGCGGATTCCCGTCATTACGGACATAGCTGACTCCTATATCATTTAACAGAAATGCCGGTGCAAAAAGAAGCATCATCCGAAGATAGGTAGCTGTCATATCCATAACTGCATCATCTGCACCAAGCAGTCCGGCAATCCCCTCTGCCCCAAATGCACCTGCAAGGGAAAATATGATACCTAACAAGACTGCGGTAAGGATCGTTGTCCCATAGAGCTGACGCGACTGCTCCTGCTTGCCCTGTTCCCGGTAGATGGAATACTTTACGGCACTTCCGATTCCAAGCATCATCCCACATCCCTTGAGCAGATTATAGACCGGAAGTGCAAGATTGAGTGCGGTCAGCCCGTCACTGCCAAGTCCGCCTGCAATAAAAAACGTATCTGCCAGTATGTAGCAGGATACGCCCAGCATACCAAGTACATTGAGTGCGGCATACTGTAGGAATTCTTTTATCACTGATTGATAGATAAGCCCCTCCTCCACATGCCGCCGGGGGACTATAGTGCATAATTTGTTTTGAAAAATGGATCATAAAAAGATAATTTTTTAATGCACAAGTCAAATTTTACAACAAATATTTCCTTGCTCCGAATTCCGAATCTAACATTTTCTAAATGTTCTGCCAAATAATTCTTGCTTCCCGCAACCGCAAAAAAATCGACATCCATGTCTTAGTTTTTTGCTTGCAGCGACGTCCTGTCGCTGCATTGCTGCCTTCTATACAGAACATTAAGAAAATCTAAGATTCTCCATAAGTCGCAACTCCATATTTGATTGTAAAATCTGACAATTCCATCCATGAAACTATCCTTTTCTTACATATTTCCAACATATTCCAAAAACAAAAAACGCCATAATTCCTATCTTCAAAGGCCTAACGATAGAAATTATGACGTTTCATATTTACCCGGCGGTAATTATGTGTCATCTGTTTATTTTATTAGTTATCATAACCGAGACCCTTGAAGAAGTCAATAGTGGGTTATCTAGTTTTCATACCAGCCCGGTGCACCCGGAGTCAGATTTAAGTTGATCTGCTTGATCTCCTGATATTCCTCCAGACCATGGGAACCAAGCTCCCTGCCGATTCCGCTCATCTTATAGCCGCCCCAAGGTGCTTCCGTAAAGGATGGATTGTAGCAGTTGATCCAGGTGATACCGGCGCGGATCTCCTTGATCACACGCATCGCACGCGTCACATCATTGGTAAAGACTGCTCCTGCAAGACCGTAATCCGTATCATTTGCAAGTTCGATTGCCTCTTCCTCTGTCTCAAAGGTCTGGATCGTGACAACCGGTCCAAAGATCTCCTCTCGTACGATCTTCATATCACTGGTGCAGTTATCAAAGATCGTCGGTCTGATGAAGTATCCGTCTGCGCAGCCGCCCTCGGTGTAACGTTCTCCGCCACAGACTAAGGTCGCGCCCTCTGCCTTGCCGGCTTCAATATAAGCTAAGACATCTTCCATATGCTTTTTCGATACCAGTGGTCCCATGTCCGGATTCTCTAACGGATTACCGATCGTCATCTTTTCTGCGCGCTCGGCAAACCGTTTTACAAACGCATCCTTCATGGACTTTTCAATAATGATACGGGAACCGGCACAGCATACCTCGCCCTGATTGAAAAAGATACCCATCATCGCCCATTCAACTGCGGATTCTAAGTCTGTGTCTGCAAAGATCACATTCGGGGACTTGCCGCCTAACTCTAAGCCGATCTTTTTCACATTACCGGCCGCTGCCCGCATGATACTCTGACCAACTGCTGTACTTCCGGTAAAGGTCACCATATCGATGTCCTTGCTCTCGGCAAGCAGATTACCGATCTTTCCGCCAGGTCCGATTACCAGATTGACCACACCCTTTGGAAGACCTGCCTGATCAAAGAGTTCAAACAGCTTCAAAATAGAAAGCACCGTCTCAGAGCTTGGCTTAAAGATCACGCTGTTTCCGGCTGCAAGCGCCGGTGCAAGCTTCCAGACACCCATCAGAAACGGGAAGTTCCATGGAGTGATCAGGGCACAGACACCAACCGGTTCTCTTACCTCGTAGGTGTGCATCGTGCCAAAGTTGCCATTGACTTCGTAAACGCCTTCGTGTGGTGCACGGATCAGACCTGCATAATAGCGGAAGCAGTGTACCGCATCATCTACATCTGCCTCCGCTTCCCGCAGCGGCTTACCATTATCCATAGACTCTGTTTTTGCGATCTCTTCTAAGTTCTCTTCGATCAGATCTGCGATCTTAAGAAGCACATCTCCTCTGCTCTGTGCATCCATATCGCGCCAGGTGCGATCCTTGTAAAAAGACCGTTTTGCTGCGGCAATCGCACGCTCTACATCACTGATACTGTTTTCCTCGACCTCAGCGATCGCTTCACCGGTTGCCGGATTGATCGAAGTTAAGGTCACACCGGAGGTTCCATCGATAAAGCTACCGTCAATATATGTCTTGTTCTTTGTCATAAGCACACCTCTTTTCTTATTTTTCTATAACGCTTTTTCGTATAATTCGTGAATCTGATTTTTTCCAAATGTAACCGGATGGTAAGAGATTCCTGCTGCCGATACCTTCATGCAGTTTTCTGTCATCCAGTCTACATCGCCTGCCTCAATGCCAAGCTCGGTCAGTGTTGTCGTCAGGTGAAGCCGCTCTAACAGCTTTTTGATCTGCTCGACGCAGTCTGTTTCATCCTTGCCACCAAGGCACTGCGAGATCTTTGCGAACTTCTGTCTGTCTGCTTCGTTCTCACAGCCACGGATCGTCTCTTCCATTACAACCGGAGTAATGGCGGCAAGTCCACGTCCATGTACGATATTCTTAAGTCCGCTTGCCGGATGCTCCATGCCGTGTGCCAGTGTTACACCTGCGGTATTGATCACCATTCCGCCTAAGGTGCTTGCAAAGCTTACCGCATCCCACGCCTTTGGACTGCATTCGCCCTCATAAAGCGGAACGAGGTATTTTCCGATCAGCTCCATGCCATATACGCTCATCATATCGGTAAGCGGCTGTGCAATCTTGCTGATATATGCTTCGATGCAGTGACACAGTGCATCAAAACCGACACTTGCAAGAATGTTTTTCGGCATGGTCATCATACACTCGGAGTCAATGATCGATGCACTTGCAACGATCGCATTACAGCGAAGCGACTTCTTGTCGCCATTTTCCGGATTCGTCAGAACTGCAAATCCATTACCCTCGCTTCCGGTTCCACAGGTCGTTGGTACTAAGATGATCGGTAATGCATCATCACTTTTCTGTCTTCCGAAAATATAATCATTGATGTCTCCATCATTTACTGCCAAAAATGCGGCTGCCTTTGCACAGTCCATGATACTGCCGCCACCTAATCCGATGACCATCTCACATCCATGTTCTTTTGCGAGTGCTGCGGCTTCCATTGCCGTTGTGGTAAGCGGATTCTGTTTTACCTTGTCGAATAAAACAACGCTTACCCCTGCCTTTTGTAAATAACCGGTTACACGGTCTAATAATCCTGATTTTTTTGTACTTCCGCATCCGGTCACGATCAGTGCACAGGTTCCGTAATCGGCTGCAATATCTCCGATCTTACCGACACTGCCACGTCCAAAGATCAGATTGACCGGAAGATAATAATTAAATTCCATAGGACACCTCGTTTCTATGCATATCTTTACGCATGTCTTTTATGCATCACATCTATGCCAAAGCTTTATTTGCTTAAGATCTTCTCTGCCTCTACAACTGCCTCTTCAAAGATCTCAAGACCTTTCTCTAACTGCTCATCTGTAATGCAAAGCGGTGCAAGGAAACGGATGACATTGCCATAGGTTCCTGCGTTCTCCATCATCAGACCTTTCTGTAAAGCGATCTGGATCATGGTAGATACAAATTCCGGATACGGCTCTTTTCCTTCCTTGGTCTTGACGAACTCTACACCGATCATCGAACCGAGTCCACGTACATCACCGATCTCTTCGTATTTCTCTTTCAGTTCGTTATAACGCTTTGTTACCTTCTCGCCGATGGTGCGTGCCTTGCCTGCATAATCCTCAGCCTTCATGATCTCCATAACCTTAAGGGCGGATGCACATGCAAGCGGGTTACCACAGTAGGTACCACCGATCGTACCTGCCGGTACTGCATCCATGATCTCTGCACGTGCTGTGATCGCACTGATCGGAACACCGCCACCCATGGACTTGGCTGTTGCGATAATATCCGGTGCTGCACCGGCTTCCTTCCAGTACTCTGATGCAAAGTATCTGCCGCTTCTGCAGTTACCACACTGAACCTCGTCAGCGATTAAAAGGATTCCATTGTCATCACAGATCTTACGGACTGCCTTTACCCATTCGATCGGAGCCGGTACGAAACCACCCTCGCCCTGGATCGGCTCAACTAAGATTGCTGCCACATCCGATGCAGGAGCCGCCTCATCAAACAGTCTGTTTAACTTGTCAATGTAATACTGGATGGCTTCCTCTTCACTATATCCCTTCGGCGCACGATACAGATATGGGAATTCTGCACGGTAGATGCCTGCCGGGAATGGTCCCATGCCAAGCGCATAAGCCTTTTTCGCTGTCAGTGCCATCGTAAGGTTGGTTCTTCCATGGAAAGCACCTGAAAAACAGATCACACTCTGTCTTCCGGTATATGCCTTTGCGACCTTGATTGCATTCTCATCTGCCTCTGCACCACTGTTGGCAAAAAATGTCTTTTTCTTATCCCCGCGGCAAGGCATCAGTTCGTCGAACTTCGCAGCAAGATCAATATAGCCTTCATGTGCGACTACATTAAAGATGCAGTGGAAGTATTTCTCTGCCTGCTCCTTGACTGCCTCGACAACTTCCGGTCTGGAATATCCGATGTTTAATACACCGACACCACCGATAAAATCGATGAACTTGTTTCCGTCTACGTCCTCTAACATTGCGCCTTCTCCACGTTTGATGCAGATCGGGTAGGTATATCCACACAATGCCTTTGGTAAGGAAGCATCTCTTTTCTCTAATAATGCGGTTGCCTTTGGTCCTGGTACTTTCTCTGTTACAATCTCAGGTAATTCATCTCTTAACATAATTTTTTCCTCCTGTCACTCTCTATCTATCTTAATTCTGCATGTTTACATATAATTCTTTTAACACCGGAATGCTTACTTCCTTTGGATTATCCGGTGTGGATGCATCCTCGTAAGCCGAAGCTGCAAGTGCATCATAATCCTCTTCCTTTACGCCGATCTCGGATAATACCTGCGGCAGACCTGCCTTTTCATTAAACATCTTAATCCGCTTTACGCAGCACTCTGCTGCCGCATCACTTCCTGCCTTCTCATCAAAGTCCGGATCAAATGCTTTCGCAAGCGCCGGCATCTTTTCTGTGCAGGCATCGGCATTAAATGCTAATACATATGGAAGGATCAGTGCGTTTGCCACACCATGCGGTACATCATAAAATGCACTAAGCGGATGCGCCATCGAATGCACGATTCCAAGTCCTACGTTCGTAAAGCTCATGCCTGCAAGATACTGTGCGATTGCAAGCTGCTTACGCACTTCGTAATCCTTCGGATCTTCTAAGACCTTTAAAAAATTCTCCGAGATCAGGCTGACCGCTTTCAGGGATAACATTTCCGAAAAGGAAAATGCACCCTTGGAAAGATAGGATTCAACTGCATGTGTCAGTGCATCCATCGCAGTTGCTGCCGTAAGCTTTAACGGCAGGGAAGCCATGATGTCTGTATCAAGGATTGCTGCTACCGGAACGACCTTCGAATCCATGCATGCCATCTTCCGCTTTTCCTGCGTATTCGTAATGACATAATCCATGGTCGTTTCCGATCCGGTTCCCGCTGTTGTCGGAACTGCGATCAGCGGCACTGCCATATTTTTACTCTTATCCATTCCTTCGAGCGATACAACATCTTCGTTCTCAGGGTTATTGGCAATCACTGCTACCGCCTTTGCAGTATCAATGGCAGACCCACCACCGACTGCAAGGATAAAATCACTTCCACTGCTTTTAAAACTGGCAAGTCCGGCCTTTACATTTTCAATTGTCGGATTCGGTTTTACTTCATCAAACACCTCATATGGGGTATTGTTTTCCTTTAATACTTCCTCGATCTTTCCGACTACTCCACACTTTACAAGATCCTTATCCGATACGATCAGTGCCTTTTGAAACTGATGCTTCCCGATCTCTGTTACGATCTCTTTTCTTGCAAATTCTCCAAAATAAGAGGTTCCTGTATATACCATTCTGCTGATACTCATACGCATTCTTCCTTTCCTGTTTTCTATATAAATAACTGTCCTATTCTGTTCTTCATGTCTGATGCCGGCAGGAAGATCAGAAGAATTTCATATGCTTCATCTGGTATAATTCTTTTCTTAATTCTTCCGGCTGGCTGCCAAAATCTAACCTGTCGGATGCATCCATCCACTTTACTGCTTCCATCTTACAATCCCCTTCTTCCATCGTCGGATTCTCAGAAAGGATATTGCCCATTCCATCTACGATCATGGAATTTCCGGCAAAAACTGCTGTGCCATCCTTTCCTGTCCGGTTTGCTGCAACGACCGGAAGTGCATTGTCAAATGCTCTCGCACAGACTGCTAACTTCCACTGTCTCTGATATGGAATCTCCCACGCCGCACTTATGATCAGCAGTTCTGCGCCTGCCTGTCTGTACAGTCTGGCGTTTTCTGCAAATGCACTGTCCCAGCAGATGAGAAATCCTGCCTTTCCAAATGGGGTCTGGCAGATTCCATATGAATCGCCTGCCGTGATAAAGGACTGTTCCGCTGCGATCAGATGTGTCTTTGCATAGACTTTTTTACTCTGACCCTTTCTGTCAAGATAAAAAAGTGCATTTTCTATATGACCGGTAGAAAAATACGGAGCACCGATGACTGCATCGATCTGAAGCTTTTGACACATCTGTGCGGTCTGTTCTAAGCCTTCCCGGATCTCCTGCTCTGTTCCGGGATCTGACAGATGTTCAAACGCATCGTATCCATACAGGCACATCTCCGGGAATACCGCAAGTTCTGCGCCTCTTTCACTTTCCTTTAAGTGCGTGAGTGCACGAAGAACGGTATCCGTATTCTTTTTTACATCTCCTACTACACAATTCATCTGAACTGCAGCGATATACTGTTCCATTTCACACTACCCTTCATTTCTGCGCATAGCGAGTTTGTGTCAAGTTCTCGCAGACACAAATCTCGTGTGTGAAAAATGAAATTTTTCACACTAACTTTCCTCATCGGCTGTATTCGCGGAATACAACAAGTCATTGATTCCTTTCCGGATATCAATAAACTCCTTGGTGTCCTTTAACTCCAGTGTCCGCTTATGCGGCAGATATACATTGACCTCTTTGATGACCTTGCCCGGTCTTGCTGACATGACATAGATCTTATTTGCAAGGAAAACTGCCTCATCAATATCGTGTGTAATAAATACAACGGTCGGATGCTCTGTCTCCCAGATCTCACGCATCAGAAGCTGCATCATTGCCTTGGTATGCGGATCAAGTGCACCAAACGGTTCATCCATCAGCAGTACCTCAGGCTGGTTTGCTAATGCTCTTGCAATCGCAACTCTCTGTTTCATACCACCGGATAATTCCTTTGGATAGGACTTGGCAAACTTTGTAAGTCCGATAATATCCAGATAGCGGTCTGCAATCCGCTGCTGCTCATCCTTTGGCATTTTCTTGATCTTTAAACCAAACTTGATGTTATCTTCTACGGTCATCCACGGGAATAAGGTATATGTCTGAAATACCATTCCACGATCCGGTCCCGGACCTGTTACTTTCTTATCATTTACAATAATGTTTCCTTCGGTCGGGAAGTCTAAGCCGGCAAGCATACGAAGCAGGGTAGATTTACCACAGCCGGACGGACCAACGATACAAACGAAGTCATTATCCTGAATATCAATGGAAACATCCTCAATGGCTGTTACGCTTTTTTTACCGGAGGTATATACTTTATCAATATGTTCTGCTAAGATCTTGCTGCTTGCTACATGAGCCTCAAGTGGAGAACCCGTTCTATCTATTTCTTTCTTTTTTCCTGCCATCTTCTTCTCCTCCTTTACTCTGCCCATGGGAACATTTTCTTAATTGCAAATGCAAACAAACGGTCTGTGATCAGTCCTAAAACACCAATTACGAGAATTCCGGAAAAGATACTTTCCGTATGTAAGAATCTCTGTGCCTTTAAGATCGAATATCCAAGTCCGGAACTTGATGCAACAAGTTCTGCTACTGTCAGATAGGTCCAGCCCCAGCCGATCATCATACGAAGTGTCAGCATCATTTTCGGTGCCATTGCAGGGATCAGTACCTTTGTAATGGTTGTCCACCGTGAAGTTCCTAAGGTATAACTCGATGAAAGCAGATCATCCGATACACTTCTTGCATCATCCGCAATCATCAGTACCAGCTGGAAGAAGCATCCTAAAAATACGATCGTGATCTTTGCGCCTTCTCCAATTCCACACCATACCATAACCAACGGTACGAATGCCGGAACCGGCATGTAACGGATAAACTCACAGATCGGAGCAACAACTGCTTCAAATGGCTTAAAGCTTCCTGCTAAGATGCCAAGTGGGACACCAATGATAACGGAGATGATAAATCCCATCGTAATTCGGAAGATACTGTATCCCATGTTTACCCAGAGGCTTCCATCCTTTGCTCCTTCTATGATGTCATTTACAACCTTTGCCGGAGATGGAAGAAACAGCTCTTTGACTGTTCCGCTTGCACATAACAGCGTCCATCCTACAAAGATTGCAACAAACGTTATGATTGCGGATATGATATAATGTTTATGTGAGATGTCTTTTCTTAATCGAAAATCCCCTTTGTCTTTTTTCATATAATTCCTCATTTCTGCGCACGTTTTTTTGCGCTGTGCACAATAAGTGCACCTATCCGGTTTGTGTCAGGTGCGCGCAGACACAAACTTCTGCTGCCCGGCTTAGATCAGTGCGTCTTCTCCTTTTTCACCGGTATGGATACGGATGCTTTCTTCTACCGGAAGTACGAAGATCTTGCCATCTCCTTCTGTTCCATGGCTGTTTACCTCAAGCACCAGATCGGTCAATGGCTTTACTGCATCGTCCGGTACGATCATCTCAATCATCTTTTTGGCAACCAGTGCATTTTCATATACCTTATCTGCATCCTTTTCTTCGCCTTCACCGGCTGTAAAATGTACATGTGCCTTTCCTCTTCCGAGTACTTCCTTGGTGCTCATTGCGAAGAATCTGTGATCGCTGAGTGCCTGTTTTGTTTTAAAATAAGCATTTGGTCTTACTATAATGATTACCTGTTTCATAAGGCACCTCCTATAACTCGCTCTTACCGGAGCTTACCGTAATCGCTGTCTCTACCGGGAGAATGAAGATCTTTCCATCTCCGAAGGAACCTTCATCACTGGTTCTGGAATATTTGATGATGATGTCGGTTACCTTTGTCACGTCCTCATCTTCAACAACTAACATCAGCATTTCCTTTGGAATCTCATCGTAGTAGACATCTTCTACTTTTAAGCCTCTCTGCTTTCCTCTTCCAAGGATTCCGAATCTTGTTACGGCACGATAGCCTGCCTCACATAAGTTTGTTAATACCTCATCACATTTTTCTGGTCTTACGACTGCTTTGATCATTTTCATATTCAGTTACCTTCCTTTCCTTCGGTCGAAAAAAGACGCCAGAACAAATTGTTCTGACGCCTTCGTCTTTCATTTCTTTGATTTAATTGATACCCTTATTATACGTTTTTTCTTCCCTTCCGCAATGGATTCCGTTCATAATCATTGTTGTGCGTCACGCACAACCGGGGAACACACCGTAACAAACGCTTCCGGTGTATCCCGAAAAAATCACTTATTGTCAGGATGCACGTATATTTCCCGGAAAACTTGTTTCGGATTGCTAATTTGTCGGTGTCGTTTTCGGCTCTTCCTATGATTTATGTTCATTTGACATCTGTACACCTGCACCGTAGTGTCCGTCTGTGTCATACACTCGATCTGTGACGAGCCGTGTGGGAGTTACATGCCGTCCGACAGCAAAAGAGGGCGCAAAAAATACTCGTTCAAGCTACACAACTTGCATACCTATATACAGTAAATGCGCGTTTGTATTTTTCGCGCCTGATAAACTCTGCTGGAGACGGCATTTACTCCC
>OBLI01003313.1_pt1 | contig 12509 bp, 9 predicted proteins | sample 1519701 | NCBI WGS metagenome assembly OBLI01 (sample SAMEA3663005, study PRJEB22513) | pig gut metagenome | biome: pig gut; feature: pig-associated habitat; material: faeces | place: France | collected 2012 | reverse complement strand
GGGACACTATCGCATGGCGCGCATGAGCCAATCAGCATCGCCCTGCGGACTCGCTTCTTGGATGCGCCCGCATATGGTTCCAAATGCTCATTCGCTAAAATTGCTATTCCTTGCACGATATTACCTCTCGCTCGATTTACTTGCCTTCTTATCAATCAGCATTGTTCTGCAGATTTGCTTTGACAAAAAAGATTGATACAACTATCTACACTCAAAAAACTTCCCATAAACTTCAACGCGCCCCGCTTCATATTTCTATGAATCAGGGAGCGTTTTATATACAGACGGATGAAGTTCTGACTAAATCCTTACTTTAAATATTTTTGGATTAACTCCATATCAGGTGTTGTGTAATAAGTATTCTGGTTTGTAAAAATAACAAAGCCGGGTTTGCTGCCTGCAGGCTTCTTTACATAGCGTCTTTGTACGCAGTCGACCGGAACATTGCTGCCGTCGCGCGCTTTGCTGAAATATGCTGCCAGCTGCACAGCAAGATCAATATCCTCCTGACGTGCTTCCGGCAGTGACGTTTTCAAAATAACGTGCGAGCCGGGGATATCTTTAGTATGGAACCATAAATCTTTAGGATTGCCCAAGGTAAAGGTAACATAATCGTTCTGCTTATTATTCTTACCGATATACAAATCTGCTTCAGGATTTAAACGGATATGCAGAGGCTGAGATTTTTGCAGTCCGGCATTTTTCTTCTTTTTATTCGTGTCCTTAAGCAAACCGCTGCCAAGCATTTCCTGATTAATCTCTTCAATTTCTTCCTTCGTTGTAGCGGTGAGCAGTGAAGCGTCCAGGCTTTCCAGATAAGCAAGCATTTCTTCCGTAGATTCCTGCTGGATACGTACTTCGGTTTGAGCGCGCTTGTACTTATTATAGCGCTTGTAATAGGCCTGTGCGTTTTCCGTAGGCGAAAGGATGGGGGAAAGGCTGACCGTAACCGGCTCGCCGTCATAAATATTGATCAGCTCGGCGCTTGTCTGGCCTTTTTTTATCTGGTAGATATTGGCCATGATAGTATCTGCCAGCATACGCTGTTCCTCGGCATTGGCTGCATGAGCTAAATCCTCTTGCAGGGCCTGTAGCTTTTTCTTGAGTTTGGCAGTTTCGCTGTTCACCAGCTTTTGCAGCTGTTCGTGACGCGGAAGCTGGATAGGCTTCAGGCTGACAGCAAAATTGAGCGCACTGTTGATATCGGTAAATTCTTTAACCTGCATGCCCTCCTGCACATTCTGCGGAGACAATACTAGCAAGGTTTTTACCTGATTAGTACGGCTGATGAGCGCATAGACAGGATGCTTGGCGGCCTGCATCTGCATATCTGCCTGCAGCTTGCCGATAACCTGCGCTAGGGACTGGCAGGTGGAGCTTTCCAGACGCACCTCCTGCGGCAGGATATCCGCAGCGGCTAAAAGCTCCAGTGTTGTCATTTTGCCGACACCGGTGGTAGCACTGATAAAGGCCTTGGCGAAGTTGGCTGCAGGCAGACTGTTGGCAGTCTGCACAATTTTTGCCGGGTCATCAGTCAAAAGGTTAAGACCTTCCTGCGGCGGGGGCGCAATATAGGCTTTGCCAGGAAGGATAGTGCGATAGCTGCTCTGGGCTGCGCTTACATGCTTCAAAGAGTCGATAATAACATCATCCTGCGTAAGAATGATATTGCTGTTTTTACCGGTAAGCTCAAAAATCAGCTTTTTGGTAATAATTTTACTGGAGGCACCTAAAAGATCTATTTCCAGTGTAATAATGCGGTCCAGGCCGCTTTGGCTGATTTTCGTGATACGTCCTTCTTCCAGATGCTTGCGCAGAAGCATACAGAAGGTGGGAGGAGTTTCCGGGTTTTCCGGCAGCTGCTGCGGCAGATAAAGCACACAGCTGCCGTTGTGCATATCCGCCAACAGACTGCTTGTATCGCGTGTTCTGCGGACGAGCAGCAGCAGTGACTGCGGATTAGGCATATATACCTTATATATTTTGCTGCCCAGCAGTTCTTCATTTAATGTATCTGTAAGAAGCTTTAAAGTTAAGCCTTCAATGTTCATAGGGACTCCTTTCGGTGCAGGCTCGGCAAAGTTTTTTGAACCTGCGAGAATACAATGCAATTTATTAATTTATCATATTATACTCCATTACCTGCAACAAGTATAGCAAAACAAAAATGGGCCATTTCTTTATCTAAGCGACGAAAAACGAAGAAAAATGCTGAAATCATTAGAGAAATATGGTATAATAAATTTTCAAGATAAGATTGAAGCAAAAAATACTTATCTTTTAAGCTGAAATAATATCACCTTTGCTGGTGAGGATGAAGGAGGAAGCCTGTGTTAAAAAGTATGACCGGTTTCGGCCGTGGTTCCTACGAGGATGCAGATTTTTCTGTTAACATTGAAATGAAAACCGTGAACCACCGGTATAACGAGGTTGCTATCCGTTTACCGCGATTTTTGAATCCTTTGGAGGATAAAATCCGCAAAACTATTTTAAAAACCGTTAGCCGTGGACGTATTGATGTGTTTATTACTGCTGATTATAATGTCAGCGGCAACTGTACTCTGAAGGTTGATAAAAACCTTGCTGCTGCCTATCATAAGGCATTGCAGGAGGTAGGCGTTGCTATCGGAGCCGACGCTGCAGGCATTAACGCTGCTGCAGAAATTCTCTATTTATCAAAATGCCCTGACGTGATTAACGTTAAGGAAGGTTTTTTTGATGTAGAAAGCGTTTGGCCCAAGGTTGAGCAGGCTGTTGAGCAGGCTGTTGCTAATTTGGTAGCTATGCGTGAAACAGAGGGTGGCAATATCTACGGTGATTTTATTTACCGTGCAGATCTGATTGCCGAAAAGCTGGCACAGATTGAGGAGCGTTCTCCCTTAGTTGTGGAAGAATACCAGGCTAAGCTGCAGGAGCGTCTGACTAATCTTCTGGCTGACAATAATATCAAGGTTGAGCCGGAGCGCTTGCTGCAGGAGGTAGCAATTTTTGCTGACCGCACCAGCATTACGGAAGAAATAGTCCGCTTGAAGAGCCATATCAAGCAATTCAAGACTATCATTGCTTCCGACCAGCCGGTAGGACGCAAGCTGGACTTCCTTATTCAGGAATTCAACCGTGAAGCAAATACTATTGCTTCCAAAGCCAACGATTATACTATGGCGCAGATAGTCGTAGAAATTAAGGCGGAAATAGAAAAAATCCGTGAGCAGATTCAGAACATCGAATAAAACTGGAGGAAGTTATGGATATAAAGCTAGTTAATATCGGCTTTGGCAACATTGTTGCAGCCAACCGCATTATTTCTATTATCAGTCCGGAATCGGCACCGATTAAACGTATTATCCAGGAAGCCCGCGATAAGGGCATGCTTGTGGATGCAACCTACGGACGTCGTACTCGTGCTGTAGTTGTTGTGGACAGCGGTCACATCATCCTGTCTGCGGTACAGCCGGAAACTGTAGCCAACCGTCTGGTAGCACAAACTGCTGATTCTGAAGAAGAGGAGTAATTGGATCATGAGCAACGATATTGATAATGTTACTCCTAAGGGAGTACTTCTTGTAGTATCCGGTCCGTCGGGAGCAGGCAAAGGAACTATTTGCCAGATGCTGAGAGACCAGCTGCCGGATTTAGGTTATTCTATTTCTGTTACTACACGCGCACCGCGCACGGGTGAGGTTGACGGAGAAAGCTATTTCTTCAAAACAATTCCCGATGTTAAGCAGATGATTGAAAAGGGCGAGCTGCTGGAATATGCCGAAGTATACGGCAATTATTACGGCACACCGCGCAAATACGTGGAAGAGCAGTTGGAATCCGGCCGTGACGTACTGTTGGAGATTGATATTCAGGGCGCTTTGCAGATTAAAAAGCGCTTCCCTGAAGGCGTATTTGTTTTCATCGTACCGCCTTCCTTAGATGAGCTTTCCGCACGTATTTATAAACGTGGTACAGACAGCGAGGATGTTATTAAGCGCCGTATGGCTTCCGCAGCCAGCGAGCTGACCTACGCAGCGGAATATGACTATATCATCGTTAATGATATTGCGGAAAAGGCAGCGCAAAAGGTACTTACAATTATGGAGGCTGAGCGTTACCGCGTAGCCAGAACATATTTTATTGTTGATAAGATTTGTAAAGCTAAAAAATAAATTTACATTATGCAGCAGTCTGCTGTGTGAACCATGAAATACTTAAAGGAGTGATTCTATAATGTCTATGGTAGATCCGTCTATTGACTATTTGGCAGAAAAAGTAGATAGCAAATACACTTTGGTTATTTTGGCAGCAAAAAGAGCACGCGAGCTCACTATTCCCGGTGTAAATTCCGCGGAAAAAGAGGTCAGCGCTGCGCTGAAGGAAATTGCTAACGATACTATTACCTACGAGCGTACTAAAAACGTATAACAGCGGGAGGGTAAAACCTTGTTAAAGGGCAAAAAAATTGTTTTGGGAGTAACCGGCGGTATTGCCGTTTATAAAGCTGTAGATCTTGTAAGCCGTCTGCGTAAGCAGGGCTGCGAGGTGCGTGTGGTCATGACCGAGCATGCGCAGCAGTTTGTTACTCCGTTAACCTTCAAGGAAATCAGCGGTAATGCTGTTGCTACCAGCATGTGGAACAGCAACCAGGAATTTAATGTTGAGCATATTGCTTTGGCAAATTGGGCAGATGCTTTCTTAGTTGCGCCTGCTACCGCTAATATTCTGGCTAAAATGACATATGGCATTGCGGATGATCTGCTGAGCACTACGCTTTTGGCAGCTCAGGCACCGATAGTTGTCTGCCCCGCAATGAATACCGGTATGTATCTTAATGCTGCAACTCAGGAAAATATCGCTAAGCTGCAAAGCCGCGGTATTACTGTAATGCCGCCTGCTTCCGGACATCTTGCCTGCGGCACCAGCGGCCCTGGCCGTCTGCCTGAACCGCAGCAGATTGTGGAGTTCATGAGCAGCTTTTTTGCCGGCCGTGAGGGCGATCTGCGTGGCCTGAAGGTACTCGTTACCGCAGCAGGTACACGTGAACCGATTGACCCCGTTCGCTTTGTCGGCAACCGTTCCAGCGGTAAGATGGGCTATGCCGTAGCTCAGATGGCTGCCGAGCGCGGTGCAGAGGTATTGCTTATCAGCGGTCCGTCTGAGCTTGCCGTACCGCCTAATGTGAAGGCTGTGCAGGTTGAATCGACCAATGAAATGCTGGATGCCTGCCTGGCAGCCTACGATGCAGTTGATATCGTTATTAAGGCAGCGGCTGTTGCCGATTACCGTCCGCGTGATGTGGCAGACCAAAAGATTAAGAAGAAAACAGACGATGCTCTGACTGTAGTTATGGATAAAAATCCGGATATCCTCAAAACCTTGGGTGCGAAGAAAACGCATCAGGTATTGGTTGGCTTTGCTGCAGAAACGCAAAACCTGTTGGCTAACGCCCGCGAAAAGGTAGTCAAGAAGAATCTTGATATGATTGTAGCTAACGATGTTACGGCTGCCGGTGCCGGATTTAACTCCGATACCAATATCGTTAAGTTCCTTTACGCCAACGGCGATGTATGCGAGCTGGAGCAGATGCCGAAGGTTGATGTGGCGAACCGTATTTTGGACGAGGCGCTGCGTATTCGTAGAGAGCGCGCTTGATAGAGCGCGTATAAGACCGCATCTGCGTCATGACCGCTCCTCGACGTACTAGAAGTACGTCGTCGTCGCAATCATTTAGCATCTGCAGCCTTCTCCGCGTTCTTTGGAGTAGGGATTGCAAGGATACGTATGCATTATGAATCCCTGTATAATAGAATTAAATTCTATTTAGTATCGGCCGTTACGGAAAAGGCGTTTTCACATATTTTTCGTAAAAAAGTACTTGTCATTATCTTGATTTTGTTATATAATGGCATCTGTAACCAATTTAATACAACTCATCAAGAGCGATGGAGGGAATGGCCCTGTGAAGTCGCAGCAACCATTGCAGCGTGACAGCTGTAAAACGGTGCTAAGTCCTGCAGTTTATCTGTAAGATGAGAATGCTAAGAGTAATAATTTAAGGCGTTCTCATAATGAGAACGCCTTTTCTTATACCATCTAAACACTCTCAACAACGTTTTTTATTTATGAAAGGAGCTACCAATGAGAAAATTATTTACTTCCGAATCCGTTACCGAAGGTCATCCCGATAAAATAGCAGACCAAATTTCCGATGCTGTGCTTGATGCCATCCTGGCTCAAGATCCTAAAGGCCGCGTTGCTTGCGAAACTATCGTTACTACCGGTCAGGTTCACATTTTCGGCGAAATTTCTACCCAATGCTATGTTGATATCGCACACATTGCTCGCGAAACTATCAACAATATCGGTTACAACCGTGCAAAATTCGGTTTTGACGGCAACACCTGCGGTGTGCTGATTTCCATCGACGAGCAGTCCACTGATATCGCTATGGGCGTTGACAAAGCGCTGGAAGCTAAGGAAGGCCAGGCTGCTGAGGAAGAAACCGGTGCCGGCGACCAAGGTATGATGTTCGGTTATGCAACCAACGAAACCGAAAGCTACATGCCGATGCCTGCATATCTGGCTAACAAGCTGGCTCTGCAGCTGACCAAGGTTCGTAAGGAAGGCGTGCTGCCTTACCTGCGTCCGGACGGCAAAACTCAGGTTACCGTTGAATATGACGACGGCAAACCTGTTCGTGTAGATACTATCGTTATTTCTTCCCAACATGCACCGGAAGTTTCCAACGAGCAGATTCGCAAAGATATTATCGAAAAGGTTATTGCACCGATTGTTCCCGCAGAAATGCTGGATGCGGAAACTAAATACTACATCAATCCGACCGGCCGTTTTGTTATCGGCGGTCCTCAGGGTGATGCTGGTCTGACCGGCCGTAAAATCATCGTTGACACCTATGGCGGTATGGCTCGTCATGGCGGCGGTGCTTTCAGCGGCAAGGATCCCTCTAAGGTTGACCGCAGTGCTGCTTATGCTGCACGTCACGTTGCTAAAAATATCGTTGCCGCAGGTTTGGCAGATAAATGCGAAATCCAGCTGGCATACGCTATCGGCGTAGCACATCCGGTTTCCGTTCTTGTTGAAACCTTCGGCACCGGCAAAATCAGCGAGGACAAGATTGTTGAGCTGGTTCGTAAAAACTTCTCCCTGAGCCCGACCGGCATTATCCGTGAGCTGGATTTGCTGCGTCCTATCTACAAGCAGACTGCTGCTTATGGTCATTTCGGACGTACCGATGTAGATCTGCCGTGGGAGCATACTGAAAAGGCTGCTGCACTGCGCGAGCAGGCAGGCCTGTAAGATTAATTTAAAACTGTCGAAAGCACGCTGCTTGCAGCGTGCTTTTTCTATGCCTGCCTGTGGCTTTGCTCTTGCTAACTTATCTTGATAAGGGGTATAATATTATTATCTATAACTATAATTACTCCGTAATAAACTAAGCTAAAATTAAACTTACCCCATTATAATTTACCCCCAAGGGAATGGTGCAGGGAGGAAAGAAAGTGAATTTACAGAATCGCAAGGTTAAGATAGCATTTGGCCTGATGCTGGCGGTATGCGTAATTATCGGCTACCGTATTTACAGCAATATTCAGGCTGATAAGGCGCGTGCTGCCAGACTGTCGCAGGTACGCAATGTGGCGGTCGTTACTGCTCACCCCATAAGGCAGACGATTGTTCCCAGTCTGAGCTTTTCCGGCAGTTTGGACCCGGAATGGCAGGCAGAGGTTGCCGCTAAGGTGGACGGACGCTTGGAAAAGGTTTATGTCCGTGAAGGCGACCGTGTGAGCCGTGGGCAGGTGTTGGCAATTTTGGAGCAGGCTGATACCGATGCCAATCTGTTGAGCGCCAAGGGCAGCTTTTTGGATGCACAGACAAGCTTGCACAAGGCGGAAACAGATTTGCAGCGCTATGAAAAGCTATATGCTACGGGTGCTGTTTCGCAGCAGGTGGTGGATGATTACCGCTTTGCGCGTGATAATGCTGCAGCTAAGCTGGAGGCTGCCAGAGGCAGTCTGCGGGCGATGGAGTCTAAGTCTGAGGGCACGGTGCTGACAGCGCCGGCTGATGGCATTATTTCTAAGCGTTATTATCAGGAGGGCTATTACGCAAAGGCAGGTACGCCTATTTTTGCCGTTGCTGATATCTCTATGCTGAAAACTACGATTCATATTCCCGAAGGACAGATTGCCGGTGTACATGTCGGCAATGAAGCAAGTATTACCCTGCCTGCTTATCCCGGTAAAAAGCTGATAGGCAAAATTACCCGCATCGCTCCGGTTGCGGATTTGCCGGCGCATACTTTTGCGGCAGAGGTGAGCGTGGATAACAGCGAAGGTCTTTTGGCCGGCGTCTATGCCAACGTTACGCTTACAGCTTCACCTAAAGCTGATGTGCTGACTATTCCGGTGCAGGCTATTGTGATGCGTGATGACCAGCAGACGGTGTTTGTTGTTGATGATAAAGGCGTTGTACAGCGCCGTGTGCTGAATGTCGGCTATACGAATGATAAGCTTGCTGAAATAGTGAGCGGACTGGATGAAAAGGATACTATTGTTACCGAAGGACATAACAAGCTGCGTGAAGGCAGCAAGATAGATTTGAAAAAGGCTGGTAAATAACGATGATTGGAACATTTATCAAGCGGCCGGTATTTACCACCATGTTTATTTTGCTGTTGGTGGTGTTCGGTATCCGCTGCTATCCGGAAATCGGCGTTGATTTGAATCCTGATGTTGATTTGCCTATTGTCAGCGTGCGTGTTACTTATAGCGGTGCTTCGCCGCAGGAAATGGAAACGCTGGTTACCAAGCCGATTGAGAACCGCGTCAGTCAGGTTTCGGGTATCAAGACGCTGTCTTCAACTGTGCTGGAAGGCTACAGTGAAACAGTTCTGGAATTTAATATCGGTGTCGACCCGCAGGTGAAGGCCAGTGAGGTGCGTGAAAAGGTTGCCAGTGTGCGCAAGGCTCTGCCTGATGATATCGACGAGCCGGTAACGCAGACTGTTGACATCAACTCCCGCGCGATTGTGGCCTATACCTTTGCTTCGCCTTCGCGCAGCCGTGGTGAAATCCGCCGCATTGTGGAGGATAATATTAAGGATGAGCTGCAGATGGTGGAGGGTGTTTCCGAGGTTACTGTTGTCGGTGCCAGCCAGCGTGCTATCCGCATTGTGCTGAAGCCGGAAAAGCTGGCGGAATACGGTATTGCCTATCAGACAGTGCGCAGTAAGCTGAACGACAATAACTATAATACTCCCGGCGGTAAGGCGAAAAATGACGCTATGGAAATCACTGTGCGTACCTTAGGCAAGTATAACAATATTAATGATATCAAGCAGGTGGTAGTTGCTAATCATACCGGCCGTCCTGTTTATATCAGTGAAATTGCCGATGTGCTTGATTCCTGGGAGGATGAGGATACCTTTGCCAGTGCTAACGGTGTTCCTTGCGTTATGACCTTTGTGCGCAAGCAGTCCAAAACCAATACTGTTGATGTTACCGATAATGTCAATGCCAAGATGGAGGAGCTGAAGCACAGCAATCTGCCGCCCGATATCATTGTTGATAAGGTGCGCGACCAGTCCAACTATATACGCGACAATATTGCGGATGTCTGGAATGCGATTCTTTTCGGCGGTTTTCTGGCGCTTTTGATAACATATTTATTCCTGCGCAATTTCCGTGCGACTATTATCGGCGGTCTGTGTATTCCTACGTCTATTATCGCCACCTTCTTTATGATGAAGGTTATGGGCTTTACATTGAATAATATGTCGCTGATGGCTTTGAGCCTGGCAGTCGGCATTTTGATTGATGATGCGATTGTAGTAATTGAAAATATTTTCCGCCATATTGAGATGGGACAGACGCCGTTTGTGGCAGCCAAGGAAGCGACGGAGGAGCTGACGCTGGCGATTTTGGCGACGTCCCTGAGCTTAATGGCTGTATTTGTGCCTATCGGCAATATGGGTGAAACCATCGGCCAGTTCTTCAAGCAGTTCGGTCTGACGGTTGCTTTTGCGGTAGCGTTCTCTACTATTGTAGCCTTTTCGCTTACGCCAATGGTTTCGGCGTACTGGATTAAGGCAGAAACCGAGGAGCAGAGCAGCAAGGAGCGCACGCATTTTGTGCAGAGGGCTCTCGATAAATTTGAAGCAGGCTTCCAGTCCGTGCGTGAAATGTATGACAGCTTAATGGCCTGGGCTTTGGAAAGACCTAAGAAGGTTGTTGCCGTAGGTATCATTTCGCTGTTGCTGAATTTGCTGCTGCTTCCATTTGTGGGTACGGAATTCCAACCTACATATGATTCGGGTGAATTCAGCGTCAATGTTAAAGCGCCCATCGGCACCAGTTTGCAGAAAACTGTAGAGCTGGCCAAGCCGTTGCAGCAGGAGATTTCGCAGTTGCCGGAGGTCAAAATCGTGGCGCTTAATATCGGCAACGGCCGCAATCCTGTTAACCAGGGTTCTCTGGATATCCGCCTGAAGCCAAGCAATGAGCGTGAACGCAGCATGCAGCAGATAATGGATGATTTGCGCGGACGCTTCCAAAATGTTGAAGGCCTGAAGGTTACCGTTGTATCAAACCAGGGCGGTGGCCGTGGTGACAGCCGTCCGGTGCAGATTGGTCTGCGCGGCAGCAATATCAAGGAGCTGAAAAATTACGCTCAGCAGTTGGCAGATATGATACGCCGGACTGAGGGTGCGACCGACGTTGATATATCCGATTCGGAAGAGCAGCCGGAAATCGTGGTCAAACTGGACCACGCCAAGGCCAGTGAATTCGGTCTTGATGCTACGGAGGTTGGCAAGGTTATCGAAATGGCTATTATGGGCAAAAGCACCAGCAACAGCTATACCATCGGTGACAATGACTATGATATTATTTTGCAGCTGGAGCAAAGTCAGCGCACTAATATCAATGATGTTATGAACCTGCGCATTTCTTCTTCCGCAGGTCAGTTCATCCGCTTGGGGGATATCGCAGATGTGCGCTACGGCAGCGGTCCTACACGCATTGAGCGTGAGGATAAGCAGCGTCAGATCGTTGTTTATGCCAACACAGTAGGTATTTCGCCCGGTGATTTAATCGGCAAGGTGCGCGATGAATATATTCCTGAGCTGAATTTGCCGCCGGGATATAACTATAAGATGATTGGTCAGGCCGATAACATGGCACGCTCCTTTAAAGAGGTTTATAAGGCCGTTATTCTGGCCATAGTTGTAGTATACATGGTGCTGGCGGCGCAGTTCGAAAGCTTTTCGCAGCCGCTGATTATCATGGTATCATTGCCGTTTGCGATTATCGGCGCTATCCTGGGCCTGCTTGTTGCAGGACAGACGGCGAACATGATGAGCATGATTGGCTTTACCATGCTTCTGGGTCTTGTTACCAAAAATGCTATTTTGCTGATTGACTATGCCAACCAGGAGCGTGAAAAGGGCATGTCTATCCGTGAAGCAGTGCTCTTGGCCTGCTCGCTGCGTCTGCGTCCTATTCTTATGACAACATTGTCTACGATACTTGGTATGCTGCCGATTGCTCTCGGCATCGGCGAGGGTGCGGAGCTGCGCCAGTCTATGGGCGTGGTGCTGATAGGCGGCTTAACAACCTCCACCTTACTGACGTTGGTGGTTGTTCCGTTGATTTATCTGCTCTTTGAGGAGTGGAAGGCGAAAAACTATGTGCAAAGAGGAGAATAGGAGTGAAACAGTTGACACCGAAGGCCTTTGCCGATTATCTGGCAGAGGCTGCAGAAAAAATCCGTCAGGATGGTTTCAGTATTGTTAAGGATAAGCCGATAAATTATGGCCAGCAGATTGCAGTACAGTTTTGTGAGGCTAAGGCATCCGTGAATATATATAACGGCAAAAAAGGACTGACGCATGTTTATAACGGTGACAGTGCCTTAAAGCAAAGATTAATGCTGGTGCTGGAGGGAGTGCAGAATGCGTCTGAGGAGCTGCAGCCTGCAGCCGCAGGAGCAACAGTAAGCAACGGCCTGTGGGCAGGCAGTGATGAATCCGGCAAGGGTGATTTCTTCGGCAGCCTGGTTGTGGCGGCCACAGTAGTGGACAACACAACGGCAGCTAAGCTGCAGGCTGCAGGCGTTAAGGACTGTAAGCTGCTGACTGATAAAAAAATCCTTGAGCTGGAGGATGTTATCAAGGCAACCGTTGTTGATTATAGTGTGCTGGAGCTGAAGCCGAAGATTTATAATCTGCGCTATGAGCAGGTAGCGGCTGCCGGAGGCAAGCTCAACCAGCTTTTAGGCTACGGACATGTGGCGGCGCTCAGTCAGGTGCTGGAGCGGCAAAAGGATTGCCATAGCGCTTTGATTGACCAGTTTACCCAGTCTACGGTAAATTTAAAGGCTTTGCAGCAGCGCTTCCCCGGCTGCAGCGTGCGCCAGCAGCCTAAGGCAGAAAGCAACCTGGCGGTTGCCGCTGCCTCGGTGCTGGCCCGCGCCCGCTTCTTGCGGACGATGGACGAGCTGGCGCA
>OBLI01003312.1_pt1 | contig 12510 bp, 13 predicted proteins | sample 1519701 | NCBI WGS metagenome assembly OBLI01 (sample SAMEA3663005, study PRJEB22513) | pig gut metagenome | biome: pig gut; feature: pig-associated habitat; material: faeces | place: France | collected 2012 | reverse complement strand
TGATTATCAATATCTCTCTGATGCCGGCAAGCATCAACACGGAGATAGGATAATAAATCATCGGTTTGTCGAAAATGGGTATCAGCTGCTTGCTGATACCTTTGGTGATAGGATACAAGCGTGTACCGCTACCACCTGCTAATACGATTCCTTTCATATTTATATAAACTAATGTGATATTTTTCTTTTCAAAACAATAATAGGAGTAAAACAAGCAACCAACAACATAACATAGTATTGCCACTTTGTATAGTAAGTTGTAATACTCTGCTTAACATCAGTATGTTCAAAATTATCCAAACGAGCAATAACAGTCTTGAAATATCTAACAGAAAGATACTTGTAAAGCAAATCCGATTTAATCTTCAGCCAGGTTTTACGAGAAAGTTTTTTCTCTCTAAAAGCTTGATTTATCAAAGTCACAAAATCTACAGAAAAGACCTTAAATATATTATAGCCACCCTTTTTCGGAACATATTGATCTTCAAACAAAATCCTATCATCCAATACAAAACTCTTCTTATAGTCTTGGCTTAACAAAAGAGAAGTTTGAGGAAAGTACCTATCCAGTTCCACATACTCTTTTACTTTATCAAAATCAGACTTCCACATACCATATCCAGCACTCCAAGAACAGAAATACGAAAGCCCAAACATATACTCATCAAAGCCTTCATAGAAAATGACTTTTTTCTTTTGACGAAGACCATTGGTATATATAACTTGTGACTTAGATTTCCTCAATTCCCTTAGCTGCCCGATCAACGTCTTCAATGCTCCTTTCCGAAACATCGTATAATTATTATTCAGTTTCAAAAAATCCCCCTTACCATACGACAGAGCATAAAAAGAATTCTTGAAGCCCTCACATTCCGTTATATAATAATGCAAGTTATCAAAATAAAACTCAGCAGCCACAGGTTGAGTAGTGTGTTCCTTGGAATTATCAGAGATAACAACTTCAAAATCTTCCATGCTTACTCCATCCAAATCCGCATAAATACTGGCTATCGTATTACGTAATATATCCAAACGATTGTACGTTGGAATACAAATTGACAATATCGGATTCATTTTTTTTAATGTTTGTTTATAATAGTCTTCACATAGTCATAAAAATGTCTAATACCCTCTTCCAAATGTGTATGTTGTACTTCTATGAGGGAATGAAGTTTAGTAATATCCAGCACCATAGAATTGACATCTACGCTTCGACTGGCTTTATAAGTTACTTCGAAAGGTATATCTACACAATGATGCAAACGTTCGATTATGTCATTAACAGAATAACCAAATCCACTTCCAATATTTACGATTTCGTTATTTACACCACCATCTATCATCTTATAGAAAGCATCAGCCAAGTCATTTATATAGATATAATCTCTCACACTTGTTCCATCACCCCAAACTTCAATAGGGTCTCCTGCCAGTATTTTTCCTAAAGCCACAGCAATGAATCCCTGATTTCCATGAAGAGATTGTCCCTTTCCGAAAGGATTGGAAGGACGCACTATCAAATAATTCAAATTACCACGACGATTTTCAAACAAGATATTACTTTCAATGATTTGTTTTGTCAAACCATAATATGAAATTGGTGCCAAATGATCATTTTCGTTGAATTTTTCTCCCTGAATACTATTACCATATACGGTTCCACCAGAAGAAAAATAAACAAACTTCACATTTTTCTCCGCACAGAGTTCCATCAATCGTGAAGTTGGGAAGACTACATTTTCAAATTCTCTTTTAAAATCCTCATAGGTACTACCAGGAATCAATGTAGATACGAGATGAACTATCATATTAATTCGATGATCCTCAATGACACACTTTAACAAATCAAAGTCTGCAATTGAGCCTCTAATAATAGTCACTTCTCCCTCAATGTCTTCCAATCTGCTTTTATTTGCAAATGTAGGTTCAAATACGAAGATTCTATACTTATCGCTTTTAACAAAAGAATGGATTAAATTGGAACCGATAAAACCGGCACCACCAATAAACAAGATATTTGTTTTCATAACGTTTCTTTCTTTATTTGTTTTTCTAAATATTTTGCATACCATTCGGAATCTGCCAAAGCTAACTTTAATATAACTTTCCAATGGTTACTTCCATATTCCTTGGCATCCTCCAATGTATTACTGCGTAAATCTTCCAAACACTTCTTCACCCCACTCTCTGAAGCACTACTTTTTAGACTATTCTCTATCTCAATATAATTAGAAATTGCTTCCTCCTCATATTTCCCGATTAATCCCAACTTTTCAAAATGGCTTTTGATTAATTGAAACATAGGTTCCTCCACCTGATGATTAGGATTATCCAGATAATACTCAAAGTCTATGTAACCTTTTTCGTCCTCTAATAACCGAACATACAAATATTGAGTTTCTGGCAACTTATTATAATAGAAGTTGATTATGAGAGGATTACCATTTTCATCCCTCACCTTACTGCCCTTAGCTGAATTACAATCAGAACAACAAGGAAGCAAATTAAGAGCATCAATGGCATATTCCGGATAGTCATCCTTTGGAAGAATATGTTCTGTTGTATTAGCACGACTCAAAGTACAGTAGGGACATTTCCGTAGATAAGTTCTTTTGTTATGTTTATCAATCCATGTCCGTATATCTCTAACCACTTTATGATTACTGCTATATAAACCTTTCAGTAAATCCTTCTCAACAAGGGAATAAGAATCATCCTTATTCAAGGTATGAACACTCTTGTCAATAAAAGCAGCCTGATAGTTATCATAGGAGAGCCTTACTTTCTCCTCGATATTCTGCAATTTTAATTTATCAGCGACATCTCTTTTTCTATCAACAGCATCCTTATACAAATTGAAAGAATCACCATCATAGGGAGTAAAATTAATCATTATCAACGCCCTCCTTTAGTTGTTGCCTGATGTACATGTAAAGATTCAAACTCATTGGTAATCCCTCAGATTTCAATTTTTCAGAAATGTAGCTTTCATCATATCCCAGGCGAATATATCGCCTTACCAAATTACAATAATGTTTGGATATTTCTGCACGTCCAAACACATCTTCAGTAATTGTCGTAAGATTTTCACCAAGAGTCTCCGTATTCATCGGGCGAACCAATACCGATTTACCATCAGCTTCCTGCTCTATCACCGTTACATTTCTCGCCAACAATTCTTGCAACACTACAGAAGAATGGGTGGCAATAATACAAGCAGATTTAAATTCTTGGCAAATATCATAAATGATACTAATTAACTTGGTGATACCATTTGGATGTAAATGCACTTCCGGTTCATCAAACAGAATCAAGGAATTTTCACGGATATGAGCATAGAGTTCAGTGATGATGTTGGTCATCATTGCTTGCCCGCTACTCATTTTACGCTTCGCCTCATCAAACTTAGTTTGAAAAATCTTATAATCTCTTCCTATGATACCCCTCAACTTTTCTTTCTCTATAACTTCCTGCAAGCTAATCCAATATTCAGCAACACGCTCTTTATCTTGGATATTCTCCAAAGATAAATGAAATCGTCTTTGCATATCTTCATCTGAATACAAGGCTTCTTTGTCCTTACGCAATCCACAATAGATAAAATTATAAGATGACCTTGATGACAACTCGTAGAATCTATCAAAAATACTGTAAGAAATAGCTATCGTCTTAGAAAACGCTGGCTTATGATGGTTTACATAACAATCCTCCCGATTTTCATTCATAGCTCTAGCCAATGAATATAGTACAGAAGATTTACCAGAACCATTCTCCCCTATAACCGCCTTCACCCTATCTAAATTAAATTGGTTGTTAAGGTTACCGAAGAAGAATTTTACAGGAACCAACTCCTCTTTACAGTAGGGGATTTCACATTTTACGGAAAAGTTATATCTCTGACTAATATCTATCCCTTCAAGTACACAAACTGCATTTCGATATGCCTCAAACGCCGACTTGTTTCGTAGCAAAGATTTCTGAAATGCTATGGTCTGTTGATAAATGTCAGCAATCGAAGAAAAGTAAGCAGCATCTCTAAGAGCAAACAAAATACTTTTATACTTTTGCGGGAACAAATCCTTGATTGCACTATAGTACGAAAGATCTTGTCCTACAGAACAAAAACGATCAGACAAAAGCAGACACTTTTCAGGGAGAACATCAGCTGTTTTATCCTTATAATCATACATAATCTTCACACTTCCAACAGGAAACACCTGCTTGTTCTCATCATAGTAATAAAGTTCAAAAGAAGTCTTGTTGCCAAAATCATCCCAATTGATGCTACGTAACTCAAAGGCTGGAAACTCATCAACAGTGCTATTAAAGAAAATGGGAATCCGATTTTTCTCTATATCCTCAGGCCATAATTTTCCTTGAACGTTTTGTACAAAACTATAAACTGGCAAATTAGCCCTTGTAGCAATACGCTCTAAAGCACAGTCGGTACCAACAAGCACCATATTTATTTCCCTCACATAGCGAAGGATTTCTTCTTCACTACCTCTAACTTCTGGTGCAACCACCATATTTAAGAATTTATAGTAGGTTTCATCTGTTGCCTTAAGCAATCCGAACCGGGTCAAGAAAGTATATTCTTCATCCCAATCCGAATTATTACGTAAATGCTGAATAGCATCCCCATACGCATCTTTATACCTTGGGTCATCCGAGTTTAACAGATGTAGATTCCAAATTTGATTAAGGAAATCTACTTCATCCATTTGTCCCCAAATAGAACCAAGCGACAAGATATGCTTGAATATTTTGAGTTTCTTTTGAGCGTCCATAAAATTAACAACTTATTTTCTCTTATGTTTGATTCCAAACATAATAAAGTTTAAAACAGAAGATAGCTCTATCATTTTTACTACACTTAAAGTACATAATATAACCATTGATGCAATTATTATGGAAATAAATGCGTATAAGAGGAAGTTGTGATTATTGATAAAAAACACCTGCTGCTCATCAATAAAATTAGCTATACTTCGCATACTTGGTATCATAAAATAATGCAAAACATAAATCTGTAGAGTTACCCCCCCCATCTTTGAAAAGCACTTAGCTGTTCCTAACTTTTTAGAGTTTTTAAACAACAAATAAATAACAGGAACCAAGAAATATCCCACTATACTAATAGCACCATTTACTCGGTAGATGAAAGCAAACAAAATACCTGAAAAAATAAGAAGTAAGCACTTTACCCAATCTTTATTCATGATTTTATCTATGCTAGCATACTTTGACGTAAGCATCCCCATCAAAACAAAAGGGTATAGCTTAACAATATATTTTATTGATAGCAAGTTATTGATTGAAGCTGGCAGAATTTTATAGCAAACAACGGTAAACACCAATGGAATAAAATAAAGAGCCAAATCTTTCCATAGGCTATTTTTTACATTAAATTTTCTACTTAATATATAAGCAGGAAACATCAGTAACATAATAAAAAACAAAACCGGTAAGAACCAATAGCCCTTCTTCGCGAAATCTAAAAGGAAATCAGAGATACCAATATTTCGTGCAAGACAAGATAACCCACCAACAACAAAGAAAGGTATCAATAATCGACAAGCTTTTGACTTGACAAAAGGAATAAACTTATAATCAGGTCGATGAAAAGCTACAAGACCACTAATGAACATAAACAAAGGCATGTGGAAAGAATAATACATATAATTGAATAATGTATTATTTTGTCCCAATCCAAATTCGCAACAATGCCCTATTACAACCACAAAAATTGCGAAACCTCTTAAACTATCAATATATGCTTTATGTTCCATTTCTATTTTCTCATTTTTATAATCTTTGCAGGAACTCCTCCTATAATAGAATAAGGAGGAAACTTACCTGTAACAACTGCACCAGCAGCTACTATAGAATGATCACCAATAACAGTGCCATCCAAAATTGTAACCTTAGCACCTATCCAACAATCATTACCTATTTTTATACCTTTTCCATTTACACCTTGCAGCTTAATAGGTATTGACAAGTCTGAATAGTTATGATTCTCCGGGTGGATGCTAACATAGTTACCAAATATTGTGTAATCACCAATTTCCAATAAACCAGCGCCACTGCCATAATGACCATGTGAACCTAATCCAACATTGTTTCCTATTATCATACCTTGACCAATTAGTTTCATACTGCCCGTTAACTCGATATGTGTAAAGAACCCCATAGAGACGTTATCGCCACAAATTAAACCTCTTTTAGAAAGGGCATCTATGTAGCAGTTTTTGCCCACTATGAAATTTTTCCCGATTGATATTTTGGAAGAACATTTGATAGTTGCAGACGGATGAATATACCCCCCCCCCGAAGCTTTATTAGACCATATAGAAAACTTATAACTTTTACAAACAAGAAGTTAAGAATGTAACTGATAGGTATTGCCTCATCAATACAATAGGGTTCTCCCTTTAGTTTGGATACTATCCAATTAATCGTTTTTCTCATAAAATCTGTTCAACATTTTTAAAGCCAACACTTTCCAATTGAATTCATCTCGTATTAGAGAGTGTGCATTATTGGTTATCTTTTCAGTATATGTAGGATTATCAATATATCTAAAAATTGCATCTACCCATTGTTCTACTTCAAATTCCTCGACAATTTGACCAGTTTCTTTTCCTTCAATCAGCATAGATGAACCACCATTGAGACTTGTTATAACTGGAGTCCTTAAATACATCGCTTCCAATAAAACCATACCAAAAATCTCTTGTTTTGAAGGTAGAAGAAAAGCTTTTGCCAAAGGATAGACATATTTTAGCTGAGGATTATCAATCTTTTGAACTCTAAGAATTCCATTTCTTACATGAGGAGACAGTTTCTCAAAAAAAAGGTTTTCATAGTCTTCATCTTTTCTTCCACATAACTTAGAAATAGCTGAGGTCTTACTTTTGCCTATCATTACGAATTTTAGGGTTGGGTCTTTTCTCAGTGCTAATTCATATACTTTTAGCATAAATGGAAGATTTTTCCTATCACTTAAAGCACCTACGTATAACAAACATCGATGATTCTGCATATATTCTACGACACCACCGGTGACAGAATCCATTTCATTAATCTTGTCAAATCTTTCAGTGTCTAAGGCAACCCCTAACTTGCATATTTTATTATATCCTTTATTTTCCAGGTAGCTCTTAGCTAATCGAGATTTTACAAAAATACAACGTACATTATTGTTAATTGCTTTTGTAAATAACCTATCGTATATTGGTGAAAGGAATTTCATCAAAAAGAGATTATAGTATGGACCATTGTAAATTACAACATTTTTACTCTGTTTCGAAAGCAAAAATGACTCCAACTGGAAGTATTCAGAACTTATTATCATATCATACTGTGACAAAAAGTCCCGCTTACATAATTTAAGATTAACACCCCACCTATCAAATCTCAAACGTCCTTTTTCAATTAGTCTCGCTTTGCATGTCCCATTGTCATAAAAGACACTTTCATTAAATGGTGCTTTTCTTTTAAATGTTATAAAATCAAAGTCAAAACCTAATTCACAAAAAGCCTTACCAAGCCCAACTTCTTGAACATTATAAGTATTTATGTCCAAATCATATGGAGCTGAGCGAACCAACAATATTTTTCCTTTTTTCATACTACAAAAAAATAAATTACTTATCAAGATTCACTATTGCATCAGATAGTCTATCTCCAAATTTATCCCAAGTATTCTCTTCTACAAATTTTCTAGCATTATCTCTATCGATTGACTTAGTTGACTTAATGATTTCCACAATACCAGAATAATCATCATATACAAAAGTGACATTCTCTTCTTTCATATCTTTAAAAGCGCCAAAATTTGGTCCAATTACAGTTGCCCCATATTCTATAGAATCCATCAATGCGCCAGAGCTAGACACAGACCCTTTCAAGTACGGGAACAATACATATTTAGATTGAGAAATTAATACCTTTAATTCTTCATCTTCAATATATTCATTTCTATATTCTATATTTTTACTTAAAAAACTTTTAAGTTTTAAAGTATAACCAGAATCTTTACAACGCCCAACTATCAAAATTTTAAAATCTTCTGCCAAAGCCTTTGCTTTTAAATACTGCAAAAACTCCACTACACCCTTGTATTTAGAAATTGCACCCCATATCAAAACATCATACTTTTTAGTTTCAAAATTTGATATTTCAGCTAAAAGTTCCTTTTTAAAAGGATGTGGACTATACATAATTTTCCCTTGGATATTCTCCGATTCTAAATATCTATAACCATCCTTAGAAAGAGCAACAATTAATGCAGAATGACGCATCAAGATTTTATATATTTTTTTAGTATAATTATTTTCACCTTGATGTGGAGTTATATTATGAAAAAACCATATAATCTTAACACCACGCCAAACCATAATTTGCAAAAGTATCTTGACTAGAAAATATCGTAACAAGCCGAATTTCGAATATACAACATTCTCTATCCAGTTCAATATATAAACATCTGTTGTAAAAGTATGTTTGAGCAAACTTAAAATCGCCGACGTATCATAATCGTATTCATGAATAAATGTATCTGAGATACTATCATAAAGATTATTAACAAAAGGATTACCCTGTGATAAATTACTCTGATAAGGAGGATAAATAGATAACTTGTTTTTTTTCATATGTTAAAATATAAATTTCAAATAAGAGAGGATTACCATAAATATTTCCTGTTTTCCTAGACCATATTTTTTGTATTGTCCCAACCAAAAGACCAATCTTAAAAAGCCTTTATCTTTGATATCATTTATGATCCAATCCCGTTTATTTCGCTTGAAATAAACATCTTTTTCTTTTAACAATAAATTGTAATGTATTAAGTCTATATGGTCAATAGGCTTCTCCTGCAAAAAAACATCAATCCACTTTACAAAAGCCTCATATCCTTGTAATTTTAAAAATACATTTCCAGATTTTGAAATTGTTTGTGAATTCACACGATATTGGAATACAGGAACCTGCGTATTAACAATTCCATTTTTTGCCATCATATAAGCTGTAGCATCATCACTGCCCCATGCCATTGGGAAATAGACAAAGCCACCATTCTGTTTAAGCTTTTTACGATTAAACAAAAAATCACCAATATACTGTTTCCTGCCTTTCCACCTATAATACATCATTGAATAGACTGATTCTATAATCGGACGTGGCTCTTGTATATCACATATCAAAGACTTCTCATCTATAATTTCCGTCCATCCATGATAAACAGCAACATTAGGAAACTGTCTTATTAGTTTAAGATATTCGTCCAAACTATTGGGCAGCAACTTATCGTCATCACCCATACATATAATATAATCTCCTGTTGACAAAGAGAGACACTTATTCCAATTTTTTACAACATCTACTGCTCCAGTATTAACTTCATTTTCAAAATAAAAAATTCTGGGATCAGTATAAGAATCTACTATTTCCTTTACTTTTTCCGGGGAAGCATCATTTAGAATAATTATTTCAAAATAAGGATAAGTTTGTTTCAGTACACTATCTAAACACTCCTCCAAGTAAGTTGCTTTATAAGCAGGAATAACAATACTAAATTTTATTTTGTCCATAACTATTTATTTTTGTCTTTGTCTGAAAATTAAATTTATATCCCATTGCTAAGATGAAACATAGAGCCAAAATTTGATCTTTATATAAAATTGGTCCAGATGTAAACGATATAAGGACAAAGAACAATAAACTGTATGATACATACTTGATGCGAACATTCTTATTTTGTAATATACATTTGATTATCAGTCTGGCCAATCCTATCAAGGTAAATATTCCAAAATACCAATAGAAACCAGCCCAGCCTACATCCGTTGTATAATATCCATTACCTCCCAATATCATGTCACGTTCAAACATATACTTCTTTCCCCATACACTTTTTCCATATGCTGGAATTCCATTTCCAAAGAATCTTGTAACATCATTAGCTTGATGTTCTATTGTATAGTACCTCCAAGCCTGTATACGAATGTCATCTCGCTGATACTTATTGTTATCCGCCTGCTCTTGAGATAGTTCCATCAAATCACTAAAGATTGGAATGTTAGGCACAATAGCATAGAAGCAAAATAATAAAAATAAAGAAACCAATACTTTCTTAAATGTACTTGCCTTTGTCATAACAAAAAAGACTCCCAAAACAGCTGCCCACAGCATGTACTGACGAGTTAAAGACAGAACTATCATTGCATAAGATCCTAAAATCCAGAATACCTCCTTTTTGCTTTTGTCAGCAACCCATTTATTAATTGACATAAAAAAATTGACAACAATATATGGCAAAAATGGAATATCCAATCTCACTATGGTACGGATATCATATTCATCTCTTTCTACGCCAAATATAATATTAGGGAAAGAGATAAAATTTAAAATATAGACACAAGTACCCACAACTGAAAGTATTCGTATGATACGTTCTAACCGATCCTGAGAAATGTCTGCTTTTAAAAAAAGAATAAATGTTACATAGCTAAAGACATATGGAAGATAGGTCATCCATGTTTCTGCAAGTGTTTGAACTTCGAACAGCGTTGGCATAAATGATGAAATAAACATCCCACCAAGCAATAAAACATACATATTCTTAGGATAGTACATTCTATTAAGTTGTTTGCCTCGACAAGAAATAATCAAGCCTACAACACAACAAAGATAAAATGTTATTTTACATAGGTTATCAGGCAATATTCCCATTGGATTGAGGAAAGAGACACTAGAAAATATTAGAACAAGTAAATATTTTAGATTTTTTGCTTGTTTTTTTTCATTTCCAATCTTACGACTTATCATCATATCAAAAATGTAAGTATTCAATTTAGGGCACACGTCTGATTTAAAGCACTTTGCAGTGCTCTATCATTTCGTGTGTTAAAAATTAAACGTTTGATTTAACAATTGGCATAAGCCATACCTATATTTGCGGGTGTCAGACTAAGGAAATCTCGACATCCATTAAATATCTTTTTAAAAAATTCACCAAGGTATCTCCAACACGACATGCCATGAAGCTTTACGGTGGAGATGACGCTATGGTAGGCAACAGCCATCTCAACTCCTTCATCACTTCCGTAATGCAGGGAGTTGTTACGCTGAGTCGTGAGCTTTCTGATGGTTCGCTCCGTCTCAGTCTTGGCTAACTTGCCCATCGCATGGGCCATACATATCTGATGTTCGGTATCCTTGAACTTGGTTGACTTCTCAGGGCGGTTTGAGGTATCACGCTCTTTCTTCTCTTTTAAAGGATTTTCTTCTTTCGGATTCTCCTGAACCGACTTGGTCGAGACCGTACCTTCTGTACCGTCAAACTTGTCTTTCTCGTCCTCACGGTCGGCGGATTCATTCTTCCCCTCGTCCTTACGGGCATTCTGGCGCTTGTCGCCAAACTTGTTCTTCTGGGCATACTTCAACTGCTGGTCGAGCTTACGTGCCTCTGCCTCGGCCTTCTTGCGCTTAGAACATTCCTCGCTCAGTTCAGCCTTTATCTCCTCCATTTCCTTCTTCAAGGATTCGAGGCTGGCACTTACACTGTCAAACGTGGACTGGAACTCTTCTACGGCAAGTTCTGTAGCACGTTTGTCCAACTCGTACGTATTGACCTTATCGACCAAGTATTGTATGAAACGGTCTTTCTCGTCTGCAGCCATATTTTCACTATAATTTATTGGCTGGCGCGAGAACGTTTCCCGCACCAGCAATTCCTTCTTTTGGGCTATGATATGCTGCAAATCCATTCTTTGTATATGCCTTATTTTCAGGTACAAAGGTACTAATTTTTTCTGACATATGCAAGTGTTTTAACAACATAATTATCTGATTTTCAATTCTTTAACTATTGGATTCTCCAGCAACAAAACAACGTCACGCCAGTCAATCCTATATACTTTCTCACCACCCTCATGACACACCTTCATAAACTGATAACCGCTGACAAACTTCTTTTCGAAAAGACTGTATGAACGGTTGTCGTAGGTGAACATACGCACGATCCTCCTGTCCTTTGACATTACAATGAACACATCACCATCATTAGGTTCGCGATGAAGCTGCTCACGGATGATAGACAACACGCGGCTGTGCTTACAACGCATATCTGAGAAATCACGAACATAATAAAAGTGGTTTAATCCGGTAACGCTCAACATAGGCCCTCCAGCTTCTCTACCAAACGGACAAGATCCTGATAGTTTAGGTTCCTCTGACTTAAATGAAGGCCATTGCTCATTCGCAGTTCTATCATTATACGAACTGGAGAAGTCGATGCTGGCTGAATGGAATCGGATTGAACGCATGGTTCTTTTTCCGAGTCTGAGGGTCTGCCATCTACCTTTACCTCTACAATCTGTTTGCGTGTGTCCTTGTACCATTTCGAAAAAATGTTGTAGGGTACTTTGTTCTTTACACAAAAACTCTGTATCGATTCGCCATGAGGCAACGCCTCGGTTTGATACTGGAAATAAAATCTTT
>OBLI01003311.1_pt1 | contig 12515 bp, 7 predicted proteins | sample 1519701 | NCBI WGS metagenome assembly OBLI01 (sample SAMEA3663005, study PRJEB22513) | pig gut metagenome | biome: pig gut; feature: pig-associated habitat; material: faeces | place: France | collected 2012 | reverse complement strand
AAACTTTTGACAGATGGATTTGGGAAACAACAAGTCGGCAATAGTCATGGGCGCCCTGCTGTAATTGCTCCACCGCTTCATAGCAAAGCAGGAGCTGGCTGTTGCTCTGGGCCAGCCGTTTGCCCTCCTTGAGGTTGCCTTTGCCCATAAACTCATGATAGACGCCTATGTTCTCTCTCATGTAGTTTTTTATCTGGGTCGACGCACGGGGGGTATCGATGACAATCTCGTATATGGCTTGGATGTTTTGCTCTGTCAGACAGAAGAGGTGCAGGTCTACGCTGTAATTTTCGGCGAGTTCGCCCAACCAGTAGTCGTTGAGATTTTTCAGCAGTGGAATCAACACCCTCTCGTTTCTCAGACTAAGGAGAAGTTTGTTTGGGAAAATATCCGTCATTCCATATGATGACGGTGATTTCAGAAGGGGGAGCAGATGGTCGAAGAGCTCATTGTTGCAGAGGGCGTTGACGGCTTCGGAGAGAGCGAAGTTGCTGTCTTTGTGGCGGAAAATGCTGACGGTGGCACACTTCTTCATCCGCTGGTAGTCAGCCGTGCTCATGGTCCGGACAATCTGCAGCCATGCATAGGGGACGATGTAAAATGTAGTGAAATAAGAATCTGTTTCTTCGACAAATCCGCACAGTAGACAGCCCATATCTGTAATATCGGGTTGCCGGTATAATCATTGGGTTCCATTGTAGGGGAGGGCATGGGGGTTGTTGGTTATCGTTATTTGCTGCATAATTATAAGATTCGTGTCAGACATACCCCCAAATGAAGGGACAATTATTCCATATTTAACAATATTTTTGAGATTTACCGAGGATAAGGTCGTGATTCCGGCATGTAATTGCGGCAACGATGATTCTTGACTGGAGCTAATCGGTCATGGTGTTACAGGCTGGAGATATACTCCTTGGGGGTGACATTGGTATGCTTTTTGAATAGTTTCCTAAAGTTTTTTACATCGCTGATGCCACATTCCTCTGCCACCGATTTCACGTTTGTCTCCCCGTTGCGGAACATCTGTGATGCCTTGTAAATGCGGTAGTCGTTGATAAACTCGATAAGCGACATGTTGGTGATAAGTTTCAGTTTCTTGTAGAGGGAAGAGTGGCTCATAGCCATCTGGTCGGCAAAGAATTCGGCGTTGAAGTCAGGGTTCTTGATGTGTTCATCGATGACAGTACGGCAACGGAGGATGAATAGTTGCTCTTCCTTGCTGTATTGTTTGATAGGGGCAGGAGAGGAGTCGGCTGAGGTTTTGGGTTGTACCGGTGTGTCCGACTGCACCTGCAGTAGTTTGGCCATACGTTTACGCAACAGTTGTAATGAGATAGGTTTGGTGAGATAGGCATCTGCACCATTGTCAAAGGCCTGCATCATCTCGTCTTCGGCTGTATTGGCCGTGAACACGATAATCTTGGTTCGTTGCAGTGATTTTTGGGTACGTAGTCCAACCAGCATCCGCTGCCCGTCCATCTTAGGCATGGACAGGTCGCAGATGATGATGTCGGGCAGGGTCTCCAGCGCTTTGGTGATGCCTTCCTCGCCATTGTATGCCTTTTCGATGCGGTATTCTCTGCAGAGTCCTCGCTCCAGCAGTTCCACTGTTTCTGGTTCATCATCGACAATCAGAACCGAGTGTATGGCTGTTGGGTTGTTTCTGGTTGTCTTATTGGCAAGTATCGTTTTGGCTGGTGCCATCCGTTCCGAATCTTGTTGTCTCGGAATGTAAAATGAGAAGGTCGATCCCTTGCCCATCTCCGATTCCACGCTGATTCTTCCGCCGTGCAGCTCCACCAGGTTTTTGACATAAGAAAGGCCAAGTCCGTCTCCCTCACTTTGCTTCTTGCCCCGTTCCGAACGGAAGAAACTTTCGAAGATGGTGTCGCGGAATTTCTCGTCAATACCGATGCCTGTGTCAGATATGTGGAAGATGACCCGGTCGTTGCTCTCTTCGATGCCGAAGCTCACCTTTCCCCCTTTCTTGGTATATTTGAAGGCGTTGGTAATCAGATTGGAGATGATGAGCTCAAGTTTGAAGCTATCGAAGTCGAGCAAAATCTCGTCATGCGAGGCTTCGAAGCGGTACTCGATATTCTTTTGGCCGAACATGTCCGTATAGTTGTCGTTCAGCGTCCTGCAAAACTCCACTACATCCTGACGTTTGAGGCTCAGCCGGAGGTTTTCTGCTCCCACCTTCCTGAAGTCCACTACGCGACTTACGAGAGAGTTGAGTCGTTTGGCGTTTCTCAGCATGTCATTCATATAGACTCGGGGAGCCTTCACGGGGTCGGTTCCCCCTTCGAGAATCTCCTCTATCTGTGCCATGATGAGGAAAACGGGAGTGCGCAGTTCGTGCACAATACTCGTATAGAAGTTGGTCTTCGCCTCGTTCAGTCGCTTTGCCGATTGTTTCTCCACCTCGGCTATCTGCATCCGGTGTCTTACGGCCAGGTTGTTCATCCATATCCTCACGGCTATCCAACAGATGGTCACTGCCAGGATCAGATAGCACAGCTTGACCCACCAGCTGAGATACCAGGGTGGGGTGATGACAATCAGGAGCGTGCGTGTTGTTGACCAGTTGACACCGTCGCTTGTCGACCTCACCTTGAGGGTATAATGGCCGGGCGGTACCTTGGTGTATTGGATTGCGCCCACGGTCACCTCACGCCAATGGGTGTCGAAGCCTTCCAGTAGACAGGAGTAGATGATACGGTTGGAACTGACGAAATCGGGCGTGGAGAACCTGATGGTGAAGAAGTTTTCGTTGTGGCTTAGCCTTTGTTCCTGGTTGCCGGTGGTATAGAGATTGTAAGTCTTTTTGCTGTTGAGCAGTTCGAGCGACTGGAAGAACACCTCGTTGGTGCCTTGTGGAAGCCTGATTTTGGAGATGTCGAAGTAGACGAGCCCCTTGGTGGTGCCGAAGTAGGTGGTACCAGCCAGTTCAGCATTGCAGTTGTAGGTAAATTCCGATGCCCCCTCATCCACGTTGAGACGCACGAACTTTTCCGTTCCTGCTGTCATCAGAAACAGACCATCGTATGTTCCTGCGACCACATTCCCATGCTGATCTTCGCGCATAGAGGTGACGTTTGTTTCGTTCAGTCCCTGTTCGGCGCCATAGGAGGTCAGCGTTCCCTGTCTCTCGTTCATGCGGAAGAAGCCTACATGCTCGATGGTGAACCATATGTTGCCGTTTTGCCCCAGATAGAGGAAACAGGTGTTGTTGCCGGGCAGTCGGATATCCGTTGATTGGGTGTTGTAGCGCTTTTCAATCTTTCCGTTCTTACGATTAATCTTTATCAGTCCCTGAAAGCGGCATGCCAACCAGATATACCGGCTGTCCATGGCGATGCCCATGCAGTAAGCGTTGTCGATATTGAACTGGCTGATCGTCTCATGGCGTTTATTGAAGACGAAGAGGTCGGAGCTTCCTATCCAGAGGTTCCCCTGTCCGTCGTCCTTGAGGGTCCATAGGTTTTGTGACTCATGGCTCCGTTGGGGCATGCGATAGGTGGTGAAGGAGTGGGAGGCTTTGTTGAATCTCACGAGTCCTTTGGTGTAGACGGTCATCCAGATGTTGTCGCCATCGTCGGTCATCGACGTGATGTTGTTTCCTGGCAATTGGCTGTTGGCTGTCGTATAGGTAGTCTTCTGTCCTGTCTTGCGGTCGTGAATTTCAAAACCTCCGCCGTCGAGTCCGAGATAAAGCTTCTCCTGCGTGGGAATGACAGCTGTGACGATGTCGTAGGAGAGCTGGTGGTTGGTGCGGCTCAGGATGCTGAACCATCTGAACTGTTCGCTGTAGAGGCTCATCCCCATGCGGTAGGTGCCTATCCAGAGGTTCTGCTGCTGGTCGACAAAAAGTGCGTAGACCGCATCTCCAGAGATGTTACTGTTGTAGGGATTGAAGACGATGCGTGATTGTCCACTATCGAACACAACCCCTCCTCCGTCGATGCCAAAAACGGTGTAGGATCCATAGTCAACGGTAGCCATCAGTCCTTCGGGCGAATACTCGTTGGAGGGTTTGATGCGGTTGTTCTCTATTTTGAAGGCATGGCTTTTATATCCGATGCCATAGCCTACGAAGAGTGTGTTCTTGTTTTTGCTGTAGTAGATGTTGGCCAGCAAGGTTGTGCGAAGCTTTTGGGGCAGGAAGTCAATGAGCGTCTCTCCATCGCTGTCGAGCAGCCGGATGCCGTCAGCACTGGCCACGGCCAGAAGGTTGTCACGATAGACCGTCACGGCATCATACCGTTTGCTATGCTGTTTGACCGTACATAGGCGTTCCTTCTCCCGGTCGTATTTGTAGAGGGTTCCATTGTCATCGGCAACGAAGAGGGCATGTTGTGTCTCCACGATATGGTTGACACGCCTCACGAAGGGGATAGTTCTGCCCTGGCTGTCTGTTGTTGGCATGTGATGGAATAAACCGTCGTCAAAGGAGTAGAAGTCGATACCACTGTCGGTACCAATCCAGATACCGTCATCAGTGGGGCAGAGTGTCCGCACCACCCGGTTGGCGATTGATTGGGGGTTGTTTGCGTCGTGATAGAACGACTCAAACTGGTAACCGTCATAGCGGCTCAGGCCGTTGAAGGATCCAATCCAGAGGAATCCGTTCTTGTCTTGTTTGATACAGCAGATGCTGTTGTCGCAGAGTCCTGAGGCCTTGTTCCAGGAGCGGAAATATTTTTGTGCCGACACCGTTGCCGATGTCAGCACAAAGAAGAGTATGATTGCCTGCAAGCGCAGAAGAGAAGTCACGAAGAGACGCATATACTGTGGTTAGTGGCATTTGGCGATGCGAAGGTAATCATTTTTTTTGCATTTCAGTCCTTTTGTATCATTTTTCAGTCCATCAGGGAGAAGAATCGTTCTATTTTCTCCTTGTTGACGAAATGGCAATCCTGTCCGCAAATGTTTTTGCGGTCCATGAGTTGTAATAGTCCGGCATAGCCTTTGGCATCCTTGTCTATCACCTGTTGCTGATAGTAATGACTTACCGTGCGGCCTGCCTTATCCCCAGGCAGTGAGGAATAGTTGCCGAGATACCAGTTGCCGCTGAAGAGATTATTCGTGGAACTGGTCATTTCAAATCGGCTCGTTTCGGCCGTATAGAAGATATTGGCGGTGAACGATGTGTTGTCAGCATAGCCGTCCCACGAGTCACTGCAAACCATGGTGCGGTCGGCATTCCCTACTGTCTTGGGGTTGGAGTGGATGATGTTGTGGTCTACCTGGGTGTCTTCCACTCGTCCTGCTATATGGATATTGGGCGAGAACATACCCTGCCGGGTCTCCTTGGACCGCATGCCGTCGCCGATGCTTATGTTATAGCGTACGCGGCTTCCCTGGTTGCCGATGGAGTAGTTGCGTTCGTTGCCTGAGTCGCAGATGAGCACCATACCGCCATAGTTGTCGTGGCTGTAGTTGTACTGGATGAGCGTGTTGCGGCAGTTGTAGTCGCAGTCGTATCCTTGGGCATCCCATGGAGCCTTGTGGTCAGAGACTTCGTTGAACTGGATGATTGTATTGTCACAGCTCCATGGCCAGATGCCGGCAGCTGCCTCGGTCATGGGCAGCATGTCGGGACAGTTGCGCATGACGTTATACTCGATGAGCGTCCCGTCGCAGCCTATCGGTACGATACCGTCTCCCGGTACACCCTCAATCAGATTGCCCCTCACAACCACGTGCGTGTTTGGCAACCAGTCGTGGCGGTTGTAGTAGCCGCTCCAAATCATGGCGTTGCGGGCGCAGTCCTTGATGTGGCAGTTGGAGATGGTAAGACTGTCGAAGCGTGAGGCGATGGTCTTGCCTCGGTTGACGATGAACAGAGCCGACCCTCCTCCCTCTTCTTTGACGAGCGATCCGTTGACATCATGGATAAACAGGTTGTCGATGGTGATGCAGCGCGAGAGACCGTAGTCGGAGCAGGCCACCATCAGTCCTGTGCGTTGGGCTTTGCGCTCTTTGCCCGTATTCACAATCTCCAGGTCGCGGAGTGTGAGATACTCAGAGTTGAGAATTCGTACGGCATAGTCCGACTCGTCGTAGCCTACAATCTTCGGTCTTTCGCCCTTGCCATAGGCACCCACCTCTATCGGTTTGCCACTCTGGCCATGGCCACATATTTCCAGCACCCCGTGAAAGGTGGATCCACGCTTGAACAGCAGCCGGTCGCCTGCCTTCAGTGTCAGTTGGTTGGCTCGTACAAGTGACTGCCAGGGGGTCTTATCGGATGTTCCGTTATTGTTGTCGTTACCTGTCTGAGCGTCTATATAATAGGTAACAGCCTGTTGGGCCGTAGCCTGCTCTGGGTTCGCAGGCCCCGGTGACAGTTTGTCATCGTGAGCCTGCGAACAAGACGCAATGAATAAGGTGATGATGATTAAAATGGATTCTTTCATCTCATCAGGTATTTCAAAACTTTCTATGCTCTTGATTGTTCCCAACTGGTCGCTTATTTCCAAAGTGCGTTCTGCTCCAATTTCTTGTTGCTGTCAAGCTCGCCCAGCGGGATAGGCCATACATAGTCGCGCTCACCGTTGAAGATACGTTTCTCGTAGGCCAGACCATAGGTGGTGCGTTCGTTTTCAATGGCTTGTACGGCCTTGTCGAGAATGCGCCAGCGGTAGAGGTCGAACAGACGCAGACCCTCGAAGGCGAGTTCCACGCGACGTTCATGCCGGATTATGTCCATCAGGCTGGACTGGGAGAGACCGCTTCCCTCCACATCCTCTACACGAGGCATGCCGGCACGCGTACGCACCATGTCGACCAGCCCGAGCACTTCGCTCTCTGTATATCCGCCCTTCTCTACAAGAGCCTCAGCGAGTGACAGCAGCACCTCGGCATAGCGCACTACGTAGAAGTCCTGACCATTATCCCAGGAGTTGCCGGTATCAGAGGGGTCGAAGTATTTCATCACATAGACCGTCGACATCGAGGCGGCGGCTCCGCCATACCAGGCAGTGGCACCTCCTTTGCCGTTCCAGGTCATGCCTGGTACGAAGAGGGTGGCATAGAGACGAGGATCGCGACCCGTCCAGTGGTCGGCATTGGGCTGCCAGAGGTCGAGTTTTCCGTCGTTCATTACGCCATAGTTCTTGTCGGCAGGTTTGGACCCATCGAGGTTATAGTATTCATCGGCCAAATTGAGCGTACCGTTCATGGCCTCCAGAGGAGTGTTCCAATGAGCGTTGAAACAGGCACCCTCGCTTAGTCCCGGACCTTCAAAACGAACGGAGAAAACAATCTCAGGTGAAGTCTGTCCAGCCTGGGTAAACAGCCGGGCATAGTCGCCTTCGAGCGAGTAGCCCAGTTCAAGGATGGCTTTGTAGGCAGCGATGGCCTCGTCCCATTTCTCATTGTAAAGAGCCATTCGTCCGAGCACGGCATAACAGGCTCCGCGGGTGACGCGGCCGAGGTCAGCCTTGACTGGCAGATCGTTGACACATCCTTTCAGCAGTTCCATCTCGCTGGCCACGATGTCGGCTCGTTTGGTGCTGCCCATCTCTGCCTTGTCGAGAGTGAGCGGTTCGGTGATATAAGGCACGTCGTTGTAGGTCATGGTGAGATTGATGTACATGAGCGCTCTGAGTGTGAGTGCCTCGGCTTTGTATTGGGCTCTCATGGCATCGCTCATGTTTACGCGGTCGATGTTGGCGATCAGCAGGTTGCAGCGTTTGATGACTTCGTAGTTGTCGCTCCAGAAAGAGCCTACCGCCCACGATGAGGCGTTGTGGGTACCGTTGGCGATGTCATAGCCTTCCATCCAGCCGCTCCAGTTAAAGTGTCCACCATTGTCCGACATGCAGTCGAAGTTGATGGGACCCATGTTCCAAGGTCCGCCGTTGTAGAGTTGTTCAGTCTGCAGACCGTCATAGCAGGCCACGAGTCCCATCATGGCGTCATCAGCAGTCTGCCAGAATGTAGCGGAAGACGATTCTGTGAGTGAGTCTTCCTGAAGCCAACTGTCGGAGCAGCTGCTCATGGTCATGGCTCCTGACAGGAGAAATATACCGATATATTTGTTGGATAGTTTCATAATCGTATAAGATGTTAATAGTTAGAATTTGACATTGATACCGAATGAGTAGGAACGGATGTTCGGGTGAACATCGTTTCGGGTGTCTGTCCCGCTCTTCTCTGGGTCGTAATCATCGAGTGAGGTGAAGGTGAGCAGGTTAGATCCTGCCAGATAGAGTCGCAGGCTCTGAACGCCGATTTTGGCCAGTGTGGCATTGTTGCGGAAGGTGTAGCCCAGTTCCAGACTCTTCAGACGCAGGTAGTCTCCCGAGGTGAGCCAGAATGAAGAGTAGGTATTGTTATATTCGCCACCCATGCGGGGCATAGAGGCATTGGGGTTGGTTGCCGAGTAGCGGTCGAGCCAGCGGCTGGTCTTGTTACCACCGTTAGAGATGGTGGTCTCATCCCAGTTGAAGCGGTCAAGTCCAGATACACCCTGCCAGAAAGTGGTCAGGTCGAAGTCTTTCCAAGAAGCGCCGAGGGTGAATGAATATTGCAGTTTTGGGAAGGGGTTACCGATAATCTGGCGGTCTTCGTCGTTGATGTTGCCGTCATCGTTGAAGTCCTCATACATGATGTCGCCGAGTACGGGAGCCTGTCCGTTCTGTGTGATGATCTTCCCCTCTGAGTTGGTGCGTTTCAGGTCGTCCTCCGTGCGGTAGAGGCCTATAGCTTTCAGGGCATAGTAGGAGCCGATGGCATAGCCTTCCCTGTTGATGGTCGATCCGCTGATGCTCTCCTGTCCGTTCATGTCTATAATCTTGTTGCTCACACCAGCCAGCGAGAATCCGGCCTGCCATTGCCAGTCGCCCTGTCGGTCTTGGTAGTTGCCGGCCAGTTCCCAACCGCGGTTTCTCACCTTGCCTGCATTCTGGTAAGGAGCGGCAAGTGATCCGAGGAAGATGCTGGGCATGGGCAGTTGCAGGAGGATGTCGCTGGTCTCCTTGTTATACCAGTCGAACACCACAGAGATACGTCCGTCCCAGAAGGAGGCATCAAATCCGAAGTCGGTGATGGTAGTTGTCTCCCACTTGATGTTCCCGTTGGCAATCTTTGATGTTTTCATTCCGATATACTTGTTGTCACCAAAGAAGTAACTACCTTGTGCAGAGAGTGTTTCGGTGTATGCATAGTTGCCTATTTCCTGGTTTCCCAACTTACCCCAACTGCCGCGCAGTTTCAGGGAACTGAGCCACTTGATGTTCTGCATAAAGGCCTCATTGGAGATGATCCATGCTGCCGAGAAGGAGGGGAAGGTGGCATAACGGTTTGAGCTGGGCAGACGGGAACTGCCGTCACGACGGATGTTGAACTCAGCCATATAGCGGTCTCCATAGTTGTAGTTGATGCGTCCGAAGAAGGACTGTAGGCGGGTCTCCTCAGCCGAACCAGACACTTGGTCGTTTTGCGATCCGCCGTCCATTTCGTAAATATTGTCAGTTGGGAAACCTTGTTTGCTGATATTTGTCATGTCCCATCTGTTTTCCTGGATAGAGTGACCAACGAGTACGCTCAGATTGTGCTCGCCCCACTTGTTGTTATAGGTGAGGATATTCTCGTTGATGTAACTCTTCTCGATCCAACTGTAGTCTGCGAGGGTGTTCTGTGTGCCTGCGGGGTTAAGAATCTCGCCTTCAGCGTTATATTTGGCAGCAGAGCGGGGGCTGTAGGTCGACACCTCATTATTATAATACTTGTAGGCAAGGCTACTGCGGAAGGTAAGTCCCTTGATGATGTCCACCTCTGCAAACACCTTGCCATCGAAGCGGTGGTGCTGGTTGGTCTTGCGTCCGTAATTCAAATCCTCAATGGGGTTTTTGAACACCGAGGCACCGATATTGCTGTTTCCGTCCACGCATCCGTAATATCCGTTGGCATAAGTCACGGGTACTGTGGGGCGTGTGAACCAGGTGAGGTAGCGCATCAGACCTTCGCCAGTGACGCTGGTTACGGGCTCTTCCACATCCTGTCGGCTGCCGGCAAGATTCAGTCCAAGTTTCACGATTCCCAGTTTGGTATCGATGTTGGAGCGGAAGTTATATCGTCTGTTTCCGGTATTCTTCAGGATGCCGTCTTGGTCCATAAACTGGGCGGAAATCATGTATCGGGTAGTCTGATTGCCACCACTCACCGAGAGATGATGCTGGTGCATGATGGCAGTGCGGAACATCTCTTTGGCCCAGTTGGTGTTGGCAAAATGGTCAGGGTCGCTGCCGTCCTTGATTATCTGCAGCATGTCGTCAGTATAAGCCTTGCCGGGTTGGCATTCGTTGTACATCTTGGCCCACTCGTATGAGTTGACGAAGTCGGGCAGAACGGTAGCTTCTTGGATGGCGACGCTTCCGGAATAAGTGATGGAGGGTTTCTGGTCAGCTCCACGCTTGGTAGTGACCAGGATGACACCATTGGCAGCACGCACACCATAGATGGCAGCCGATGCGGCATCCTTCAGTACGGATACACTCTCGATATCATCGGCGGCGAGTTCCGACATCTGTGAGATACTACTCTCGATACCATCGATGAGCACCATCGGGTTGTTTTTCGAGCCGCTTCCGAGAGTGCCTACACCACGCACACGGATTTCCGGGTCGTCATGTCCGGCCTGAGCACCATTGGTCTGCAATACAACGCCAGGTAACCGCCCTTGGAGCATGGTCGATGTATTGGCTACCGGAATATTAGCCACGTCGTTGAAGTTGACGGCAGCCACCGATCCGGTGAGGTTGGCTTTCTTCTGTGTGCCGTAACCTACCACCACCACCTCTTCCAGTGCTTTGGTATCTTCGGCCAGTGTGATGTTGAGTGTTTGTCCGCTACGGAATTCCACCTCTTTATTAAGGTAGCCCACATAGGAAATGAGTAATGTGCCGTGGCTGACGTTGCTGAGCGTGAAGTTGCCGTTGAGGTCGGTCACGGTTGCGTTAGTAGCGTTTTTCACTTTGATGGTGGCGCCAATGATTGGTTCTCCTTTGGCATCTTTCACGACACCCTTCACAATACCATTCTGTTGGGTCATGGTTATGCCATCCGCATAGGCAGCATTAGCCATTACTGGACAAGTCCATCCCATCAGAGAAGCGGCGAACGACGAAAGCACAATCTGCTTTGTTCGTAGTTGATAGAATTCTTTCATTTTTCGTCCTCTAAATTAGGTTAGTTATTGATATAATTAGTTAGTGTCAAGTTTGACGATGCAAAAATAGTGCTTTTTTGTGAGAAGAAGAGGTGCAAAATTCGTATCAATGGGGTAAAAATTCGTATATCCGTCTTTCGTTGCCAGTTTTTTCGTATGAATAATAAGAAAATGTTGTCATACGATGGGCTGGTATGAATAAATGGGTGGGCGAGGCATGAAAAGGCAGTTTGTGATATGTTTTTTCTTTTTTTAACGGGTTGTATGTGCAAGATTTGCTATCTTTGTTGTTTGTAAGGGTGAAACCAAATTATTTTAATCAGAACAACGAACAATGAAAAAGATTTTTGCACTGATGACTGTCGCCCTTCTGGCGATGACCAGTTTCTCACTCCAGTCGTGCGATGACGACAACGATGACTATGTACCCACCACCTATGCAGTGGTGACCGTGAAACCCAATGCAGACAACAGCTCCTTCGTGATGCAGCTCAACGACTCCGTACAGATCATGGCCTCCAACATGGTCACCTCACCCTTCGGCACCAAAGAGAAGCGAGCCCTCATTGGCTTCACGGCTGCTGATGGGCAGCAGACTGAGGGAGAGCTGACCCGTGTGAAGGTGCTTTGGATGGACAGCATCCTCACCAAGCCTGTGGCCCGAGATCTGGGAGAAGAGGCCAACAAAGAAACCTATGGCGACGAGCCTATCGAGGTGGTGAACAGCTGGGAGACCGTGGCCGAAGACGGCTATATAAACCTCCGCTTTCGCGGCTATTGGGGAGACCTGAAAAAAGCCCATACCATCAATCTCGTCCATCGTACGGATGCCAACCGGCCCTATCTGCTGCAGCTCTATCACGACAACATGGGCGACGAGGGCACGATTGTTGCCGACGGACTCGTGGGGTTCCGTCTGCCCGAGGCCTTCAACGAGAGCGATGAACCCATCACCATCACCTTGCAGTACGAATCCTATAGTGGCAAACTCAAGACCGTCGCCTTCAAGTATATCCCCCGGAAGGACTAACATGAAGGGAGCATTGATGTCCGCATCCGACAAACTGCTTCTCAGGAAGAGGGCTATAATAGAGACAGTGAATGACGAACTGAAGAACATTGCTCAAGTTGAGCATTCCAGACATAGAAGTTTTGACAATTTTGTAGTCAACCTTCTGGGAGGTATAGCTGCATACTGCTACTTCCCAAAGAAACCATCCATACGAGTACAGACCGTTGATATTTCAAATGACAGACAGCTTACTTTATTCTAAAGTATATTTCGTCGAACTCACGTAGGTATATATCATCATTCCAGGTATAGGCAATGATG
>OBLI01003310.1_pt1 | contig 12516 bp, 19 predicted proteins | sample 1519701 | NCBI WGS metagenome assembly OBLI01 (sample SAMEA3663005, study PRJEB22513) | pig gut metagenome | biome: pig gut; feature: pig-associated habitat; material: faeces | place: France | collected 2012 | reverse complement strand
GAAAGAGAAGCATTAAAAACAATGCTTTCTGATATGAAAGGAGAATAAAAATGGCAAATATTTTAACGAAAGGGAGCTTATTCCCAGCAACATTAACAGCGAATATGTTTAACAAGGTAAAAGGGCATTCATCTGTTGCGGCATTATCAGCATCCGAACCAATTCCATTTAACGGGAAAACGGAGTTTACGTTTTCACTGGACAACGAAGTTGATATCGTAGCAGAGAATGGGAAAAAAGGAAATGGAGGAGCCACGGTTGAGCCTGTTACCATTATACCGATTAAGTTTGAATATGGTACACGGGTATCAGATGAATTTGTGTATGGATCCGAAGAAGTGCAGCTTAGCTATCTTACAGCATTTGCAGAAGGATTTTCAAAAAAGGTTGCAAGAGGCCTTGATATTGCAGCCATGCATGGCTATAATCCGAGAACAAAATCTGAATCGACAGTAGTAGGGAACAATCATTTTGACGCAAAAGTAACGCAGAAAGTGAAATATACGGCAGCAGAAGCAGATACCAATGTAGATACAGCGATCGCAGCGATTGAAGATGCAGACTGCAGTGTGACTGGTATGGCAATGGCACCAGCATTCCGCCAGGCTCTTGCAAATTTGAAAAATGGAACAAATGATCGATTATATCCAGAACTTGCGTGGGGCGGAAATCCTGGTACGTTAAATGGTCTTCCTATAGATGTAAATAATACCGTATCATTTGGATCATCCACAGATCTTGCGATCGTTGGAGATTTCCAGAACTGCTTTAAATGGGGATATGCAAAAGAGATTCCGATCGAAGTCATTCCTTATGGTGATCCAGATAACTCTGGTGTAGATTTAAAAGGATCCAATCAGGTTTATATCCGTGGAGAAGTATACGTTGGATGGGCTATCCTGGTGCCAAAGGCATTTGCTAGAATCGATTCTGCAGCACAATAAGATATAAGAAAGATGAGTCATAAAAAGGGCGGTGAAAAAAATGAGTGATTTTGCAACGATTGAAGATGTGGAAAAGGTCTGGAGAAAGTTAAGTGAAGAAGAGCTGCCGAGGGCAACAGAACTGTTATCGGTGATATCGGACAGTCTTCGGGTAGAAGCAAAAAAGATAGGGAAAGATCTGGACGAGATGGTCAGACAAGAGAAAGCATTGGGAAATGTAGCAAAATCGGTAACCGTGGACGTGCTGGCAAGGACGCTTATGACATCGACAGATACAGAACCCATGACACAGATGAGCCAGTCAGCCCTTGGATATACGGTATCAGGAACGTTCCTGATACCTGGAGGGGGACTGTTTATTAAAAAATCAGAATTAGCCAGACTGGGACTAAAACGGCAGAGATATGGAGGCATCAATCTATGGCAATGATAAAAGGTATTATCGTAACGCTGTACGAGAAGATAGAAAATGGAGCAGATGAGTTTGGAAGAACGATCTATAACGAGGTTCCGGTTGAAGTAGAAAATGTTCTTGTAGCGCCAGTTACATCGGATGATGTACTGGATACGACTAACCTGACGGGGAAAAAAGCAGTCTATCAGCTTGCAATCCCAAAAGGAGATACTCATGACTGGAGAGACAAGAAAGTTTGTTTCTTTGGGAAAGTATTTAAAGTATTTGGGGAGCCGATCGGAGGAATGGAAGAGATGATCCCGATGGAATGGAATAAGAAGGTGACAGTGGAATTATATGAGTAAGATAGAATTCAAGCTGGATAAAAAAGGAGTCGGCGAACTGTTAAAGTCGGATGAAATGATGCAGATGTGTGCGGAAGAGGCAGTAAAAATACGAGGAAAAGTCGGCGAAGGGTATGAAGTCACGGCTTATCGGGGAAAAAATCGTGTCAATGCCTCTGTCCATGCACAATCGGATCGAGCAAAGAAAGAGTGCTATGAAAATAATACACTCTTAAAGGCGGTGGGAAAATGATAGAAAAAGTGATTATAGAATATCTAAGAAATGCATTATCTATGAAAGAAGTGTATGCAGAGAAACCGGATGATAGACCATCAAAGTATGTCATCATTGAAAAGACAGGAAGCGGGAAGAAAAATCATATAGAATCTTCAACAATAGCAATACAGTCTATTGCATGTTCGCTTTATGAAGCGGCAAGGTTAAATGAAAGGATAAAGGACGCCATGGATAATATTCTTGCACTGAACAATATCAGCAGTTCACGTTTGAATACCGATTATAATTATACAAATACAGCAACCAAAGAATACAGATACCAGGCAGTATATGAACTGGTGCATGATTAGAAAGGAGAAGTGAAATGGGAAACAATACAGATAATGTATCAACCGGAAAACCCAAAATAGGAGGAGCAGTATGGCGTGCACCTCTTGGAACAGATCTTCCGACCGATGCGACAACAGATCTTCAACCTGAGTACAAAAGTCTTGGATATATTTCAGATGCGGGCCTGGTCAATGCAAACAGTCCAGAATCGGATAAGATCAAAGCATGGGGCGGGGATACTGTATTGAATCTTCAGACAGAGAAGCGGGATACATTTAAATTTATGATGATCGAATCAATGAATCAGGAAGTGATGAAAGCGGTCTATGGAGATAAAAATGTTACAGGAAATCTGTCAGGAGGGATTACGATCAAAGCCAATTCAAAGGAATCAGAAGAATGTGTATGGATTTTTGAGATGATACTAAAAGGAAATGTATTAAAGAGGATCGTAGTACCAAGTGCAAGCGTAACAGAGATCGGAGATATCAATTATAAAGATGATGAAGCGATAGGATACGAAGTTACCATATCTGCTACACCGGATAAAGATGAAAATACACATTATGAATATATGAAAAAACAAGCAACAGTGTAGGCATAGGAGGGAAACATGATAGAAGGAAAGACCAAGAGTGGGTTTGAGTTCAAATTAGAGGAAGATACGTTAGACGACTGGGAACTTTTTGAAGATCTTACAGCAGTAGAGGAAGGAGAGTCTACAAAGATCATCGGCTGTGCAAAAAGAATTTTAGGCAATGAACAGTACAACAGACTGAAAGAATTTTTAAGAGATGAAAATGGAAAGATATCCACTACAGCAATGTCAAATGCAATTTCAGAAATCTTTGGGTCCACAGAAGAAGGAAAAAATTAATCACCCTCGCCAGCATGGCCGCACTGGATGAAAATGCGTTGATTTGCGACCTGGCTGAAACATATCGAATTTACGACTATAGGTCGCTGCCACTTCGGATGGCAGCGATTTTTTCTGCTGGATTGAGGGAAGATTCGAGGGTAAGACAAAAGATGAGAAAAGAGCCGGCAACAAGGGATATTCTTCTTCTTGCATCGATCGTGGATCGGCTTACATGGATAGGACATGGTCTGAGTGGGAATAAGGAACAAGCGCCGTCTATAGTGGACATCATATATGGTGTAGAACCAAAGAAAAATGAGAATGAGATTGTTTCATATGAAAGCGGAGAAGCATATGAAGCAGCAAAAAGAAAAATACTTGGGAAAGGAGGGGACTAAATGCCAAATCTTGGATCGGCATACATACAGATCGTACCATCAGCAAGAGGTATCGGTTCAACAATATCAAAAGAGCTGAATAAAGAAGCTGGAGGATCAGGAGAACGCGTTGGAAATACGATTGCAGGGAAGATAAAAAAGGTATTAATAGGTGCCGGAATAGGTACAGTACTTGGAATGTCGTTAAAAGAAGGAGGTCAGTTGGAGCAGAGTCTGGGTGGAGTCGAGACATTATTTAAAAAAAGTGCAGATATAGTCAAAAAAAATGCGGCCGATGCTTATAAAACGGCAGGAATATCTGCCAATGAATATATGCAGGAGGCAACCAGCTTTTCAGCGTCGCTTTTACAGAGTCTTGGTGGAGATACGAAAAAGGCAGCATCTTATGCAGATATGGCCATAAAAGATATGTCGGATAATGCAAATAAGATGGGATCTAATATGACGGATATACAAAACGCATATCAGGGTTTCGCAAAACAGAACTATACGATGCTAGATAATTTGAAACTTGGATATGGCGGTACACAGGAAGAAATGAAAAGGCTTCTTGCAGATGCAGAGAAGATAACTGGGAAGAAGTATGATATCAGTAATCTTGCGGATGTATACGAAGCGATCCATATCATGCAGGAAGAATTGGATATCACCGGCACAACATCAAAAGAAGCAGCTTCTACTCTTGAAGGTTCTTTCAACTCAATGAAAGCGTCAGTACAAAATTTTCTTGGAAATCTTGTTATAGGCGAGAACGTGAATGAGTCAATGAAACAGTTGGTAAGTACGACTACCACATTTCTGTTTAATAATCTCATACCAGCAGTTGGAAATATAATTGCAGGACTGCCTGGAGCTGTTGGAACGGCAGTTGAAACAGCTGGTCCTCTCTTTCTTGAGAGTGGAAAAAAACTTGCACATCAATTTGTTGATGGAGTAAAAGAGCCGATTGAGAAATTAAAGCAATGGTTCTCAACGTATCAGACCGGTGTGGAAATGCTTGCAGTAGGAGTTGGAGGATTGGCACTTGCGTTAGCTGCGTACAATGCAAATGCGATCATAGCAGCAGGAGCAAGCATGGCAGAAACGGCAATGATTTATGGAATGATTGCAGCAGAGACAATAGCAACTGGAGCAACTACAGCACTGGGAGCAGCGATTGGATTTTTGACAAGCCCAATAACAATTGTGATTGGTGTGATTGCTGGATTAGTAGCAGCTGGCATTTACCTGTATAGAAACTGGGATAAGGTGCGTGCAAAAGCAGGTTCTCTGGCAAAGGGAATTTCATCAAACTTTAACTCCATACGGTCAAAAGTATCATCTACATGGAATTCTGTAAAATCATCTCCCGTATCAACCTGGAACGGGGTAAAAAGTGCGATCACGAAACCGATAGAATCAGCAAAGCGGACAGTGTTAAATATCATCACTAAGATCAAGAGTGCATTTAAAAATCTGAAGATAAAAATGCCACATGTTCCTTCCCTACACGTTTCATGGGGAAGCACCAGCCGAAAAGGAAAGGGAAAGGGAGGTATCAGTATCAATATTCCTATTCCACACCTTAGCTGGTATAAGATGGGTGGAATCTTTGATGATCCGTCCATCATTGGTGTAGGTGAAGCTGGATCTGAGGCGGTAGTACCGCTTGCACAGCTTTGGAGAAAGTTTGATCAGATGGCAGATTCCATTGTGAATGGAGTCAACACGACGATCAAAGGATTATCAACAGGGAATGGAGGAGATATCCAGTTGAATGTCTACCTGTTTCCGAATGGACCGAAAATGGGAGAATATATTGTAAATATCTATGATACATACAAGAGGAGGCTTGGATAATGTATGAGTATATAGAGATCAACGGAGTACAGATTCCAAGACCTCCTGATTTTGCTGTGCAGAGAGAAGATGTATATGCGCAGGAGATTACCACCTGTACAGGAAAAATAATTGCAGACAGGATTGGATGGAAATACAGTGACACAGAGCTTTCATGGGGAGCTTTGTGTCAGGAATATGTCGATACGCTTGTCGATATGTCTGGAGTGAATACGTTGAAATTTGACGATGCAGATGGAACCGAACATACAGAGAATGCGATCGTTTTATCAAAGGTATGGATGAGACACAGGTATACATGGAGAGGGAAGACAATCTGGAAGGATGTCCGTGTGGAGGTGAGGTTTATCAATGTCCACAATTGATGTACAAAATGCAAAACAGATACGTGATCCGATGGAAGTCCACTGTGGAATATCAGCAAGAGATACAAAAGCAGATCTGACATTTACGGTATCTGGAGAAGTAGCTGCAAAAGATACCAATATCAGCGAATCATTAGACAGTGAACATTGGGATATGAGGAAGCTGACAGACCTTCAGGGGGAAGGATTTCCACTGGATGGGACATGTGAACTGATGGATAAATCTGTGGAAGGGTCAGAAGATGATGGAAAGATAGCAGTACGCTCGAATATTGGAGGAACGGTTACGATCACAGTAAAATCTGATGTAACGATTATAGCTGTAACGATAGCGGTCACAGGAGAAAATGAATCTGGGGTCATAACGGCGAATGGAATTGATTATATAGCAAAAAGAATCACTGTGATTCCGGTCAATGGAAAGTCCATAACATTGACTGCAAAAAGTACAGATAATACAAAAAGAATTGAGATTGCATCCGTTACACCAGGTATTACACTGGAACTTGACCAGAATAATCTTATATCATGTGTGCTGGGCCTTAGGAGTGATCTATCTATCATAAATCCAACATGGGAAGTATCCGATATCGAGATACAGGCATATTGGCCTGATGACATATCAGAAGCAATCAGTAATGTAGGTGACGATGTGCCTATATGGTATTATGCAGGGTATCCAGATGATTATTCGAAAATAAGGCAGTTCTATCTTTCTGAAGCGGCAACAATGGAGGAAAATGTCATTACGCTAAAAGGGGAAGATGCTTCTTCAAAACTTGAAGATAAAACAAATGCATCAAAATGTATTACTTCCACATCAAACAATGGAAGAAATCTATTATCCAATCAATGGATTATCATAGTCAAAAGAGAAATCTATTTTATAATAAATTTATCAGATTGATTACAGATTCTGGAATCAATCTGATGAAAAAAGAAGCTGCACCAACAAAAAAGACAGGGGGAACATCATACACAGCTATTGTAAAAGAGCACACTTCAAGGGAATTGGTGGCAGATATGATGAACCTATCTCATTATGGCACGTTTTATCCAGTGTTTGTGGATGCAGGAATTCCGACAGTACGATGGTCGAAGCCAACGAAAAAATGGGATATCTACGAAGAGGACTGTGGAAGTGTGAAAAGAGATGTTGAAAGGAATATTGCAAAGATTACAACAGAGGATAAAAATGGAGTGCAGAGTAATGTAACAAAGAGTAAGATGTTGAAGGTGCTAGAAACAAAAAATGTAGAAGCAGGAGAAAGTTATAGCTATTCTTCCGATGCATATTATTGGCAGATGTCAGTAAGCAATGCAAAGTCTATCCTGATCACAGCAGAAAAAGCGGTATGGAAAGCAAAGAAAACGACAAAGAAAAAGAAAGTAAAGCAAAAATATAAATCCAATGGTAAATGGAGAACAAAGACGGTGACAAAGACATTTTATCAGTGCATCGTGAAAGGAAAAAAAGCAAATGTGGAAAGACAGAAGAAAAGTATCACGGATCCTGGAAAAAGGCCGGGATATACAGCACAGATAACGCCAGCTACTTATGGGAAAATGTATGACGGGAGTACACTTTTGTATCCAGCTTACAGCAATCTGTTCAAACGAAGCAATATAGCTGGGTCATTTACATTCAAAGGAGATCCGAGAATGCAGCCAAGAGATGTATTTTCGTTCCACAGGCTTGATGGAACAACGGAAGACTGCACGATAGAAAGTATTACATTAAAACATGAGGGCGGTGGGACATCTGCAGAGTTAACATACAGAAAGGGGATTGTCTGATGGGATGGACAGGAACAAAAACAGATTGGTCAGAAGCAGACAGGATGTCTTGTGAGGAATTAAACCGAATCTTTGGAAATGTAAATTATCTATATCCATCTGCCAATCTGAAGATTGATTATACGCAGAATGATTTTCTGATGCTATCGGAATGGCAGGCTTTTTTAGATGCACTGGAAATGCTGAAAAAGATTGAGTTGATATCAACTCCTACGCCATCTAGTGTAATAGATTTTAATACAATTAACCAGGCAGAAGAATTGATACAGGAGTTGTACGATAAACAGAATCTGATGTTTAAGCAGAATGTAGCAAATAGATATGCCGGAGATGGCTGGTATCTCGATGAATCATATACAGGAGGAATTTAGGATGGCTTTTAAAGACAGGATTGTGCAATATCCGAATCGATATACATTAACGAAGGATGATGGCACCGTACTTGGAACATTTACACTGACAAGGGCGGAAGGAGAAGTAACGGAAGAGGGTACGCTGTTAAATGCAGATGGAATGACTGAAAATGTGCAGGAAATGATCGATGCGAGCATGGAGGGAATCAGCATAGACAGCAATCAGAATGTGAGATTCCGGAATCTGCAAAGAGGACGGGCAAAAATTACTGGAAAAGCAAAGAAGGTCGTGTCGAAAACAATCACCTTTTCTAAGGTTTTTTCTGTTACTCCGAGGGTTGTGATCACACCGATCACAGAGAATCCGCAAAATATCAGTGTAGGAATATCAAATGTAAGTACAACAGGTTTTACGATCAATCTTTACAGAACAACAAATGCGACAAATAACATAGATTGGATGGCGATGGCATGACGATAGAAATAGAAAGAAATGGAACTCGTTATTTTGTGCACACAGCCTGGATGGATGATGGGCAGGGGACCAATTTTAGTTTGAAGGAACCGGAAGAACCAATATTTGTAGGAAATTATGTGGATACATCATCGGCAGAGTCTACGGATTATAGAAAATATGCATGGAGACAGGCAGAAGATATACAGGAGGGAGAATTATCACAAGAAGATATCTATGATGATATGAGTGAACTTATAGAAGGGTCGGACAATGAATATAAGGAAGATCTGGCAACAACGCAGAATCATATTGATACATCCGTAGGGAAGAAAAACCTGTTGGATGGAGCAGATGATATCGGATCATGGAGCACAACGGACACCTCTCATGTAATCACGAAAATAACAGAAACGGAGGATGATGGAAGCACGGCAGTTACGAATGGGATTCGTGTGACGTGTAACACTGCAGGAAGTGCATCCATAGTCATGGAAATTGGAGAACTGAGGGATATATTGGGAGCAGCGGAGATCGATAATGCATTTACCATATCTGCAGAAATAAGGATGTCAACGATGTTTCGTTGCGATGTCGCAATCAGTAATGTAGATGGAACTGAAAAGCAGCTGGAATTTGCACAGATAGATGGAACTCCATTGAACACAGATAACAGTATGAATGATGAATGGTTTTCTTATGTTTCTACAGGGAATGCTCTGGGTGTCATATCTTCCGGACAAAATTTGTATATCAGTTTAAAGAATATGCCAACTGGGGCAACTTTGGATATTATGAACTTGAAAATAGAAGAAGGTGCTGAAAAGACGAATGATGAATTGCTAAAAAAGAAATTTTTAGTGCAGGAAATCAATATGTCCGGAGAGACGATAAGACTGACAGGGAATCGATTCATTGTTGAAGCAGATAATCTAAGAGTTGAAGAAAATGGGATGACAACGATGAAGGACGCTACAATATCAGGGAAAATGATAGCATATACGGAAAAATCAACATATATACAGAAAGAAGGAACTGTTGAAGTTGGAGGATTGGGGATTCGTATCTGCGATGGACGACCAGATGTATTTAACTGGATAGGGACACCTGGAATAGCAGGAAGTGCAGGGGGAAGCGAAGGGTCTAGCTTATGTGCATCACAAGATTCGATTATCCTGCGCAGACGCAATGAAGGGGATAGCAATACATCATCAGCTATAGAAATAAATAATGCAACGGATGACTATAATACATATATTTCTGTAAAGAATCCAAAATTTAATTTTAAAGTATCAGAAAGCGGGATTGATTTTGGAGAAGGAACAGAAAAAAATTTTACAGTATCTCCGACAGGAGCCGTCAAGGGACATTCATTTGCACCGGTGGAGACAGGAAAGTATGGATGTGGATTGAAAGATGAGAGGTGGTCAACTGTTTATACAGAGGATTTAAATGCATCTGGAGTTTCACATCTTGATGGCCAGGTGTGGATGAACGGAGTGGCGGATGAGAATTTTCAGAATGTACAGACATATGCAGCAAACATGTATATTGGATCATCAGGAAGGGTATGGAAGAGGTCTGCTTCATCCAGCCGTCTAATCAAGCATGATATTAGAACTCTTGAAAACGAGGATATTGCGGCCGAACGTCTTCTGGATATAAATGTAGTGCAGTTCAAGTATAACGATGGAGTTATATCCGATTCTGATCAGCGTTATGGCATGGATTTGCCCGGTTTCATCATCGAAGATCTTGACGAAAAATACCCAATCTGTATTGATAAACAAAGTGAAAATGTCAAGGAATGGGGATGGAATCCTCAATTTATCATTCCTGGAATGTTGAAACTAATACAGGAGCAGGATAAAAGAATCAAAAAACTTGAGAAAACAATACTGGAAGTGCAAGATGAAGAAAAAAGGAATTCGTTAACAAAGTGATTGCAGTCAACAAGAAAGGTGGTGGGTCAAATGATAAGAGGTACAACACCAACATTGGAATTCAAACTTCCATTTGATGTTAAGTTGATTGAAAAAGCATCTATTGCATTATCACAAAATAGAACAGTTGCTATTGAAAAAACATTGGATGACTGTACAGCAGAAGGACAATTGTTAATGATCAAGTTGACACAGAAAGAAACATTAAAGTTGAGAGCGGGAACGAAAACAGAAATTCAGGTAAGAGTGAAAACATATGATGGAGATGCTCTAGCATCGAATATTATTGAAGTTACTACAGACAGGATTTTAAGGGAAGGTGAAATATGATGGTTCTTGATATTGTATTTCATTGTACAGAGCAGCGTATTCCATTAGACTTTGATAACGATGAAAAAAGATTGGCGTTGGATTTTGAAAATTTCCAACAGATTATATATCATGAAGTTGAACGTTATGACGGAGAATATGAGGTAATACCAAAGATTGAGCAACAGGCGTTATTAACGAATCATAAGTTAATGAGTGATGATGTAAAAATTCTTGCTATTCCTTATGCAGAAGTATCAAATGATTCAAACGGAAAGACAGTAACAATTGGATAGAAAGGGTGAAATGATGGCAATTAATAAAGTTGTTTATGGATCACAAACATTGATTGACTTGACAGCTGACACTATAACAGCTGATAAAGTTCTTTCTGGATACACATTTCATAGTAAAGATGGTGCGACTTCTGAAGGAACATGTGACTATGATGTAAATTCAGGTGATGCAACTGTTGCAGTTGCTGAAATATTGAACGGGAAAACTTGTTATGCGAGAGGAACAAAGTTGACAGGAAGTATGCCTAATAACGGCGCTGTTACAGGAAATATCAAAACAAAAGCCGGAACATATAGCATTCCACAAGGGTATCATGATGGTTCTGGAAAGGTATCAATTGATTCAACAGAACAGGCTAAAATCCTTTCATCAAATATTCGTTCAGGTGTGACGATTTTGGGTGTAGAAGGATCAATGAGTGGGACTGAGGCTGTAAATGCACAATCAAAAACTGTAACGCCTACAAGTGCACAGCAAACTATTCTTCCAGATACAAATTACAACTATTTATCACAGGTTGTTGTAAAAGCGATTCCATACGTGGAATCAGAAAACAGTGCAGGAGGCGTAACTGTAACTATTGGTTAGGAGGCGTTAGTTATGGCAGTCAATAAGGTTGTGTATGGTGATATTTCAATTATTGATATTTCTGACAGTACAGTAGCAGCAGAAACACTAGGAGAAGGTAAGATTGCATATGGTGCAGATGGAGAAAAAATCATTGGGACAATGCAAAGTGGTATAGATACTTCTGATGCAACTGCAACGGCTGATAATATTGAGTTTGGAAAGACAGCTTATGCGAGTGGTGAAAAGATTAAAGGAACTCTTGAACATACAAGTACTGGACGCGCAGCAACTGACGTTGGAATATATACGACAGGGAAAGGTGTTAAGTGCCTAATGTTAAAAAGTACAGAAATTGACAAACGTATAATAGGTGGTGACGAATATTTCTTTATGTATTCAGATTTTGAGAACATAGGAGATGCAACCGCAGAGGATGTGGCTAACGGAAAAACTTTCACTAGTTCAGCTGGTGTAAAAATTGTTGGAACAGCAGTATCTAGTGGATCTAGTATTTCTCTTCAAACAAAGACTGTAATACCATCAAAATCTTCACAGGCTGTAACACCAGACAGCGGTTATGATGGATTATCAAAGGTTACAGTTAATGCTATTCCATCAAATTATATTGTTCCAGAAGGAACAAAAACAATAACAGAAAATGGTACCATGGATGTTACCAATTATGCTTCTGTAAATGTTAATGTTCCAACGAGCGGTGGAAGCTCAAATAACAATTGTGAGGCGTATCTTATTGATGTTACAAATCCGGTTGCAAATTTTAAAACCACGTCAGGCACAATTAAAGCATACGGATATGGGAAAGGTACAACGAGTGGATATACAACACCTCAATACGCATTTCAAGGCGACAAATATCTTTCAATAGCATCATGGGGAAGTGGAACTACAACAAATCTTTCGCTTACTGTTGATTCATCTGGGAAACTTAGTGGTCTTCCAAGTATGACTAGTGGAACATTGCTGGTAACAAGGGGAATTTAAATGATTAAAAATGAAAAAGTATTAGACCGATAGAGGTCTTTTTTTATTGAGGAAAGGAAAGTGAGGTCATGAAGAAAATG
>OBLI01003305.1_pt1 | contig 12523 bp, 13 predicted proteins | sample 1519701 | NCBI WGS metagenome assembly OBLI01 (sample SAMEA3663005, study PRJEB22513) | pig gut metagenome | biome: pig gut; feature: pig-associated habitat; material: faeces | place: France | collected 2012 | reverse complement strand
GTCGGGTATAACTACCGCAAGCCTCGTGCTAACGTGGAGAGTAAAGCCCCATCCTCAGATGAGTTCGAAGATGTAATTGACGAAGATGATGTAATGAGTCCGCCTGTTGATAGCCTGCGTGCATATATGCCCATGGTGGCTTACCCACTTAGAGCAATGCACGTGACATCACCATTCGGCATCCGCAAGGATCCGATGGATAAGCGCAGAAAAAGGATGCACAGTGGACTGGATTTGAGAGCCAGATACGAGAATGTGTATTCTATGCTCCCAGGGCAAGTAACGGCAGCTTCCTACTCAGAGAATGGAGGGTATTACGTGAGTATTGACCATGGCATCTGTGTATGCTCCTATTTGCATCTATCAAAGGTGATGGCAAGGAAAGGGCAGCGCATCAATGCCGGCCAACTCATCGCCATCAGCGGCAACTCAGGCAAGAGGTCAACGGGACCACATCTACACATCTCATGTAGGTGGATAGACGGCAAGTACTTCGACCCAATGTTGATATTGAAATTCGTAACAGAACAACTCTCTAACAATAAGTGAATTATGGGCCCAATAATCATCATACTGGTCATCCTGTACCTCGTGTCCAGAAACAAAAAGAAGCATCATCGCACCCGCTACTCCGGCAAATCCGATTGGGAGAAAACTTGCGACGACGGCGGCAAGTTCTTTAATTGGTAAAGGGTTGTGCGTTATCGTTTGGCGCACATGTGTTGTTATTGGTATGGCAACCATTCGGCAGTAATACCGGTCTTTAAGCCGGAATTGCTGCCGTTTTTGGTAAGAAACTGACCAAAATTCGCCTTGCGATGCAAAATAATCGTTGGTGTGAACGAAAAAGGCACACCAAAACAATAACTTTGCAACTCAAACGTTTATATATAAAAGAGACACTATACGAATATGGCATTGAACCAAACCAATAAACTCGTGTGGATTGTGGAAACGATCTACCGGGCACGCAAGATTTCCTTCGAGGAACTGAACCGCCGCTGGATGGACAATGTGGACTTGAGTGGTGGTGAGGAGATGTTGAAGCGCACATTCCACAAGTGGAAATGGAATATCTTCGACACATTCGGCCTCTCGATTGGATGCGAGAAGGCGGCTCCTTATAGGTACTACATCGCCAATGTTGACGACATGAAGAGCGGCAGCATCGAAAAGTGGCTGCTCAGCACGCTGTCGGTGAGCAATTCGCTCCTTGAGAGCAAGTCTATCAAGGACAGAATTATCCTCGAAGACGTGCCGAGTGGCAGAGAGTATCTGGAGCCTATCATCGATGCGATGAAGAAGAACCGTTTCATCCACATCAACTACTTCAACTACTGGAAAGGCGACACCCGCGACCACTATCTGATGCCGTTATGCGTGAAACTATTCCGTCAGCGATGGTATATGGTGGGACGCAACTGGCCGGCAGGCAGGGACATTATCTTCTGCCTTGACCGCATCCAGGACTTCCGTTTATCGAGCCATACCTTTGAATATCCCGAAGACTTTGATCCGCAGGAATACTTCAATGGTTGTATAGGCGTTATCCCTGGCGACGGTTGTAGCATTGAGATCGTGAAAATCAAAGTCAGTGCCGCCCAGGCAAACTATCTTCGTGACCTGCACCTGCATGAGTCGCAACAAGAGACGGAGCAGACAGATGACTACAGCATCTTTGAACTCCAAGTCCGACCCACCTTCGATTTTCAACAGGAACTACTTATGAATGGCGACGACCTGGAGGTGCTCGAACCGCTTTGGCTTCGCAAGGAGCTAGCCAGCAAGATAAAGCGCATGTGGAACAAGTATAAGGAGGATAAGTGATGCAAGACTTTGCTGCTATAGATTTTGAGACAGCCAACAACGAGCGGTCATCCGTCTGCTCTGTGGGTGTAGTCGTGGTGTGGGGTGGCGAGATTGTGGACAAGTTCTACTCCCTCATCAAGCCCGAACCGGAGTATTACAACTACTGGTGCAGCCAAGTGCATGGCCTCTGTGCTGATGATACCGACAACGCCCCCATCTTCCCCGAAGTATGGAAGCAGATAGAGCCCAAGATAGCCGGTCTTCCTCTCGTGGCCCACAACAAGGCGTTCGACGAGAGTTGCCTAAAGGCCGTGTTCCGCGTCTATCAGATGGACTATCCCGACTATGAGTTCTACTGCACCTGCGTCGCCTCACGCCGGGTATGGCCCAAAGGCAGCCACACCCTCGATGTCATTGCCGCCCGCTGCGGTTACGATTTGTCAAGCCATCACCACGCCCTGGCCGACGCAGAAGCCTGCGCCGCCATTGCGTTAGAGATACTATAAGTTATCACAGGATCTAATATTAGTCAAAATGAATGAAATAGAAACAAGACCTATAGGGCAACTTATCCTTAATAAAGAAACCCCTGTGCGTGCGAACCGCATAGAGCATTATCTTATACCCTCATATCAGCGTGGGTACAGATGGACTGAACTTCATGTACAGGCTCTGTTGGAAGATATAGATGCTTTTTTACGAAGGCAATCCGTAGGTGCTACCATCCAATCTTATTGTCTCCAGCCTATTGTTGTAGTTGAACAGCAGGATACAGAAGGCAATAGAATATGGGAGATAATAGATGGGCAGCAGAGACTTACCACCCTATATATCATTTTAAAAAGACTCGGGAAACGGCATTATGAACTTTTCTTTGACAAGAGAAAAGAAAGCACGAGCTTTCTCAGAAATTTGTCATCTGAAACGCTTTGTGATGACAATCCCGACTTCCATTTTATGAGCGACGCCTATCGTTGCATTGACAAATGGTTTTCATCTAAAGAAGAAGAGGATATTGCATATACCGACGAATTCGCAACCCAACTTCTAAAGAATGTGCAGGTCATATGGTATAATGTTAAACTTAAATCTTCTAAATCCATTGATCAAGAATCTGAGAAGATTAACATTTTCAATCGTCTAAATATTGGCAAGATTCCTCTTGAAGACGCAGAACTGGTCCGAGCTCTGTTGATGAGTCGCGTGGACGAAACAACAGAACACGAGAAACTTATGCGTCAGGCGGAATTCTCAAACGAGTGGTATGAAATAGAACTTTGGTTGAGACAAGATGCTGTATGGAGATTTCTTACCAACAAGATTTACTCCAACCATATACAGTTGATTTTCGAACTCATTTCAAACAACAAGAACTCACAAAACTACAGCACATATAAGTGGTTCGAACAACAGGTTCGTAGCTCAGAGGACGAAGTCGTAAAAGCAAAAGAACTTTGGATACAAGTTAAGCAGGTCTTTAGCAGATTACGCTATTGGTATAATGATAGGAAACTCTATCACTTTATTGGGTTTCTCTTGTCGACTGGTACGGTAAAACTTGAGGAACTCTTGAGTCAGGCAGACACTGACAAACCGAAATTTTGCAAATGGGTGACATCTCAGATTTTGGAATTTTTGAACCATATAGATTTGCAGAAATTGTCTTACACTGACGATAAGAAAGAACTAACAAATACACTTCTCCTATTTAATGTATTGTCTGTTTACCAACTTGATGGCAATCCTCAGAATCGATTCCCCTTCAATCTTTACAACGAAATAAAGAAGAGTGAGCGATGGAGCCTTGAACATATTCACGCACAACGTTCTCAAGATCCATTGAAAAGGAAGGATGTGATTAAGAGTTGGATTGATGACACATTGGCTTCCATTGAACACGTAGACACCATTCAAAAGCCGACAAAAGAGGTGGATGAGGATGGTGTTGAAAAGGTGGTATCTGTTCCTGTTGATATAAGGGAACTTAAAGTCCAACTACAGGAATTCAAACATAAAGAGGATATTGATGTTGATGAATTTAACAGTTTGAAAGAACGATTCATTGAAGCTTTTGAATCTGAATCCACTAAACATGAATTAGATAATATGGCTTTGCTTTCTAGTCCAGACAATGCAAGTCTTAACAATGCTATTTTCCCTGTCAAAAGAGATAGAATAATACAAATGGAGCGTGAGGGAAAATTCATCCCGCCATGCACAAGGAATGTATTCCTGAAGATTTATAGCAAGGCTGATAGCCAACCTTATTTCTGGAGTTATGAAGACAAGTATAACTATGTAAACGAGATAAAGAACGTATTTAACAAATTCAAGAACGATTATGCCAACTAAATATACCCTTTATTCTCTCTGTCAATCATACGACAAGATTGAAATTCCTATCATACAACGTGACTATGCACAGGGCAGGAAAGATCAAGATGTTCTAAGGAATAAGTTTGTCGACTACCTTCTCTCTGCTCTCAAAGAACATACAGCCATTGAACTTGATTTTGTTTATGGCGAAGAAAGACATGATATTGCAAAGGATGGGAAAACAAAGGTAATGACCTTCATCCCTATTGATGGTCAACAACGTCTAACCACCCTTTGGCTACTTCATTGGTTCCTAGCCGTCAAGGAGAATAGACTTGCAGAAATAAGTTCGATTCTCTCTAAATTTACATACGAGACACGTCCTACTGCACATGATTTTTGTCACCAATTGACAATAGAGAATTTCCCTAAAGATAGGATAACAGATATTGACACTTTCATTATAGACCGCAAATGGTTTGATCCAGAGTGGCTGAATGATAGTTCAATCAAGGGAATGCTTCGAATGCTCCGTACATTTGCCAACTCTCCTCTGCTCAACACAGAGGAGATATGTCTTGATTTATTGCTTGAGCCTCACAACCTAATTTCTTTTTATTTTGTTCCGCTACAAAATTTTGGGTTAGCAGAAGAACTTTACATCCGCATGAACGCCAGAGGTAAGGTTTTGACGCAGTTCGAGAACTTTAAGTCAGAGTTCTATAAGATTCTCAGAAATAATCCGAGACTTGATGAGATAAAAGATAAGATGGAGTATGCTTGGGTTAGTAATCTCTGGGGCTATCGCAAACCTAATTTTTACGTGACCGATGATTGCTTTATGAATTATCTTCAATTCATAACCCGTATGCTATACTTCAAACAAGCAGAGTACCGCTCAGATAAAGGTTATGCTAATAACTTTATCGACTTTAAACTGCTAAACAATATATATTCGCTGCCTAAAAATACAGACTTTTTGATTTTTGCAATCGACAGCATACCATTCCTTGCTTCGCAAAAAGATTTCCCGGTTATATGGACAAACACAGACAAAAAGTTGGCCTTTAGTGATATTTTGTCAAACTGCATAAGAGGTGAACATATGAGTATAGAACAAATGTTTGTACTCTATGCCGCACTTGTTTACACATATAAGCACCAAAGCCAAAAGTCTGAGTCTGGAGAGTCGTTCTTCTGTGAGCAGACAAATGAATTTGTCAGGGTGATACGTAATCTCATTGTGAATACTAGTGATAAATCCGAACGTGAACACCCACGCATAATTAATAGTATTATAGAATTATGCAATGCTGATAGTTTCACCGAAACAATAAGAAATGATGGCTTCAACCTCAAAGGCTTTAACGACTCACAATGCGCTGAAGAGAATGTGAAAGCAAGAATTATACAGAAATACCCATCTGCAAAGGGACTGATCCATAAGATAGAGGATAATCGTTGCTTTAAAGGCAATATCATGAACATTATAGCTTCTGTCTATGGAGACAAAGAAACTCAAATCAAAGATTTTGTATTTCAGAAGCAACACATAGACCTCTTCGATGAGCATAAGTTGGAAAACACTTACGACGTTTACAAGCAACTAGCTAACGATGATTTCAACTTGGTATGGGGTGATTTGCTTGATAGTTCGCTCTATACACATCATGTATCAAGCGGTCGTCTTATTTACGATTATGAGTATACCAAAAACTCTGCTATAATAGCTGTAGCTGCAAGATACTCAATCAGTAAATTTGATTCATTGGACGAATTCCTTATTCAGGAGGAAAAGAAGTTTATTTGTAACTTGTCTTCAAAAAATGAAGATCTTAGTCAAGTACGCAATGTAAAAACACAGTTGCATCTTCTCTATATACTTTGCGTAAGACTCATGGATTGCACTATTCAAGAATTTTTCGCTTCCGGTTGTTACAACTTTGGTTGGCTTCACAAGGAAACCGGATATACATCATTATTCAATCAGGGCATAAACAAAGATCCATGGTTCAGCGAGAATAATCCGATATTCCAAACATATAATTCTCAATTTCGATATAATATGGGACTATCTAAAGATCATGCTCTGCCCTGTGAGATTGTCGGCAATGGCAAGCCTCAAAAAGCGTGGGACAAATTATTAGATTGGGCAAATTCGTGATACAGTACATTTCCAACATTGACCACTACAAGGGGGTGCTTTCACGGGTGCAGAACGTGAAGCACTCCCTCTGGATTGGTACTGCTGACATAAAGGATCTCTATATGGAGGCGGAAAAGGAGAAGAAGCCTTTTCTGGCTCTACTGGCGCAGCTCATACGCAAGGGTGTGGAGGTGCGTCTCATTCATGCTAAGGAACCAGGTCCCGCCTTTCGGGAGGACTTTGATAAGTATCCGGTCTTGTATGACAGACTGGAGCGGGTGCTCTGTCCACGAGTTCACTTCAAGATGCTCGTCTTTGACTTTAAGGAAGTTTATATCGGCAGCGCCAACCTTACAGGTGCCGGTATCGGCATGAAGGGTGAAGACAAACGCAATTTCGAAGCTGGCATACTGACTGATGAGCCGACAATCGTTGAACAAGCCATGAACCAGTTTGACGACGTATGGATTGGCAAGTTCTGCAAGAAGTGCAAGCGCAGAGACTTCTGCCATGACCCAATAAAATAATGTGTATGAAGAAGATAATCTTTCTTGACTTTGATGGAGTGCTTAACACTGAGCACAACCAGAACATGCTTATGTATCATGGGAAACCATGGAAAGATAAGCATGGAGCTTTCTTTGATTCTGATGCGGTGGCTGAGTTAAAGAGGATAGTTGAAGAGACTGGAGCAGACATCGTGATAGAGTCGTCGTGGAAATATCTCGGTCTGGAGGCTATGAAACAGATGTGGAGTGACAGGAACATGCCCGGCAATGTCATTGATGTAACGCCATCGTCTGCCAGCGACAACTTGCTACTCAATGCCGACCTTGATGATGTGGATCCTGGACGCACCCAGTGGAAGGGCGTAGAAATTGCATCCTGGATTGCCGATAATCTTCATGAAGAAGCGCGTTATGTCATTATCGATGATGAATACGTGATACTGGACTCTCAACTGCCCCACTTCATCCTGACCAATCCGTATGACGGCATCACACCAGAATTGGCAGATAGAGCCATCAAAATACTGAACGGATAGAAGATTTAGCAATTATCTTTGGAGTTGTGCCCATATTTGGCATAGCTCCATTTTATTTTTGCGGCGAACATAAATCAATTCGCGATGACATACAAAGAACTTCTCTGCAGTGTTACCTTTGAAGAAGTGGAGCCGCATATAGTGAGCATGTATCCTGAACACAAAGATATCATTGGATGGTTCAAACTTCATTACGATATGCTCAGGCTGATGGAGCCAAAGCATCATGATGATTCCAATGGCGATGTGTGCAAGATAACAATGGAGGATTGGGAGGATGGCACGGGGCTTCATCTGGACGCTTATCCTATGGAGGGAGATTGGTGGGAGCACTCTCTCACCAAGGAGATTGTCCTAGATGCCAACGTACATGCGACTAACGCCGAGATTGCTGCATGTTGCCTATGGCATACTTCCTTCTACGGGTTTGTTGAAGGTCAAAAGATGGATTGGCTACGTGGCGACTACAAGCCAAAAGCGATGGAACTCAAGAAGATGATACTCCGTCATGGTGGTTATGTGCCATCTATAAGGGAACTCCTCCCATCTAAGAGACAAGAATTGATTGAAAAAGCCAAGAAAGATGTTGGGTATGGCAATAAACGAGCCAACAGAACAAAGCGCAAACGCCTCTTCCGTCACGTATTCATGGAGAAGTACTATGAGCGAATGGTAGCCATTGGCAACTTTATCACTAAGGTATTGCCGGCATTGTCAATAGAGGTCAATTATCTGACGATTAGCCAGCTCTGTAATTTATTCCATTCTGGCACATTTGCGAGCGTCACCATTCAGTCATACGCAGACAAAACCACTGATGCATCCAGCTATCTGACGGACCTCATCACCCGATATGATATGCTACCTCAGGCAGATAACGTAATCATCTATCTTGCAGCAGGGCATCCTTGGAATAAACCTCCTTTGGTCAATACCAATGAAGACCTTCTTCTTACAGCTCTACGAGATAAAGTTATCACTTCTGAGGAAATTGAAGGTTCAGTGGATATAGTATTCGACTACAAACCGGATTTAGGGAATCAGATAGAGATTACAGTAGTGGCTATGGTCATTTCCATGTAGAAATAAACCCAAAGCATCAGCGTCACATATTTTCTTCACTTAAAAAGGAGGTGCGCCCATAGTTGGCATACCTCCTTTATTATTTTGCACCCAAAATAGTAACACGAAGGATTATGAAACGCAAGAAGAAAACAGACATAGTAGAAGCATGGAGTCACAAGCACGACTACCCGATAGAGGAGGTGTGGAATACGGACAACATTATTGCACGTCTGATTGTCCCAAGGCTTAAGGCATTCAAAGCCTTAGATAAGCATGGCCATCCCGGAGATATTGCCTCTATGGAGGCATGGCACAAGGTTATTGACAAGATGATATATGCCTTCGAACTCAATATGCACGCAGGTGCATTGTCACAAGAAGAGAGGAAGGATTTTGAAGAGGGCTTTGAGCTATTTTATAAGTATTATCTTTATTTATGGGATTGAGTTATGGACATAAAACACATATTTGAAGATCCTCGCATCGTGATGCTGGAGGAAGAGATTGCAAGGAGAAACGAGCATTGCCGATACTCTGATGAAGAAAAGCATGTGATGGAATACTTGCTTGAAGAGCGACGTAACGTGCTTTGGCATCTGAATGTGTATGACGATGAGACGAAACAACTCCTTGTTGAGTTTAATGATGCACTCCGCAAGGCTTGCGCTGAGCTGTATCGTCGCACGATGGCAACTTATCAAGAATGCCTGCATCGCGAGGACTGCCCTGAAGACTTCGAGGTGGAGGGAAAGATATTCCTTGGCTACGATTATCCTGCTCTTCACCCCATTCAAACAGAAACGGCGAAGCAGGTGTGGGATGCGCTCACATGCGGCGGTTTCTGTGCGCTCTATGACGATGGCTGCGCTTGGTCACTCCGTTTCAGCAGAGAATATCCGCCAGAGCATAGCGGACATGAGACATTGGAGAATTGGCTGGGTATGGAAGACCCAAACGACAACTGGAACGAGGGACTGGACAGAGAATGGTCGAAAGACCTGCACCTTATACATCCCTTCCATAATCTATACGACCACTGCTACTTCTCCCTATACGATCTTATCTATGTGAGAGAGTTCAACCTGGAGGTACATGTGGAATTTGACGACAAAGTAACATACGGAACGATATGAAAGATTTTGAACAATTCAAAGAAGAGGTGATAACCTCGCCTAGATGGATAGTATCACTCGACGAGAATGATTTGAAGGCATTCCAAGGAGATGACGACTGCACTATCACGATATTGGAAGCTGAAACAGAGGATGCCACGGAACAACGGCTCCGCATCTTGTTTGACGATATAGCCAAACAATTCAATGCTCTGGAATACCCATGTGGCAACAGCGTCAAAGTGCTTATCCATATCCAATTCCCAATCACCGCTCCTCTCATGATGAGCGATATATCTGTCATAAGTTATATGGTGGATTTGCTCATTCCCAAAGGATTGGATTGCGAGGTAAAGTGGGGACTATCCCCGAGGGAAGACAACCTGTGCAAGATTACGTGCGCTATCAATCATAGCAAAAAATGATTTTTCTGTAAAACTGCAATTTTTTGAATGGAGCGCCCATAGTTGGCACACCCAATACCGACCTTTGCATCATCAAAATAATAGTATATGGATATAAAAGAGTTCACATCTTATAGTAATGAAGGTTCAACCTGTCAAGAAAATGGAATCAGCAATAAGGATATAGCCGTTTTAGCCATTGGCACAGGTGCGATAACTGCAACAAAGAAAGCCAGCATGAATGAAGTTCTGCAAAAGCATGTTTCTTTTTTCCGTTGCGACAATGAGCCCTTGGGTTGTGGTAGTAATGAAACGATAGGCCGACAAAAAGCGGAAGAATGTTTACAGAAAGAAACAATACTTGATAATTATCTGTTTCACAAAGCCATCGTAATTAGCACCTTAGGCGGTGGAACAGGTACTGGTGGTGCTCCTGTCTTTGCAAAATATCTAAGTGATAAGGGTGTAGAGGTAACGAACATCGTCACATTACCTTTCTGTTTTGAAGGTAAGAACAGGAAACACATATCCCAAGCGGCAATAAATGAAATGAGTAACTATGCTAAGACGACCATAGTTATTAATGAGGATATATATCAAACTCTCCTTAAAGATGAAGCAATGACAGATTATTTTGATGCCATTGACGCTTCTATAGAAAATGCAATATTCCTTGCCATCGGTGTTTATCCTCAAAAGGCACCTTGGTACAAACGTATATTCAAAATCAAATCCATCAAATAGAGATTATTATGGCACTTTGGAAAATTTCAGTGAAGAACAGCGGTAATGCCGCTTGTAAGAACAAGAGACAACGCCTTGAAAAAGGCATGTTCGTGGAAACGAGCACTGCGACCACAACTCCGCCACTCGGTATGAGCCGTGAACAACTCATGCTTGCCCAGTTATTCATGAGCAAGTATGGCATCGAGATTGATCTCCACCACATGAACGGCTCCCATTTCGTTTGCGAGAAGATCGGTTAAGTGAACTAACGAAAGATAGCCTTGCATCCTCTTAGGCGAGAGAGGACGCAAGGCTATTTTCATTTCTTGTTGAACTCCTGGATTTCGGCGATCATGTCTTTGACTTCCTTGTTTACTTTCAGGAAGTTGGCATAGAGAATGCGCTCGCGGGCTTCAACGGAAGGGAAGTTGTAGAACTTCGGCAAGGGGTAGTTGGCGTAGTCGGCTTCCTCTTTGCCGATTTCTTCCATATTGAAGTCGGTCTTGCAGAAGAACTTGCTGGTCTGGAACTCCTCGGCCTCCTGGATGTCCATGCTATCCCCTCGCCCAGTCTTGGTCTTGACGAAATCGCGGGCGGTCTGGCCGCATATCCAGCCGGTGGGCATATCGGCAATCTTTGAGCCTGGAACCAAGGAGTCCATATTCTCATTGAGATTGATGGAGGTGCGGTCGCGGTCGATGGTGACACCTTTTTTCAACTGCACTACCTTACCGAAGATGTCGTTGCTGAGCCATTCGAGGGTTTCTTTGGCTCGGGCTGAGCCGCTAACCACATTACCTACAGTAGTGATAACTTTCTGCATACCCACCTTGCCATAGTCGGACTCCAACTGCGGCAGTTCCTGGAAGCCCAAGGTCACGCTGACCTTGTTGCTTCGGGCGGTACCAATCAGGCGGTCTATCTTGTGGAAATAGAGCGTCGGCAACTCATCGACGATGATGCTGACAGGCACATTCTTGCCTTGGCCGGTATTGACACGAGTGACCAAGCGGTTCAAGATAAGTGCATTCAAAGCACCGATGATACTCTCCATTTCAGGGTCGTTAGCAATGAGCAGGTAACTCGGATGGGCAGGGTCACTTACCTTCAGGTCAAAGTCATCGCCTTCCTTGCTGAATATCCAATAGGACTCCTTGGTGGCCAGTCGGGAGGTGAAGACACGCAGCGTGCCAATCATACCTTCCAACTGTTCCATGGCTTTGTTGTCGAAAGCCGTGCGGAACGGGCCAAGCAATGGCGCCACCTCAGTATCGGTCATCAGCACCTCAAAGATGGTTTCGTAACTCTCATTCAGGAAGGACAGAATATGAGGCATATCGCTGTACTTGCCCAACCAGTAGGCAGGTTCTACAATGTTTCCTGCCGTGTCACGGACTACGCCTGTCGGTTTTATCATACCCGTCTCAGGGTCAATGGTCTTGTCGTAGTTCATCTCGTGACCATTGGCATCGTAGGGACGCTTCTCGTAGTTGCAGAAGAAGTAGATACATGCTGCCAGGAAGTTGACCGCAGAAGTCTGGAAGAACTGGTCGCTACCGCCACCGCCTTCCTTCTTACCCTTCTGTAAGGACTCCAACAGCGTCTCTGCCGTTTCGCTGGCAGCCGCAAGGTTGCTGATGTATTTGAGCTGGATAGGATTGACCCTTCGGCTATACTCCACATTCACGAAGTTGATGATATTGAAGTCGCAGTCCTTTGGTGTGAGACCAGCCTTCTTGTTCACCCGATAGTGGTAGTAGAGTTTCTGCGCCAACGTAGGAAATTTATAGTCATATACAACCATAGCAAAGCCTTTGGCACTGTGTTGGCGGATGAAAGGTTCTATGATGGAGAAAGTTTTACCTGAGCCAGGCGTACCGACCACCCATGTGCCGCGGAA
>OBLI01003304.1_pt1 | contig 12525 bp, 11 predicted proteins | sample 1519701 | NCBI WGS metagenome assembly OBLI01 (sample SAMEA3663005, study PRJEB22513) | pig gut metagenome | biome: pig gut; feature: pig-associated habitat; material: faeces | place: France | collected 2012 | reverse complement strand
AAAATGAATAAAATCAGAAAGCAGCTTCACTGCTCTTTCATAATCCTTGCAAAAAATAAATGTGTTTCCAAAGATAGATCTGCATAATGCTTCATACTATTTCATACCTTTATATAACCATATTCTTTATAATATATGTCAGATTACCGTATATGGTGACCTTGCCATAGCCCATATTCGGTATGATCACATGGATGCTATAGTGCGAAAAATTCTTTCAACCAGGCTTCCTTTACCATATGATGGCCAAGCCTGGTCAAGTGTACTCCATCCAGCGTTAATTCTTCATACGTATGTTTAATACTTGCTTTGGCAAACATACCATCTAAACAGATCAGTCCTGTTTGATATTTTCTTGCCAGTTCCCTGACCACCTGAATCTCCTCATCCAGCTGAGGACGCCATAGCAGTCTTTCCGCCGGATAGGGAAATACAAATGGCTCCATCAAAATCATCCTGGCTCCGGTCTTCTCGATAGTCTCACGAATCAAAAACTCCAGATTATGCTCAAATTGTTCCGTGGTCGTCTTCATTCCTCCATCCATGCCTGTCCAGATCTCATTGGCACCGATCAAAATGGTCACCACGTCTGGATGAAGGCGGATACAGTCTCTGTCCCATCGCTTGATCAGCTCCTCAGCCCGGTTTCCATTCACTCCCTTATTGGTAACCTGATATCCCTTTGGAAGCAGTTCTTTGGCTATCATACCCACATAACCATAACCATATCCATGGTATTCCGGATAAAATAAGCGATCTGCATCCGTAATACTATCCCCTTGAAATAATAAATGCATGATGATTCCTCCTAAAAAAATCTACATAATAAAATTGGCAGAAAGATTGCCGGAACATAATTCATAACCTTTATTTTTCCAATCTCCAGCATGTTGATGGACAATCCGATCAACAACACTCCCCCTACACAGGACATCTGTGTAATGACAACATCTGATAGATATGGTGCTACCAACGAAGACAAAAGAACAATTCCTCCCTGATAAATAAACAATAAAACACTTGAAAATAATACACCAATTCCAAAGGAAGAAGCAAAGATGATGGCTGCGATCCCATCCATCAGTGATTTGGTAAAAATCATATCATGATTTCCCGTAAGACCGCTCTGCAGAGAACCCACGATGGACATGGCACCTACGCAAAATAGCAATGTTGCCAAAATCATCCCTTCTGCAATGGAAACTTCGTTGCCATCCTTTTTAAATTTATCTTCTATCCATTGACAAAAAGCAGATAATCTGGCATCCAAATCGATTCCTTCTCCAATAAGTGCTCCAATGGCAATGGAAAGAATGATAACCATGGTCTTTCCTCCATCCACACATCCGGTTATTCCAAGATACATGGTACAGAGTCCCAAGCCTTTCATAATTGTAGAGCGCATCCGTTCCGGGATTCCCTTTTTCAACATCAGGCCAATGGTTCCTCCTAAAATAACAGCTGCCGCATTTACAATAGTTCCTAACATATCCTTTTCCCTCTTTTCTTCATATCCTTTTCTGCCAGCTTTTAGTTTAGCGATTTAAAGCGTTGTTATGCCAGATTATTTTATCATAAAGTATAAGAAAAAGCAAAAAGAGCTGTTGCCTGTAAAAGAAAACCAAAAGAAATTTTCTTCCACTGACAACAACTCTATCTCCATGTTATTATTCTTCTATACTAGGAATCGGAACTACTACATCTAAATTCTCTTCGTAATCCACACCATCTATACGGAATCCAAACATCTGATAAAAATCATCCCAATATCCATCAATATCTGCCAATTCTTCCAGATTATCTTCATTGACTGTTTCCCAGCTTTCCTTGATACGATCCTGCACTTCCTCGGATAATTCATAGTCATCCACACGAATCAGTCCCTGGGCATCTACAATTGTTGGGTCTTCCAACAATCTTTCATGAAACATGCGATAGATTTGTTCGATGCATCCTTCGTGATTTCCCATTTCCTTCATTACTTTGTACATAATAGAAATATACAAAGGAACAATTGGAATCGCTGCACTGGACTGTGTCACCAAAGCCTTGTTCACAGAAACAAACCCTTTAATGTCCTTTGCCTTCATCTCTTCTGTAATCACATCGGCAGTCTTATATAAATGCTGCTTTGCCTGTCCAATAGTTCCACCATAATAAATTGGATACGTAAGCTCTGGTCCAATATAGGAATACGCAATCGTTACAGCATGGTCTTCAATGGCATCTGCTTCTACTAAAGCATGAATCCAGTCATTCCAGTCTTCTCCACCCATAACCTTAACCGTTGCTTCTACTTCCTCTTCTGTAGCAGTCTCTACCGTCTTCTCACTCAGCTTATTAGTACGAAGATCCAAACTCTTATTGGTAAAGGTCTCTCCCGTTGTCTTCAGAACAGAGGAATAAGTCGTTCCGTCTTCCATCGTTCTTCTAGGTGCAGCAAGACTGTAGATTACCATATCCACCTTGCCAAGGTCCTCTTTGATCACCTGGATGGCCTTTTCCTTCATTTCCTTTGAAAAAGCATCCCCATTTAAGGATTTTGCATAATATCCATTCTGAGAAGCAAAGGTTTCAAATGCAGCTGTATTATACCATCCTGCTGTGGCTGTCTTTCTTCCATTGGATGGACGCTCAAACATAATTCCAAGAGTATCTGCACCACATCCAAATGCCGCTGTAATTCTAGAAGCCAGTCCATATCCAGTAGATGCACCGATTACCAGCACTTTCTTTGGACCATCCTTCATCATACCCTTCCCGGTTACATATTCAATCTGTTTTCTTACGTTCTCTTTACATCCTTCTGGATGTGCAGTCAAACACATATATTCTCGAACTCGTGGCTTTACTACCATAATACCCTCCTAATCATTCATTCAAAATGTTAACTATTGATGAGTATAATGAATAATACTTTGATTGTCAAGATAATTCACAATACTACATCTATGGGTATTTTAGACCATTTTTCAGCTTTTTGAACTATACGTAAGATGCCTCCATACGAATCATCTGAAATGCAATGGTGTTTTGATACACCAGCGGTTCATCATGATGGAAGAACACCATACCATCACAAGGAGCCAGTACTCTGGATATCACATGTCCTTCGTATGGATCTACGATCTCTGCAAGGATTTCTCCCGCTTTTACATTCGTTTCAATATCTACCAGACAGCGGAACAGCCCGGCATTGTCAGTTTTCACGATTTCGATCATATCCTCGGTCACCTTCCGGGACAGGAATCCACCATAAGTAGGGTAATCAATACATCCACGATCATGCAAAAAGCGTAGCACTGCTTCAATAGCCTGATTGGCAGATACCAGATCGATACGATCTGTTTCCTTTGTATAGAGAGAAAATGCCTTTGTCTCCCAAATCTGCCAGTTGTAATTCAATGTCGTGGTATCAAATGGAGTAATATCCCTGATCATCACATAAGGAAGCCCGAATTTTTTTGCCAGCTCCACATCTTCAAATCCAGTTTTCATCATACGGACATGAGGAACATAGTTCCCAGGAATATAAAAACTGGTAAAATGAATCCCATATTCATAATCTTTGACCGCCCGAAAGATTCCATCCGCAATTCGCTGAGTCGTCTCACCCAGATCATATCCCGGAAACATTCGATTGATATCTGTATTATCCACCGCCCAGAACCGTTTTCCAATATTCATTCCATAATGATTGGCTGATGGAAGAATTAAAATCCCCTTTTCACTGGAAACTCTTCCATCCCGTTCCAGCTTCTTTAATGCTTTTACAATCTGCGAACAAATATAAAGCTGCTGAATCTCATTGCCTCGAAATGCACCTGCAATGGCAACCGTCTTTTGATTTCCTCCAAAGTGATATCCAGTAATTCTAAGATGATCCCGGTATAAAGACTTTAGTTCATATATTATCTCTTTTTCCATGTCAATCCCTTTCTAAGATTCTTCCAACCAAAGAACCTTCATATACGACCGGATATTCTCTCAGCGTAAAGAGTACGCCTGTGACCGGTGACAACACTTTCTCCAGTAATGCTCCTGTCAGAGGATCTACGATCTCTCCAATTTTTTCGCCCTTTTTCACATTGATCCAATGCTCCACACACGACACAAAAATTCCAGAATACGCAGCATTTAGATAAGAAACATTCCCATCGGTGGATACAATTGGTTCCTTGGGTTCCGTAACTGGTCCATCCCAGATTCCCAGATCCTTCATCAGAGTAAAAATCCCATCGGTCAGCTGATTTCCATATTCTCTCGTAATCCTCATTCCAACTCCCATCTCTACGACCAGACAAGGAGTCCCCGTCATATTAAGAGAATGCGCCAGCGTAGATTCCAATACCGTAGCGGCACTATGAATCCAGATGTAATCGATGTTCAATCGTTTGGCATATGGAACCAGCGTCTCCTGACACATCTCATTGATTCGCACCTGTGGGATTTCTTTTAGAAAGATATTGCTGGCATGGATATCAATGACCATATCTGCACCACTCATGTCCTCAATGATTTTGGCTGCGGCATATTCCACCATGGTTCCTTCTGTGTTCCCAGGGAAGATTCGATTCATATCCAGGTCAAATTTCGGTACTCCACGGGTAATCGTATCCACTCCCAGAGGATTCAGTGCCGGATAGATATCTACGATCCCTTTCAGATGCTGCAGATTCTCCTGAAGCCTTCTTTGTACCTCATAGCAGACATATTGTCCTTCTAATTCATCCCCATGGGTTCCGGTAACAATACAGATGCGTTTCTGACTCGCATCAGAAGCCTGTGAATGTATGGAATTCTTTTGAATTCGAAATTCTTCATCTACCGGAAGCATAGAGGAAGCTACTTTTTCTATCATTTATATTTCCTCCACATTTACATGTATTTTCTGGAGCTGTTCTCCAGTTCCATAGAAGCGTCCTTTGTTCAGAACACAATCCTGATAATCCCTTCCTACACCAATCATAATATAATTGCTGTCAATCAACAGATGGTTCGTCGGATCAAATCCATACCATCTTCCATTACTATAGATTTCTACCCATGCATGGCTATAGCCTTCCCCGATCATCATTCCTGCCACATAACGAGCCGGTATTCCATAGTGACGACAAAAGGCAAGCATAATATGGGCATAATCCTGACAAACACCCTTTTTCTGCGCAAATGCCTGAGCTGCCGTCGTAGAGATTCCCGTAGAACCACTTTCATATTGAAATACGTTGTATAACGTATCCATGATCTCATGGGCTTTATTCATCTTACCCATGCGGAAAAACCTTAAATTACCCCATTGCTCATCGGCAAATTCCTCCATCTCCTTTGACATTTTTGTCAGAGACGTTGGCATCCGATAGAGCAAAAGTCTGGAAGGATCCGTATCATAAACAGCCCAATCCACCCTGGCAATCCCCTTGACCCGAACTCCAAATCTCGTATGCTCTTTCTCATAATGACCATAAAGGGATTCATTCCCAAATCCATCCTCCGACATCTGATAATGATCATCCGGCGTTACGATAATCTCCCGTTGCACAATTTCCTGTCTCGGCCGAGTTTTGGGAAAACATTTCAATGTAAAATAATGCTCCCACACCGGACTTGAGAATATAATTTGCAGATCATAATCAAATCTGAGTGTTTTCATTTTCTATACCTCGAATAAATTCTCCACTAGTGTAATCAGTTCAGGATAACATAATTCTTCCTCATTGACTAAAACAGATAACTCATCATATGCCTTACGATTTATCGGAAGATCCGCTCTCAGAACTCTGGCCGTCAGCATATGAAATGCTTTCATAACCTGTTCCTTGTTCTTTCTCAGTCGCAGCAGCAGATCCATCTTTTCCTGACGTTTTCCCGTCTTAAAAATTCCCCGAATCTTGCGTTCCTCCACATTTTCATCGATACAGGCAATAAAAGCAAGAAGATAGTCAATGACTCTCTGCAGATGCATTAGAAATCCTGATTCTGCCGTTGATTTTGCCATTTCCATTTCGGACAATGCCAGCTCCACATAAGATATGCTTTCGGTTCCAATCGCATCCCGCATTACCACCGCATTGTCATAAATTCCATTTAAGGTTGCCATTACGGAATTGATATTCTCCATGTCAAACAGATAACGTTTTGTAAAATCGGATACGGATTCATATACATTTGGAATATCCAAGTATTGGCAATAAGTAATATAATAGTCAGGTTCTTCGATCATGATGTCAAATCCATCGAAAAATTCCCGAATCGTTGTATATGTTCTTTCTGTGTACCGACCCAGCCAGTACAAATGATCCATTTTTTCTATTGAGATCCTCCTCCCTGAGATGAATTAACAATAAAGGAATCCGGCACTGTAGAATATCTGGTCAGGCCGCTTTTCCATACCTTCGTCTCCTTTCCTGATAAGACAAAGGCTCTTAAGTCTGCTTTTCTTTGCACGATCGTATCATGATCCTTGATTTCCAGATCTTTAAAATCGATCACTTCCTGCGCAATAAAACGTCTTGGTTCTGTTTTGATCTTTTCCTTAAATTCTGCCTTTTGTTCTTCTGTCAGACTGTTTCCGAATACAACTCCATAGCCACCTGCTTCGGCCACGTCTTTGATGACCAGTTCATCAAAATGTTCCAAAACATAGTCCCTGTCTTCTTCATAATAAGGAAGATAGGTCGGCGCATTATGTAAAATTGGTTCTTCCTTGAGATAATAAGAAATCATCTTCGGAACAAAATAGTAAATTCCTTTGTCATCGGCAGCTCCATTGCCCGGGGCGTTGATCAGAGCAACATTTCCTTTTCGATAGACCTCCATGATATGGGGAACGCCGATCACTGATTCTTCGCAAAATGTCATCGGATCCATATATTCATCTGAAATTCTGCGATATACGGCACCAACCTTTTCCAGGCTGTCAGAAAAGCCTTTAAAATACAGATATCCATCCTTAACCACCAGATCATTTGGCTTAACTAACAGGACTCCTGCCTGCTCTGCCAGATAGGAATGCTCAAAGAATGCAGAATTATATCTTCCTGGCGTCAAAATGACATTAATTCCTCCCGTATTCACATAATCCATAACTTCTCTCAGCATTGACGCATAATTTCGGTTGTCCTCAATTGCATGAGTACGGAACGTCTCCGGATCTGCTCTTCTGCAGAGTTTTCTGGCAATCATCGGAAAAGAAGCACCAGACGGAACTCTTAAATTATCCTCCAAAACATACCATGTTCCATCCTTTGCCTGAACCAAATCGATACCTGATATATGACTATATATCTTCTTTGATGGAACAATTCCCTCGCATTCCGGCAGATAACCAGTAGAAATAAAAGCAAATTCCTCTGGTACTATTCCATCCTTAATAATCTTCTTTTCCCCGTAAATATCATTTAAAAAAGCATTCAATGCATCCACTCTCTGAATGAGCCCTTTTTCCAGATAATCGAATTCTTTCTTCTCAATCACACGTGGAATTGCATCAAACGGAAATAGCTGTTCCCGATACGTATTATTTTTATAAATTCCAAACTTTACACCATATCTTGCCAACAGGCTATTAATATCCTCTGCATGCGGTATCAAACTATACATATTCTCCACTCCTTTCAAATTTATATAGAAAAAAGGCGTCCTGATCATTCAGGACGCCTTCGTCATTTCTATAGTACTATTCTAAACAAGTTGTCATAGTTTGTCAATTTACAAAATATCACGGCAAGCAATAAATACATCAAATAAATTCATGTATGCCGGCAGCTTTTGCCGATATTCATCTCTCACCTTTTTTGCCGCCACATATACCTTATCCTCTTCTTCCTGCATCATCTCATGATCGCTATATCGCGCACATTGGATGATCTGACCGATCTCGGCTTCTTTCTCCATACTGTAACGTTCCCAGGTATCTGCATAATGCAGGATTCTTTCCCGTCTTCCCATTCTCTGTTTCTGATAATGATACCATGCAGATACAAGAAATACTCGAAGAATAATAAGAAAAATGATAAATCCAAAAAGCTTGATACCGCCAAGAACCAATTCTCCAGTGGACATCGTAAGCTTTGGAAGGCTTGGAAGCTCAATCTCTCTGGCATCGCTGGCAGCAACCAATGTATTTCCAGGAACCACATCCACCGGTACCCATCCTACTCCATCTGCATAGACTTCCACCCACGCATAGGCATTCTCCTCTTCCATATTCACAACCATTTTTCCGCCCGTTACTGTTCCATCCCGAAAGTCCTCTTCCTTTAAGACATAACCTTCTACATATCTGGCAGGTATCCCACAGCTTCGGAACATAAAGACAGCTGCTGATGCGTATTGGGAGCAATATCCCCTTTGGGACTTCTGAAGAAAATATAGGGTCGGGTCTTCCCCTTTTGGTGTATCAACAACACTGGAAGTATAGGTATAACGACTTCTTAAATATGAACGGATATTCTTCTTCGTCTGTCTCAGAGAATCCCCTCGCTGAAAGAATTCCTTTCGCATCTTTTGTATTTCTTCCTGAAGATTGTCAGGAATGGATAAATAATGCTTTTTTGCATTCTCCCTTGCTTCCTGTTCTCTGGCATAAAATTTCCTGGAAAGTGCTTCATCATATTCCGGAACCCGGATATCCAACAACTCATCAAAGCTTTCTACCGATACATACGGAATCTGCTGCTTTTTCGAATTTCCGATCTCTTCATCCTCATTCGCCTCAGAAGCAGGGATAAAATACGGTATCAGATCCATTTTCTCATCTTCTGACATGTATTGAATCGTCATATTCTTTCCTGTGGATGAAACCGAACTTCTATCCCTTTGCTCCAGTTCCTCCATAACTTCATAATCCCACAGCCAGGTTACTTCATCCTCTCCACTCATAGCTGTTTCATCTTTGCGCCATTTTCCAGAAGCATAATCCCTTCCGACATATCCTCGCAGGTAGAACGGATCTTCCACAGAATCCAATGTCACTCGGATTTTTACACCTGTATCATGACGACGAACAGCTTCTTGCTTTAAATCACCAAAATTTAAAGTAAAGACCGATTTCTCTCCTCTGACAATATTATTGGCATATTCCATAACAACCAGGCTTCCCTGACGGATGCTGTTCATCTTCTGTCCAAACAATTCTGTGGAAGGATACACCTCAAAGATCATTGCCATGAGTACCAAAAGAGTAAATCCTATCATTGCACATTTGGGCTTATGATGTTCCATATAATACAGCCCTATGATTCCTGCAAAATATAAGAAAAAATCCCCATGAACAGCCCTTGGTGCAAGAATCAGAATCATTACCATCACCGGCATTGTATATAAAACTACCAGGCCACATCTTCTTCGGCTTAATAATAAAATTCCACTATAAAGCAATAATACGATTACAACAAAAATGATCATATCTGACTGTCCAGTCTTTTCATTGGCATCTGCAAAATATGTAAAATCCCGATGGAAGGTGGTATTAACAATATCAAACAGGCGATTTGCCAAAACCTTACCGCCTCGCAAACAGGATTCACCCTCATACAATACATATCCAGCCAGGCCACAATACTGGACATACTGAATCCATCGAAGCTGCTGGTTGTTGTGAAACAGATCCGAAGACAGAACACTCCAATATAGAAAGAAAAATACCGCTACGATCACAACAAAGCCTTGATATCCTTCTACACCAAAACCGGTACATATTCCATATATAACTGATAAATATACACAAAACAATAAGAATAATTTCTTCATGCTCGCTCCTATAATGATAAATAAAAGATATCCTCCTGTAAATTCTTTGCTCTGACATATTCGGTCATTGCAAATTCCCGCTGAATCGAATTTTCATCACGAATCACCGCAATGGCTTTCCCATAATAAGAAGGCAGAGGAAGTCCCTTTCCAGTCGTAATCACGTGGGTGATCATGCCCATATCCTTGGGTCGCTCCAATAGACGATCAGCCCGTAGCAAATCAAAAATTCTTCCAAATACGGGAAGATAATCTTCCCAGTCCTCCACCACGAACTGTTCCATCCCAAATAGCAGTCGATGACAATACCGATGCTTTAAAAGCGTACTGGATACCGCATATACGACCAACAAAAAACAAGTTCGAATTGACAGATCCTGCTCATACATCAGGCTGTTCAAATCCAGATACAGCATAGGCTCTGTCTTATCTTCCTGCTTTTTTGTTCCCGTCAGTCTCACATTACCATACTCTTCTACGGCATCTGAAATTTCCCCATTCTCAATGCTATATTCTTTGGGCAACACCAATATCTTTTCATAAAAGTCCACGTTCTTTTTAAATTGAAAACAGCCACACAGATCCTTTAGATAGAATTCATTGATTTCGATTTCCAGACAGTCACATTGCTTAAGCTCATGCTCCAACACTACTTTTCCGTCTGTTCTCCGCTGTAAAAGTAACGATTCCCGGACCTTTTGGGTCTTTCTTTCCATAATAGATGTGTACTGTACCTCTACTATGATTTCCCTTGTTTCAAAAATCCTTTGTTTGGGAACCTCAATGATCAGCTCAAACTTTTCTCCCTGCCGATAGACCTTCTTATATTCATTAAAGGATATATCAACATAACGAATCATTCTTCTTCCCTTGAAAAAAGAATATCCAAGCATAACAAATAAGAATGCCAACAGGCAGCCTCCCATGACATTCTGATAAATAAGAAAATATATAAAGCTAAATCCAAGAAACACCAGATACATGCTATCTTTTCCTTTCCATTCCCCTTGGCACCGGAATCTGCTCCAGTATGGTCATCAAGATCTGACCACTCTTCCTGTTTTCCAGCTTCGCATACCTGCTTAGCCTTACCCGATGACTGGCCGTGTCCACTAAGATTCTCTTTACATCAGAAGGAATCACATAATCTCTTCCTTCTAAAAATGCATTGGCCTTAGACATCTTTAAAATATCAAAGGATCCCCTTGGGCTGATCCCCATCTCCAGAAGTTGATTATTCCTGGTCGCATTCACAATGGAAACAATATATTCATAAATCTGGTCACTGACATAGACATGCTTTACCTGATTACGAATCTCAAGAACATCGGTAATTTCCAGTGCTTCATTTAAGTATAAGATCTTTTCCCGAATATTCTCTTCCTTTAGCATCTGAATCTCACTCATCATATCCGGATATCCAATGGAAATTCCGATCATAAAATGATCCATCTGAGATTCTGGAAGCATATTCCCGGAAAGGCTTAATGGATTCTGTGTCGCGATCACCACATAAGGATCCGGAAGCACCGTCACATGATCATCCACCTTAAGCTTTTTATCCTCCATCATCTTCACCAGCATGGACTGGATCTTTGGTGAAGAACAATTAATCTCGTCAGCCATCAATAAATGTGCCGTCTCCTTCTCTTCTTCTCTCTTCCCAAACCTCTGATGATGAACGCTGTAATAAGCAAGATCCTTCGGCATAAGATCCGGCGTAAATAAAATTCTCTGATAATTAAGTCCCAGCACTCTTGCAAATGCCAATGCCATCGTTGTTTTCCCTACTCCTGGAATATCCTGGATCATTATATGGCCTCCTGCAAGAATCGCCGTCATCACTCTCTTGATCATCTCTTCTTTTCCGATCACTACTTTGGAAATCTCATCCATCCCATTCTTGGCTTTATTCACCATCTTCCCCACTTCCTCTCCATTTTAAATCCATTCTTCGCTAAAATATCCGATTATCATTTACTCTTATTCTACACGAAATCATTTTTTTCCGCAACACAAGGAAACAGGATGCCTCCAGCTTCTGCCGAAGACATCCTGTGATATATCGATATTTGGTTATATTCAAACCTATGGACAAATCTTATATTCTTTATCCACGATAATAGTTGATCAGGCATCCCTTTAAGATAATCGTACGCTCATCATCAGTCAATTCGCCCATCTTTAAAGTAAATTCTTTTAATTCAGAACCGGATACAACATAAGCCTTGATTTCTGTCAGCTTATCTTCGATCGCCTTTCTGATCTCTGGAATAAACAGATAATCGCCATTCGCAAATGGAAGATCCTCACCATCAATCAAGAATGGAAGCATACCCCAGTTGATCAGGTTGGAACGATAACGCTTTGTAGCATATTCATTGGCAATATTGGCCCATCCGCCTAATACCTTCTGGCAGGAAGCTGCCTGTTCACGGGCAGAACCATCTCCTGGTTTTACTGCAAAGATGGTACTTCCAACACCCAGATTGTCCTTTCCAATAGAAGGATATACCGTATGAATGGTATCCATTACTGGCTTTAACTCTGGAAGTGCCTCTACTGGACACTGACTCGCTTCAATGGCCTTTTGTGCTTTCTGAACTTCCTTCGCTCTTCCTACATATGCAGGATCTTTTCTAGATAACGCAAACTCTGCCAATCCCAGAGGGTTAGAACGATAAGAAGATGTCTCACCGGATGGAATCAATTCATCGGTAGTCGTAACTGGATCATGAATCTCTGATACCACTTTTAATATCATATTTTCTGGAA
>OBLI01003303.1_pt1 | contig 12525 bp, 7 predicted proteins | sample 1519701 | NCBI WGS metagenome assembly OBLI01 (sample SAMEA3663005, study PRJEB22513) | pig gut metagenome | biome: pig gut; feature: pig-associated habitat; material: faeces | place: France | collected 2012 | reverse complement strand
CCGCAGGAGTGGATGTCCGCCAGCGTGGACCAATTGGAGCGCAGACCGACGTCAGCATCCGTGGAGGCAACTACGAGCAAATCGCAATCCTGCTCAACGGCATTAATATCTGCGACCCGCAAAGCGGTCACAATGCCTTTGATTTTCCCGTCGATATCAGTGAGATTGAGCGTATCGAAGTGCTCGAAGGACCTGCCGGACGTGTCTATGGCACATCTTCTCTTGTGGGTGCCATCAACATCGTAACGCGCCCCAGAGAGAAAAGCAGCGTGTCGGCTCATGTGGAAGGGGGTAGCTACGGCTATCTGTCGGCTGGAGCAAGGGCAAACGTGAAGTCGGGCAATTGGAACAACCAACTGTCGGGCAGTTTTTCACGTAGCGACGGATACAGCCGCAACAAGGCTGGTTCGCTCAATGCTGACTACAAGGGTGCAAAGGCATTCTATCAGGGTAACTACAGCGATGCTGACGTACTCGTGAAATGGCATGCCGGTATATCGTCGAAGGACTTCGGTTCGAACACCTTCTACGGTGTGAAATGGGACGACCAGTTTGAGCACACGCTCAAAACCTACACCGCCATCTCGGCGGAGAACAAAAACGGCGTTTTCCATATCAAACCGACCATCTATTGGAATCATGGTGAAGACCGATTCGAACTCTTCCGCGACGCTGCCGACAAATATCCGTTCAACTACCACCGCACGGACATCTTCGGCGCCAACCTCAACGGCTACTTCAACTGGGTGCTCGGTCGCACTGCCTTTGGAGCTGAACTGCGCAACGAGGACCTCGTGAGCGGCAACCTCGGTGAACCGCTTGGCGAACCGAAGCATATCAGCGGCACCGACCGTATGTATGAATATGGTATCAACCGCACCAACATCAGTTTTGTACTCGAGCACAACATCATCCTCGATAGATTCACCCTCTCGGCAGGTCTTGTGGCGGTGAAGAACTCATGGAACAACATGAACATGAAGGTGTATCCCGGTGTGGATGTAAGCTATCGCATAGGCAACGGACTTAAGTTGTATGCCTCCTATAACACATCTTTGCGCATGCCTTCGGTGACAGAACTATATTACTCTGTAGGCGGACACAAGGCCGACAAGTATCTTAAGCCTGAGGAACTCTCGGCTCTCGAAGGAGGAGTGAAGTATGCCCAGGGCGGAGTGACTGCCAGTGCAAGTGTGTTCTACAATCACAGCAAGAACATCATCGACTGGATTCTCGACACCACGGAAGGAGAGGATGCAGTGTGGAAATCGGTCAACTTCACCAAGATCAACACCCTCGGTGTGCAGGGTAATGTGTCACTCGATTTCAAGCGTCTTCTGCCTAGTCAGAATTTCCTGAAATCATTTAACATCGGATATACCTATCTCGACCAGGACCAGAAGGAGGTGGCAGGCATACAGAGCAAATACACTCTCGAATATCTGCGCCACAAACTGGTGGGCAATCTCCAGTTGCATATATGGAAAAGTCTTGACCTCGGCATCAACTACCGCTATCAAGACCGTATGGGCTCTTACACCGATGGCAATGTGTGTGCCTATAAACCATATTCCATCGTCGATGCCCGTTTGTCGTGGAACACCTCTCTATACAAGCTCTACGTAGAGGCCAACAACCTCTTCGACAAGACCTATGTTGACTACGGCAACATTCCGCAGCCAGGCACATGGATAATGGCTGGAGCAAGCGTTGAGTTTTGATTATCAAAAATTGAAATATTGAAATATTGAATATGGAAATATTGAAATATTGAAATATTGAAATATTGAAAAATTAAAGTTCGTTTGCGGTTGATCTACGCAGACGAACTTTTTTATTTTAATTCTTTGATTTACGAATTCTTGATTCTAAACGATGTTTCAATTTCCGTCATCTCGTTCTGAAAATCCTTGTCAATCTTCAACCTCTTCTCTATTGTAGAACAAGAGTGAATGACAGTGGAATGGTCGCGGTTGCCAATGAGCTGACCGATGCGCGAAGCTGGCATCTTGGTGTATTTCTGTGCAAGATACATTGAAACCTGACGCACGAGTACATACTCGCGCTTGCGACTCCTACTGAACACATTCTGCTGAGTGACATTGAAATGATTGCATACCTTTTCGAGGATGTCATCGACGGTGAGAGGATGATTGTCCACCTTGACAGCACGCTTGATGACCCTCTCGGCCAAATGCATGTCAACATTGCAATTATACACCACAGAATATGCCAAAAGCGAGTTAATCACACCCTGGAGGTCGCGCACGCTTCCCCTGGCTGTCTCGGCAATATATCGTATTACATCTTCGGGAATCTTCAATCCGTCGCGACGACACTTGTTCTTGAGGATATCCACGCACAACTCCACATTAGGTTTCTCCATCTCGGCAATAAGACCACAAGAGAATCGAGTGAGCAGACGGTCCTTCATGCCCTGAAGGTCAACTGGAGGACGGTCGCTGGCAAGGATAATCTGCTTGCCGTTGCGGAAGAGATGATTGAAGATATGGAAGAAGGTGTCGAGAGTGCTTGTGGCAGTAGCCCACTCCTGTATGTCATCAACGATTAGCACATCAATACTCTGATAGAAATTGATGAAGTCGTTAATCCTTTTCTTCAGTAATGAGTCGGTAAACTGCACCTGAAAAAGTCGGGCACTCACATAGAGCACACGCTTCTGGGGGTACAACTCCTTGCATCTCACACCGATGGCATTGATGAGATGGGTTTTTCCACATCCCGAGGGTCCATACATATAGAAGGGGTTGAACGTGGATTTTCCCGGGTGCTCGGCAATTGAGAGTCCCACCGTACGCGGAAGTTTGTTGCTATTACCTTCTATAAAATTATTAAATGTCTGCTTGGGATTGAGTTGGGGATTAAGATCCTGAGGCACCGCAGCATCGAGAGGCGTAGGAGCCTTGTTGCCACGCGACGTGGGTTGAGGATGGTCGATGCCCACTGCCTCGCCCGCCTGTACATCGGTGGTGAGACCGTGTGTCTTGTCGGCCACAATACGATAGGTGAGCCTCACTCCCGCACCGAAACATTTCGAGAGAACACGACTCAACAGGTCAATATAATACTCCTCCAAGTACTCATATACATAAGGACTTGGAACCTGCACCAAAAGCGTCTTGTCCTTTTCTGAGAAGGACTCGAAGACGATAGGTGAAAACCACGTTTTGTATTGCTGCTCCGAGACGTTTTCCTTTATTAAGGCCAGGCATTTATCCCAAAGCGCACTGTGAGAGTTTATCATTGACTTGTCGTTTTACTTAAATTCGAGTGCAAATTTCGGAATTTTTTTTGGAATATGCAAATTTATCTTTTTTAACCATAATTGGTATCACACACCTAACTCCCTAATTTATCGAAGATTACGATGTTTCACGTAACATGATTGTAATATCAACACTTGCAATTTTCAAACTATCTGAATATCAGTCGTTTAGAAACAACAAACCACTTTTGCGGAATATATCCACAAAGGTGGTTTGAGGTATCTGAAAGTCTTTATAAATCAGCATCTTCGGAAGTCGAGACAGACTTTTTCCACTTCCGGGGTTAATTTATAAAAAATAAAAATAACAAGTCTCCTGCGTTTTTTTCCTTACTTGTCTTTGCGTCCGAAGAGAGAGAAATGCACGTATCTCTTGGGGTTAGCCTTGAGGTCGATAAGCAGTTCGTTGGCACTGTTCATCGTGTTGCTGAGATTGGTATATAGCGAGGGGTCGCGCATAAGCAATCCCAGTGTTCCCTCGTTGCTATTGAGCTTTGCCGTCATCTGTTCCACATTGTTGAGAGTGGCATTTACCTTGTTCATTGTTGACTGCACATCGATTTCGCTGAGGTTGCGTGTGAGTGTCTCGGTGTTGTCCATGACATTATTTGCCTTTGTCATAAGTGCGGGCAACTGCTTGTTCACACCTCCCATCATCGTGTTGAGCTGCTGAGTAGTGACAGTGAGGTCGGCAGTAATCTTCTCCACGTTGTGCAGCGAGTTGGCTATAGCGGGGTCGGCAAGCAGGGCGTTGACACTTGCAAGGATAGAATCGAGTTTTGGCAGCATCTTCTCCATAGTGGGAAGCATTGCCCCTACCCTATCCATGAGTCCGGTGCTCATGTCGCCCTTGATGGTGTCGCCTGCCTCCATGCGTTCATTGGGATTATTGGCAAGCAACAAGTTGAGTTTGATGTTTCCAAGCATGTCCGACTCAATCTCGGCGGCAGAACCTTTGGGGAGTCGCATCTTGGCGTCGAGGTCGAGCACTGCCACATTCGGACGGTTTTCACCATAGTTGAAGATGATGTCCTTTACGATACCCACCTTATATCCGTTGGCATACACGGGACAATTGGCCGACAAACCGCTCATGTCGTCAAACTGGGCATAGTATCTCGTATCTGAAGACGTGAGATTGACACCTTTCAGAAACTGAAGTCCGAAGAACAACACCACAAGGCCAACAATGGCCACAAGTGCAATTTGCACTTCCTTTGTAAAATATTTCATACTCGTATATTTTTAATTCTATAATATTTCAACTTTCAATTTTTCAATATTTCAATTTTTCAATTATTCAATTTCTTAAACTCCCTTATCGCCTGCTGCACATCCATTCTTTGTCCATGCTTGAAGGCGATGATGAACGCCTCGGGAAATTTGTCGAGCAACTGTTTGCGCAGTCGATATATCTCGTTATAATTGGTGGATGCTCCCACCGTGTATTTGTATATGTTTCCGTCTTTATAGAAATCGGCATCCTCTTGTCCTTTCAACTGTCGGCTACCGCTTTTGAGCTTAATGTTGCTGGTGAGAATCTGAACCTTGAACACAGGTGCTTCGTCCTGGTTTACCTTCTGCTTCTCCTCCTGATTCACGGGTTTCTCTGCCGGAGCTGTTTTCCTCTCTTCCTTCGTCTCTTCCTTCCTCTCCTCCCTCGTCTCTTCTACCGCCGGTTGGGGTTTTTCATCCAATTCCTGACGGGAGAGTTCAGGTTTAAATGGCACAGTGAACGACTTGTCGTACTTAGACAGATAGTCGCAAAAAGCCTGATATATTCCCCTGCCCATATTGGCAATCCCCTCGTCGCTGTTGAGGAACTGCTCCTCGGACGGCGTGGAGATAAATCCCAACTCGATTAGGCAACTGGGCATTGATGTTTCTCTGAGCACCAAGAATCCCGCCTGCTTCACACCCTTGTTGGGACGGGCAGCTGCAGCACAAGTGCGTTTCTGCACCATCTTGGCAAGTTCAACACTCTGAGCCATGTTTTTGTCCTGCAGAAACTCAAACATGATATAGCTCTCCGACGAACTGGGGTCGAATCCCTCGTAGTGCTGTTTATAGTCTTTCTCAATGAGAATAACCGAGTTTTCCCTTTTCGCCACGTCGAAATTGTCTGACGCCCTGTGCATACCGAGGGTGTATGTTTCCAATCCTGTCGCCTTTGCCCCCTTGGGGAGTGCGTTGGTGTGAATAGATATAAATAGGTCGGCCTTGTTGCGATTGGCTATATCGGCTCTCTGGTGGAGCGGGATGAACACGTCGGTTTTGCGTGTATATATCACTTTTACATTAGAACAATTATTCTCCACGAGCCGTCCGAAGGCAAGCGCCACGTTGAGATTGATATTCTTCTCCTTGGAGAAGGTGCCAATCGCACCGGCGTCATGTCCTCCATGCCCGGGGTCGATGACAAGCGTGAAACTCTTCTTGGCTGCCATGGCCACAACGAGCACGAATATCATTATTATCGTAGCAACAATCCTTCTATTCATATATACATTATTATATTTAGAGTGCAAAATTAGCAATAAATATTGGCATTTCGGGTAAAACGGCGTGATATTTATTATTTATTAATAAAATGCATTTCCACTCCCGCCCCCTTGCAGTCGGCTCCCATGGGAGGATTATCCTTGGCGAGGCGCAGGTCAACAGTGCCAATCTGAGGCCATCTGGCCGTTATCGCCTTTATTATCCTCAGTGCCACATGCTCAAGCAGTTGCGAGGGTTTCTCCATCTCTGCCTTTACCACCTCATATAGGTCGGCATAGCTGATGGTGTCGGTGAGATCGTCGCTTTCCGCCGCCTTCACGAAATCATATCCCACATTGAGCGAAACAGTGAAGTCCGCCCCCACTGCCCTCTCCTGGGGCATCACCCCGTGAAAGGCATGGAAGCGGACATCGTCTAAGAATATTGATGTAATTATCATATTATTTAAGTTTCTCATGTACTCAACTTTTGGGAGTTAAGGAGTTAAGGAGTTATCGCTCCCGTTGGTCGCTGGGAGGAGTTTCCTTGAGCGGTAGCGAAAAAAGCCATTAGTTTGGAGCATTGGATATAAGCGCAACAACATTTGGCTTAACTCCTTAACTCCTTAACTCCTTAACTACCAACTATTTTCCTTACTTGCGATAGTTGAGTCATATTATCCACAACGGCTTGCACCGCAGTTCTTGCAGATAAGGCAACCCTCTTGATATACCAGGGTCTCCTGACCACACTGAGGACACTTCTGACCCTTGGCCTCTGTGCCATCGGTAACGTATTTCTTCAAGGCGCGCTCCACACCATTCTTCCAGGTGTTGATGCTCTCGCTCTTGAGTTGCAGCGAACTTACAAGACGAATCACATGGTCGATAGGCATGCGGTAGCGCAATACACCACTGATGAGTTTGGCATAGTTCCAATACTCTGGATTAAACTTCTCAGAGAGGCCCTCAACGGTGGTCTTGTAGCCACGCTTGTTCTCAAACTGGAAGTCGTAGCGGCGCTTACCCGTTTCATCCACGTTCTTGATAATCTTACCCTTAACAACAGTCTTGGGCAACACGATACCCTCTTCGTCGTCCTGCAATCCGGTGAATATCTCGTAGGGATAACCATTGAGCAATCCCACGAATGCCACCCACTTCTCCTTATTGTTTTGGAAGCGAACGACATCGCAGTCGAGCACCTGCGGGCGCACCTCCGTCACCTCGGGACGCTTGCACGGAACCTCAGTAGCATTCTCCACGTCGGCAGCAGCTTTCTCCTTCTTGTCCTTCTTCGACACAGAGATCATTACACCGCTTCGGCTACCATCGCGATAGATAGTACATCCCTTGCATCCCGAGCGCCATGCCTCGACATATAGTCGGTTGACAAGTTGCTCGTCAACATCGTTGGGCAGATTGACAGTAACACTGATGGAGTGGTCAACCCACTTCTGGATGGCGCCTTGCATCTTCACCTTCATCAGCCAGTCAACATCGTTGGCAGTAGCCTTATAATAAGGTGACTTTGCCACAAGCTGGTCGATTTCCTCCTGAGTATATTTCTTGGTGGTGTCATATCCGTTGACCTCCATCCATGTCATAAACTTCTTGTGATATACGATGTACTCCTCGAAAGAGTCGCCCACCTCATCCACATAATCCACATGCACAGCCTCGTCGTTGGGGTTCACCTTGCGGCGACGCTTATACACAGGCAGGAAAACTGGTTCGATACCGCTGGTGGTCTGTGTCATAAGAGATGTGGTACCCGTAGGAGCGATAGTAAGACATGCGATGTTTCTGCGACCATACTTCATGATGTCTGCATACAGTTCGGCATCTGCATCCTTTATGCGCAACAGGAAGGGATTATTCTCCTCTCTCTTGGCATCAAACACCTCGAATGCTCCTCTCTCCTTTGCCATCTCCACCGACGAGCGGTAGGCAGTGAGGGCAAGTGTCTTGTGAACGCTCACCGAGAAATCGGTGGCCTCCTGAGTGCCGTATCTCAATCCCATGGCAGCAATCATGTCGCCCTCGGCAGTGATACCCACACCGGTGCGTCGGCCCATACCGCTCTTTTTCTTGATCTTCTCCCACAAGTGATATTCCGTACCCTTAACCTCGTCGTTCTGCGGGTCGGTCTTTATCTTTGCCATGATGGCATCAATCTTCTCGAGCTCCAGGTCAACGATGTCGTCCATGATTCTTTGAGCCATGAACACATGCTTCTTGAAAAGGTCGAAATCAAAGTATGCCTCGGGGGTGAAGGGATTCACCACGTATGAATACAGGTTGATGCTCAGCAGTCGGCAAGAGTCGTATGGGCAAAGTGGTATCTCGCCACAGGGGTTGGTGGATACTGTGCGGAATCCAAGGTCGGCATAGCAGTCGGGAATGCTCTCGCGGGTGATGGTGTCCCAGAAGAGTACTCCTGGCTCAGCGCTCTTCCATGCGTTGTGCACAATCTTCTCCCACAAGGCCTTGGCGTCAACCTCCTTTGTAAACTGTGGGTCGGCGCTGTCAACGGGGAACTTCTGCATATATGGTTTGCCATCAACGGCACACTGCATGAACTCGTCGTCAATCTTCACCGACACATTTGCTCCCGTCACCTTTCCCTCGGTCATCTTGGCATCGATAAATGCCTCTGCGTCGGGATGCTTGATGCTCACCGAGAGCATGAGTGCACCACGGCGACCGTCCTGTGCCACCTCGCGAGTAGAATTGCTGTAGCGCTCCATAAAAGGCACAAGACCTGTGGATGTGAGGGCGGAGTTGTTGACAGGCGAACCCTTAGGACGCAGGTGGGACAGGTCATGACCCACTCCACCACGACGCTTCATCAGCTGCACCTGCTCCTCGTCGATGCGAAGGATTGCTCCGTAGGAGTCGGCATTTCCATCAAGGCCTATCACGAAGCAATTGCTCAGTGAGGCCACCTGCTGGTTATTGCCGATACCGGTCATCGGACTTCCTGCCGGTATGATATAGCGGAAATGATCGAGCAGTTCAAATACCTGCTCTGCCGACATCGGGTTGCTGTACTTCTTCTCAATGCGAGCCACCTCATTGGCTATGCGCCAATGCATCTGGTCGGGCGACTGCTCGAAAATATTGCCAAAACTGTCCTTCATGGCGTATTTGTTCACCCACACACGGGCAGCCAACTCATCGCCAGCGAAGTACTTCAGTGAGGCTTCAAAAGCCTCATCATAAGTGTAAGTTTTAATTGGTTCCATTATAAGTTTTATGAATTGCGGGGCAAAGTTATGAATAATTTTCCGAATAAAAAAATTTTTTCGGGAAAACTTTCATAAAATATTTTATCGAAAAATTTCCCAAAAAGAAAATTTTTATTACCTTTGCACCCGAAATAAATAATTAAATAAATGAATATGAACAATATTATGACAAGGCGTACTATACGCAAATATTCAACAAAAGACGTTGACAAGGCATTGCTCGACAAATTGCTCACACAGGCATCGCGCACTCAAACTATGGGAAATATGCAACTATACAGCGTGGTGGTCACTCGCTCCGACGAGGGGAAAAAGGCTCTTGCACCTGCGCATTTCAACCAACCGATGGTAACATCCGCTCCGGTGGTGCTCACCATCTGCGCCGACTTCCGACGCGCCACCGACTGGTGCAATCAGCGAAAGGCCGACCCGGGATACGACAATTTCCTCTCGTTCATCAACGCCTCAACAGATGCTTTGCTCTTCACACAGACATTCTGCAATCTGGCTGAGGAGGAGGGACTCGGACTTTGCTTCCTTGGCACCACCGTGTATATGCCCGAGATGATTATCGACGCACTACAACTGCCTGAACTTGTTATGCCAGTGGCTACTATCACCGTGGGATGGCCCGACGAAACTCCCGCACTTACCGACCGTCTGCCTCTTGCCTCATTCGTGCATGAGGAGACATACAAACCATATACCGCCACTGCCATCGACGAGTATTATGCCGAGAAAGAGGCTTTGGAGGAAAACCGCGAGTTTGTGCGCATCAACAACAAGGAGACACTCGCACAGATATTTACCGACATACGCTACACCCGCAAGGACAATATCGCCATGTCGGAAGGTCTGCTCAAGGCTCTCCGCCGACAAGGATTCCTGTCCTAAATGGCTATAACCTGACCTAGCAGGCTGCAAATATGTGATTTTTCTCTCTTTTTTTTTGAAGATTCAAAAATTATACCTAATTTTGCAGCCAATTATTAATTGTTATATATATAATAAGGTATTATGAAGAAAATAATCACTATCGTTGCAGCTGCGGCAATGGCGACAAACATCACATGCGCTCAACACCTTGACCTTGGTGTAACTCTCGGAACAGACGGTATAGGTATTGACCTCTCTACTCCTGTTGTCAAGAATTGGGTGAATGTGCGTGCAGGTTTCACATATATGCCACGCTTCAACGCCACCATGCACTTCGGTTTTGAGGCTGGCGATGAGTCGATGACCCAAGAAGAGCGTGACGAGCAATTCAACAAGCTCGCGGGTATGCTCCACGACATGATTGGCACCACCGTGGATAAGGAAGTGGATATGGTGGGCACTCCAAAGTTCCAGAACTTCAAGTTCCTGGTGGATGTCACACCCTTCCGCAACAAGAATTGGCATTTCACTGGAGGTTTCTATTGGGGACCCTCGCGCATTGCTTATGCAGAGAATGCTGTCTATGACGCCACCTCGCTTGTCTCCACCTCATTCTACAACACTCTCTACGACCGCGTGGTGACATCTTACAGTAATCTCTTCACCGACTTCGAGACTCCATATATGTCGCTGGGCGGACAGGAACTTTATGCCGACGACGACATCTACAATAAATTCAAGAGCTACGGCAGAATGAAGGTGCAGTTGGGCGAATACAAAGACACGGGAGAACCTTGCTATGTGGAGCCCGATGAGAACAATATGATGATAGCCAAGGCGAAGGTGAACAATTTCCGTCCATACCTCGGATTCGGATATGGCGGGCGTCTGCTTAAGAACGACGACCGTTATAAGATATCCTTCGACGCCGGAGTGATGTTCTGGGGAGGTTCACCGCAAGTGCTTGTCACCGCAACACAATTTGTAGGATTCGACGATGGTATGGAAAACGGAATACAGGTGCGCCAAGCCAAGGAGATATATGTAAAGCGCGAGGTAGATCTTGTAAAGGACGTGCGTAATATCAAAGGCAAGGTGGGCGACTATGTGGATGTGCTCAAGTCGTTCAAGGCATATCCTGTCATCAACGTCCGCATCTCCCGCCGCCTGTGGTGATGCAAGGTAGCATTTAATTCACTGCAACGCTGCAACGCTGCAACGCTGCAACGCTGCAACAACCTGGCATCACAGCAAACGCATCATCTCGTCAGCGAGAACTTCACACTAAATCCGAAGTCCTGCGTAGTAGTAGGATAACTACTTGACGAGAGCAGTGGCTTGTTGGTTTGACGGTCGTAATATGCCGAGAGGGTGAGAAGGCGCGAGAGGGTATAGTCCGCCATAAACGACAGTTTGAATGCCGAATTGCCACTCGATGCCGATGAGGTTACGGTAGCGATGTCGCGAGTGATGGCAGCCTGCTTGCGCAATGAGATATCCAAACGAAGATTAAGGTCGTGATTTACGCCGCGAGAACTACTATTGGTGGTTTTCGTGGCGTTTTCATTTGCCTTGGCCTTCGCCCCTTTTTGTGCCTTCTTAATCTTGCGCGAGGTATTGCCGCCAAAGAGATTGAAGTTGCTCACCTTATATCCCACACCAATCACCCAGTCCTTGCTCAGCGACTCGTTCACCTGCACACTCGTCATACTCAGCGAGAGCACGCGTGTGGTGCGGTATTCTATCTTGCCCGTCAAGTTGTTCTGCATGGTGAAGTCGATACCAAAGAGAGGGGCAAACGACTCGTTGATGCTCACCGTCGATACGTTGTACATCGACGATGGAACAGCCTCACCCGTGGTGGCATCGGTGATATACCCAAGCCCGTCCATATACTCGCGGTAGGTGCTGTAGGAGGCATAGCTTCCCACGGCAAACACCGACTTATATCCATGATTGATATTGAAGCTCTTAAACTTGTCGCTAAACCACGGCAACTTTCCAAGACCGCTGTATTTCAGTGTCCAGTTGGGCAACATCCGGCGTAGCGTGGGGAAGATGTCGAGCGACCCGCCACCGCTCGACGTATATGCATTGAGGAAAGCCGGGATGAGCACATCGCCACTATAAGGCTTCACCTCCCCCGCCCCGTCGATACCGGCATAGCGTGCCTGCACACGGTCGCGGAACGATGCTATCGAGGCACAGAACTTCTCAAACGACTTCGAGCGATAACCATTATTGGCATTGCCCATACCCTCGAGCGCACTCTTCAGGCTCATCGTGGTCATCGTAAACGAACCGCTATGGGTCGTGGGCATACCCTTATACATATACTGTATGCTCTTTGCCTTATTTACAGTGCGACTCGCCGTGAGGTCGATCTTCATGTCGGGGATAGGTTGCAGCGTCATCCTCACCTGCAAGTCCTCGCTTGAGTTGGTGGTGGCAGGTGTCGCCACACTGTCATTGGCCAACAACCATCCACGCTCATAACTCTTGTTGATGAAGTCGTCGCCTGCCAATCCGAAGGCAAAGCCCAATCCAGGTGCCATCGCCCCGCCACTGTTGCGCTGTCCGAAGGCATCGCCTGCATCAGGAATGAATCCCGGAAGCGACATGCTAAACTGGT
>OBLI01003300.1_pt1 | contig 12531 bp, 21 predicted proteins | sample 1519701 | NCBI WGS metagenome assembly OBLI01 (sample SAMEA3663005, study PRJEB22513) | pig gut metagenome | biome: pig gut; feature: pig-associated habitat; material: faeces | place: France | collected 2012 | reverse complement strand
CCCGCATGTTCGCCCCTGCCATCGTGCCACCTTGCCCAAGGGCGTGAAGGTGGTTAACTCAAGCATACACTAGGGGGAATGGCACGCAATCTGCTAGGCACCTGCGAGCGTAGCGAGCAGGGGGCGTTTCTCTCATCTTATCGGGTCTTCCGGTCTCATCTGTTATCATCTGTTTTCAATCCGGAAGGCACCCGCGAGCGTAGCGAGCGGGGGCGTCTTTCTCGCTGTCTTGGGTCTTCCGGTCTCATCTGTTATCATCTGCTTTCAATCCGGCAGGAACCCGTGAGCGCAGCGAGCGGGGGAACGAGCGAGCGCAGCGAGCGAGTGAGGTCTTTCCGGAAGTCTGCTAGATTCCGGAAGAATGCTTTTGTCTCTATAATATGTTATAGAACATTTTTTAGGGGGGTTCTGTCATTCGCACGGCGATACTACTGTATCGCCGTAAAGGCGCATTTTGGTGATAGCTTGCTATCTGTCTCTTAAAATTATCTGAAATTTTATTATTGATCTGTATTTTTCATCTGAAATTTATCTTTCAAGTTTGCGTCAGTAGCAATAATTTGTTGTTCTTTTGAGTTAATACCTGCCTTATTTTAACTTTAGTTATATCTCGTAAGTAGTTGATATATACGGTTATGGGTCAACTCTTGCGAAGTTGACCTATAACGGTGTGGAGTGCAGTCTAGAAAGGCAAATCGTAGAGGATTTCTTTCTGTTCGGGGGTCATGGTCTTACCGCTCCAAAACGCAATATCCGCTTTTGCTCTTTGCATTTCTTTTACTGCATTCTCGTAGTTGGTTTCTGCCCTCTGTATGAAGAGTGCAATATATTCTTTCTTATGTTTCTGAATGTATGCTTTTTCTTTTGCCGTCAATGTTTTATCTTGCCATTTCTGTATCCAGTCTAGCCCCTCGAATGTGTCGAGCGCAAGGAGTTCTGCATCCTTCATTTCGTCAATCTCTGCTCTGAGGGCTTCTGCTCGTTTCATTTGCTCATCGGTCATGTAGTAGTTTCCGTGTGAGCGTGTGAGGTAGTTGGCAAGCTGTAGACACATATTTTTAATATTGTCGGGTAGCTTGTATGCACTATCTTGCGACATTCTGACAAGTCGATTATATATAATCTTCTGTGTGCGTGTCGGGTCTTCCTGCTCAGTAACTCGATGTGGCTTGAAGGTCTTTTCTAGATTCTTCTCGCTATAGAGTTGAATAGCGGTGCATCTATCTTTACGAATGAGGTTACCGTTTTCGTTATACTCAGCTTTCACAAAGTTCATGCACCATTTTGATAGTAGTAGGAACATCAACAAACAGCGCTCCCTGGATTGGAATTTTGTAAGGCTGATAGATAGTGTATGCTGGTTATCTATCGTTATCCAATTTCTGGCTTCTGATTTGATTGAAAACTCAACACGCCAAATCTTGACTTCTTCCACTTCATCGATGGTACGTTCTTCCTCGGTCTTTGTTCCAGCTTTGACAATAACCATTTTACTGCGTTTCTCTTCTGTTCCTGTCTTCTTATCCTTGTAAGTATAGACTACTTTCTGAAGGTCACATAAGCCCGCATGAACCCACGCATCTTTGATATACAATTTATCGCTAGCTTCTTTCAGTTCCAGCGTCTTATCGTATATTTTTGTGGAGAGCGGGGAGGAAGCGGAACCCCATTTGATGGAGTTCCAATTTCTGCCATCTGCCCTTTCAGTCCCATGTACGTTGATGCGGGAATTTCTGTTTTTGAGGATTGACCCTGCCATATAATCTGCTATCAATTGTTGAGGATCCATGCCATTGTCGAATACGAGTTGGTCACATGCAATGTCTATACGTGTGATACCTTTAAACTGATAGTTGTACTTATCTAAAAAGCCCTGGAGTATCTGTATCGGGTTATACTGATATAAGGTTCTGTTAGATAGTCTTATATGACAAGAGCCTTTCTCGAAGATTCCACCATTCTCTTTAAGAGAATATGGGTTTCTGCGTATCTCAATGAATGGTTTCCCATGTTCAGTAAGGAGAGTGAACATTTCTTGATATAAGGGTGTTCCATATTCTCGGACGTTGACTTGCCAGCCCAAATTTTGGAAGTATTGAGCAGGCATGTCGAATGGCTCGATGCAATATACCTCGAGCCAATCAAGATTTACGCATTTAAGTGCTGGCTTCATGATATTTACAGTTTAATAGTTTTATTCAATTTATTATTCTTATATATGTAGACGGTGTTTTCAGACTCAACAGAAACAACTGTCATTTTGTTGCCGTTCTCATGTATAAGATTGTAGCGAGATTCAGCTTTTTTCTCGTCAAATCCGAAACCTGCTACGTGATAACCGTCTTTAACGAGTTCCTTTGCAGAAACAAATGCTATATGATGTACTTTTGCTTCCATATTCTTCTTTTTTATATTCTTACTTCTTCTGCCCAACCTTCCAAGATTTGAATATCTTCTGTTAGCCCCTTAGCGTAATATAGAAGAAACGAGGTGTTTAGTCCGTAGACACCTCGATTCCTCATTTCATTATAGAGCGCCCAAGGCTGGGTTTTATACTTATCTATATATATCCTTAATTCCTGCCAATATGTCTCATGCGGGAAACCGTTTTCATAGTGCATTTCTGTTTCTAGTTCGAGGGTCTGAGTATCTTCTAGAACCTCCTGCATATTATCAATTATCTGTTGTTTTGCAATGGTGGAGATTCCGCTGAAGCCTTCAACTCTCTTTTGTAGAATTGCGGTGCGCTTGAATATACATCGGAAGAGGTTTCCCGCATAAGTTATATATTGACTTAATGTGATTTCATTTAGCATAGGCTAAAATGGCAAATCGTCTGTATTTTCTTGCTTCTTCACTTTTTGGGCAGTCTTCGCTGGCTGTTGCGCTGTCTGCTGTGGTGGTTGTGCTGGCTGTTGCGCAGGCTGTTGATTCTCCTTCTGACCGCCACAAAGTTCAATCTCTCTGACGAAGAGATTCACACCGACTTCCATCTGATGTGTCTTAGCACTGCTGAATACTACAAATTGCGCATTGCCACGAATGAATACTTTGCAACCTTTCTTGAGGTATGGTGTGAGTGCTCCACCGTCCCCATTCAAGGTGCACGAAATCCACTGAGTAGACTCGATAATCTGACCAGTGGCTTTGTCTGTCCACTTGTCTGTGTTCGCAACTCGGAAAGCGACAAAGCGGTTTCCGTTCTTTTCCTGCAACTGAGCGTCTGCGCCCAGGTTGCCAATAACTTCAATTTTAATCATGACTAATAAAATCTATAATTGATACTTGCTGAAGCCATTCTTCAGCGATAAATTTCATAATGTGTTCAGCTAGTTCTATGCTGCATACATTTTTTATGTATTGCCCTAGATTCTCTTTCAAGTTGTTGTAAGCTTCTTCACTGTCGAAAACAATAATGCAATTATCACTTGCTATGAGATTAACCAGGATTGTGTAATCTGCAACGAGATAATCAATATAAACAATACCTTCATCTGTTATTGTGACCACTTCTTTATTTCTGTCTTGCATGTAAATTCTCCTTTCTATTTTCATCGTATTTACGAAAGATAACATTCTCCAGGCGCCAGGGCTTAGAGCAGGCTCCAACCTTTTCGGGGTGGCAGTGTGCCAGGAACTTGAAGTAACAGCCCCGGCAGGACTGAACAGCCTTAACAACTTGCAATCTTATGCCATTATATTTAATGACTTTGCCAATTTCATGAACTTTAATCTCCATAATTATTTATTCTTTATGGTCTCTTATTAACGTAATGCAATTTTGCGAAGGTAAGGATGAAAGTACGGGGTCGTTTTCTACTTCCTCAGTTGGCAGTCTCATTCCGAAATCACCATACAAGAAACTAAAGAATACAAGCGCTTTATGCTCCTTAACCATTTGACTCAGTAGTTCCAGCCCCTCTTTAAGGGAATTTACTACTTTGCCATGGGAATTTCCTTTTTCGTCCTGCCATATCATACCGACTTTTCCTTTACCCTTTTCAATATGTATGATAGTATTTCCTTTTTTCATATAGCCTTGACTTTAATATGAATTTCTTAGCCCAAAATTGGCTGAATGATAAAAGAAGTTCAAATGGCTTTTTTCATCAAGATTCAATTCCATAGCGAATTTAATAGCTTCGGGGAAAGATGGTTTCTCCTGGAAATGACTTTCGCCTTTATCATCTATCCAATAAACATCTACGTATTTAATTTCTTCTGCTATTGTACGCCCATTTTTCAGCCTTGTGTTCATCCATTTTAGAAACTCATATTTATCCATAACTATCTATTATATAATTATTATAAGTCTTTTGGACTTATATGTTCTTTAACCCTGGCTTAGGTTTACTACGCTAGCAACGAAGCGAGAACCGTACCATTATCTATTATAAACATTCAAGCTGGCATTACCAGCATATTTGATTGTTCTTTTCTTGATGTATCCTTGAATGACCATCCAATCAAGCAGGCGCCTAGCTTTATCCTTGTTAAGATACAACTTTGATGCAACATCAGAGACACGTATCTGAGGATTATTTACTAACATCATCATGACTTGGTTAGCATTGACTTCTTTTTCAAATTTGTTCATAGGCACAATTTTTCTATTTATCATTTTTAGGTAAACTATCGGTTCACGACCCTCATAACGTGTATTATCGTTAATAGGAACTTTCTTAAAAAAATGAAGCCGAGCAGGGAAGGTTTTCTTCGTCTGCTCGGCTCTCGCTATCGTGACCAATGACCGTTGGGGGTCGCACCTCTGCGTTGCCCTTATCCTTCATTGGCGCTGCAAATATACAACTTTATTTAATTATTCTCCAAATTTTTTTGAAGATATTTTTGTTGTCCCACAAGAATTTAACACAAAATCCGATTAAGATTACGTATATAAAATTAAAGCGACTTTTAGCCTTTTTGGGTTTTAACACTTTAGAAGGCTCTTTTTTCTTGGTTTTGGCTTTAATCTTGGTATTAGCTTTAACCTTGCCTTGGCTGGAAATGGTATCTTCTGATATGTGGATTCTTATTTTTCCGTACCTTGGTATTTTCTGGGGAGTGTATTTCTTGAGTGGTTTGGCTGCCGTGTCATTTCTTCCTGGCTTATAAGGCACGGTGTCGGTATCATCTGAATATATCCACTCAATTTCGATGTTTTTGTTTGTGAGTACATGCTGGAATGTACTGTCGATTGAAACTTTCTCTTTGATTTGTTCTTTCTGTATGGTTCGATGGGAAGCGCAGGAAGAGAAAATGAGGAAGAGGAAGAAAATAATAAACTGTTTCATTGTGCTTTGAAATTGAAGTTGAAATGATGTCGAGGGGTTTTAGTCATATCCCATTGAACGTGTATCCACTGGGATTGGCGAGAGTGTTCAAACAAGGCAGTATCCACTGATGGTAAAGTTTTGAGGATATTGAAAATTTCTCTAGCTTCATTCTCATCTTTGATGTGAATGTCTGCCGCATTGCCTTTGGTGTGCCAGGAGTTGGCCACACCACCAACAGCTTTATTCAGTCTTTCACATCTGTAACCGCTAGTAATAACAATCGGTTTCTGATGGATACGTCTAAGAGGATCAAGAACCATCTGAACACCGAACTCGAGATTGCGCAATATTTCAGCGCTGGGAGTATTATCAATATTCAGTCTTGCGGCTGTCGTTGATTTAATGAACTCTTGAAGGGAGAAATAATCACTCTTCAGCTGTTTTATTTTTTGTTTCTCCATATTGTCCTAATTTATAATTTAAGTGAAAAACGCTTGCAGCGAAGAGAAGTAACTGTGCAATGAATATTAAAACTCCAGCTGCAATGTCATGAGTTTCTGAAACTACTATGCTAGCTATTCCGATTGCGATTGCGGCCATAATACAAATAACTGCTGATGAATATTCGATTTGGTCTTTTGAATGTCTGTCCATAAGCTAAGATATTTAAAAAGGGGCGCCTGGAAATAAAACCAAGCCCCCCTTGAATTATATTATATTATACCTATTGACTTTACAAACCAGCATCGCCACCTCCATCTACAGAAACTTCGAGAGTCACAGTTGCTTGCTTACCAGCAATGGCAATAGTAGCAGTACCGCCGTTTCCGTTACGCTTATCGTTCAACGTGAAGGTAACCTTCTGCTTGTTTTCGCTTACAGAATAAGAGATACCTCGAACACCGGAACCTAACGATACGTTAACTGCTTCGTTGGTAGGGTTGCTGAAAGTAACGTCAGCATTTGGAGTCAAGCTATCAAGGATAACAGTTGTAGGTGTCACTACGAGATTCTGGTGCTCAATACCGCCCACAACAACTTTGAATGAAGCCTGCCCAGCTGCATATTCATCGGTTGCGCTAGTACGTGCAACGATTGTAGCAGTACCGTTAGAAACTGGCTGTACTACACCGCTGGATGGGTTAACAGTTGCGATGGCTGGATTCTGCGAGCTGTATGTAACAGAAGCGCCCGCTGGAGTTCCGTTCAGCTGAGGAGCGTTCACGGTTGCGGTACCGTTAGCGTTGATTGTTTTCTGAGCAAAAGAGAGACTTGGAGCAGGAAGAGAAGGATTTGAGTTGCCGCCCTGGTTCTCCATAGGACCATTGTTCAGAATAAGTTCGGTACCGACAGGATATGTGGCCAGCTGGTTTGCAGTCTGCACACCGTCAATGAGGTCGGCAGAAACAACCATGACAGCGGTTGAGCGCAGCCAGTTTGTATCAGCCTTGCGTGACTGGATAACTGCACCGAAATCGCATTCGCCGGATGTGATTTTGAGGGTAGAGCCAACAACAACAGCGCTGGCGGTAGCATCAGCGTTATTAGTTGAGATTGTGAACGCATCGATAGGGTTAGCAACAGCGCCCGATTTGTCAGCAACGAGACGGACAACATCGAAACGCTCGGCTGTATATTCGAATATGTTATTTACTACGCCACCCTCTCCGATAACAGAGCAGAATGTTATAAGGTCGTTCTTCTTGATACCCATAGCTGCGTAGATTCCTTCTGCTGTTGCGAAATCTGCATCACCTGGAGCAAAAGAGATCTCAAGCTGTGAAGCCTCGTTCAACTTAAAGTCGAAACCTGGAAGAGAACCTGCACTCAAGATGAATGGCAATGGATTGATGTCTCCGTCTTTGTACTCGTTGAATGCTACATGACCGTTAGCGGAAGCCGCCTTTTTGAAACGGTTCAAGTTGCGTGAGTTAAACTCGCGCATACAAGGCATACCGGAAGCTTTACCCTCGAAAGAGTGGTCGGCAATACTCTTCATGAACTTGTAGGCAGCGCCTACCGTGGTCATGAGCATACGCTGTTTCATCTGTCCTTCAGTGCGTGGGTTTTTAACGTCATAAACTCGGTCTTTAGTGATTTGCTGACCGTCAAGAGTTGAATACGTGTGACTCTTGGTAGAGCCTTTGCGTAAGCCGAAAAATGATTTTGACTTTGCCATAATAATAATGATTAAATTGTTAATGTATATAGCTGTGACCCTCATGGGGCGCTCCTGGAAGCCCCCATAGGGTTATCGTGGGCAGTCCGGAGTTTCACGGTCGCAAAGGTACAAAATCTTTTTGAATGCGAGTTAGTCCCGAATTACCTGCAAGGTTTTCGCCAGTTAGTCCCTATTTATTAGTTTTCTTTTACATTTTAACAGTTAAACTTTAACTTTCGTTTATATGTCTTAACGACTATTGCACAAAAAAAGCCGCCCCGTCAGGGGCGGCAGAAAGGGGTGGTGGGTGGGCTTTGGTGGTGGCGCCAGCCGCCACCTATATTACACCCAGTGAAATTTCAAGTACTCGTTCAATGCTTCATTGATGAGTTTGTTGCGCTTTGTTTCCGTTCGCTTGCAAAATAACTCCATCTGAGCGAAGATTTCGTTATCGATTTTCGCTGAGATTGCTTTCTGATTTATTTGTCTAGCCATAACAGTATAATTTTAAAGATTAATATTTCGATGATGAGGAGGAGCAAAAGATATTTTGCCCCTTCTCGATTAAAATGGTTATTTGGCATACCAACCGTGAATTATAATAGCAGCTACTTTCAATGCAATTTTTTTATTGCAATAGAAATTTGCCATTACCCAATCTGCTACCTCATTTTTGTTCCAATGATTGAAATTATCAAATCCACCTTCATTTTCAATGGCGCATATTACGTTAGTGACTGGGTCACTATTAATATAGTATTTGTCTTCCAATTGTTTCTGAGTGTATGGGATTGCATAACCTTCAGATTCTTTTGCCATGCCGTATTGCTTGTCAGTTGACAACAAGCACGTATAAGATTTATCCAACTTGTTTGAGAATCGATTGATAAAAGCTAGCGCTGCCGCCTTATTTCCAAATGGCTTGCGGTATGTCTTCAATCTTGGTGTAGGAAATGCTGCGCCCAATACTCTTTGGTCATGTACTGTTACAAATCCCTTATTCGGGAAAAACTCAACCCATACAAGTTTGTAGGGTGATAACTTAATTTCGTTCGTCTTCATATTATTCAATAATTAATGATTAAACGCTTTATTTCTGAAAAATCTAAGATGCTCCTCCTTGAGGATCATGTAATAATCGATTTCTGCAATCCCCAGGTGTAGGCAATGCAAGTCGGGGGCGATATTGTATCTTAACCAATTATGAGGTGACAATAAAGCATTGCAAAACGGCTCCAGGGATGGGGTGCGTACATGGCTTTTAAGCCATGCTACGAATTTTTCTTCCACTTGCGGATTGTTTCCGATTGACTTTATATCGATTCGGGTGCACGCTAGAAGCTTGCTTAGATTGCGCCCTAGCTGTATCAGCTTGCAGAAAGACTGCTCGTTGATGTTGTCTACTCCGCACATCAATACCCCGTGAGGGTGAAGCGCTGCAACCCTCATGAGGGTTGCTTTTAGTGCGCTGCGCTGTGATAAAGTCATCTTATCCATGTGCATTTATGTAACGAATTAATAACGCAATGATGAGCCAATAAAAAGCGTGCATAAAGAAAATGTTGAGGAAGCGGATGAACCAATCCTCGTTTTTGAAGGTTTCTTTTTTCATATCACGATAGCGTTTTGTGAGGGGTGGTTAGCCCCTCGTTACCTTATTTATCTTCTTTCCAATCTTTTTTGTAAAATGCAAGATGGAATTTCACACAAACGATGAACATTTCAAATGTAACATCTTTATCCTCTGAAAATTGTTCCAATGGCAAAGAATTAGCTACGGCAACCGCATTAACAAAATTGTCTGTTCTTGCAGGCATATAATCTGCTACGACCTTACAAATTCCGATAAAACGGGTCTTACTAATGTTTACAGAAATGTCCCCGATAGCGTGATTAAGCTTTTCACCTGCTACATGAATATCAGATTCTTTAAGATTCTGATAAGCTTCATTAATTGATTTCGCAAGAACTTTAGCTTGCTCCCAAATTACCTGATTATTAACTTTCATATAATTGTGCTTAACCGTGCTGCACCTAGGGCTTATTTTGAGGGGTGGTTAGCCCCTCGTTACCTTATTTATTATTTCTGATTTTTCCAAATTGTGTAATCGTCCCAAGATTCAAAACCCATATAGCCGCCAACGACTGCGATCACTTTACTAGCATAAGGCATTTCTTCTATTGCCTTCTTTCTGTTCTTGCGGTTGTGCTCGTTGCACTCATAAAAACCTTGTCTCATAAATTTGTGCTTAACCGTGCTGCACCTAGGGCTGAAAGATTAATTAATAACTCTATTATATTCTGATTGCATAGCTATATTATTAGTATGCATATATATCTGCGTTGTTGAGATAGACGTATGCCCTAATATCTCACGTAAGACATCTAGCCGCATACCTCGATTAATAGCGTTGCTGGCGAATGTATGGCGCAATAGATGAGGGGACATCTTGACGCCTATTCTGTCAAATGCGAGATAGATTGCATATCGATATTCTCTATCCTGCCAGCCTTCGAAGATTTCGCCCTCCTGCTTTCCTCTCAGCTTGATGGCTTCGATTATGTAAGAAGGGAAAAAGATAGTCCTTTCCTTATTGCCTTTACCTTTGACAATAGCCTGGGCGGTGCTCATATTAATCTGCTCATAGGTAAGGGTTCTAGTTTCAGAAACTCGCATTCCGGTAGATGCCATAATCATTATAGATAATCGAATATCTTCGTCCTTCTCCAGCTGCACTGCCTTGATGATGTCTTCTGCATTCAAAACATGAGGGATAGGCTTTTCCTTTTTAGGGGATTCGATAAACCTGGCTGGATTCTCCTGCAATGGGAAATTGCGCATCATCCAGTTATATAAGCCACGGATTGCGGATATATTAGCCACGATAGTATTATTGCTGGCGCCAGCGGTTTTCTTGATGATGAGATAGTTAGTAATATCCTCAGCGGTGATTTCTGACCACTTGCGTCCCTGCATAGCCTTAGCAAATGAATGCAAGGTGATGTCGTATAATCTAGCGGTATTCTCTGAATACCCTTTAGTATAGACTAGATATTGGATATATTCATTAATCATTTCACGATAGCTTTCTAATGGGGGGTGGTTAGCCCCCCGTTACCTTTAAAACTCTACTGGGATAATCATGATTGGCATGTCTTTCTTATTGGTGTAAAACCAGACTTTTACGCTTTCATCTCCTTTGCATTCAACACATCTGCCTATAACATGCCAAAGATTTTCTCTATCGATTTCATCTTTGCACCAAACGACAATAGCGTTTCCAGTCCATGTATTTAAGCGATTATCGCTTTTGTCTTCTTGGATACCTCCTAGCATGATGTCTACATCAACAGAGCCAACAAAGGGGCTAACATGAAAGTACTTATTGCCAGAGAGTTCAAGTACTTCTTCGATTTTAAAAAGGTTCTTTACGGTCATATACGATAGTGTTAAGAGGTAGGAGAGGACTACCCCCTCCCTTGCTCTGATACAAAGGTACGACTTTTTTCGGATATATGCAAGCATTTTAAGTTAAAAGTATATACTTCTAGTTAACACTTATGTTAAAAAGTATATACTTATCTTATGGGGGCATTCATCGGGCGAAGCCCTTCCCGCTTCTATCCCTTTTCAGCCCGCCAGGTACCCCGACCTATGAAAAACACTAGCCTTTTCGCTTCCTTTTGGGCAATGCCAAAAGGAAGTGGGGTTTGGGGCGAAGCCCCATGAACTTCCGCTCGCTTCCGTGCGGTAGACGGAAGCGGGGGCTTGGGGGCAGCGCCCCCGAGATGGCACGGCAGCTTTTTTCTTGCTTCGGGAATTATCGGGCGAAGCCCTTCCCGCTTCTATCCCTTTTCAGCCCGCCAGGCGCCCCGACCTATGAAAAACACTAGCCTTTCGATTCCTTTGGGCAATGCCAAAGGAATTGGGGGTTTGGGGGCAACGCCCCCATGACCTTCGAGCCTCGCCCCGCTCGTTTCGGGGCGCAGGGGTTCGGGGGCAGTGCCCCCGAGATTGCAAGGTGCAGCCAGGAGAGTAATTTTTACTTCATGATCATGGTGTGAAAATGTTTGCTTTAAATTGGGGAGCCCTCCCCCTTGGGGGGAGGGCGCACGGGACATGGGTGCGGGCGGCAGCCCCTGCTGGTCGGGGCGGGAAAAGCGGCTTTAGCCGCCCGCACCGGACTGCAGGGGCTACCGACCGCGCCCATTTTGGGTGGGGCAGAGGGGGGCTTGCAGGGAGGTAGCGCCAAAAGGGCATTTCATGGGGAGGGTTCGGGGGTGGAACGCCCCCGAGCAAAGCGCCAGCCGACAAATAATGTTCTAACCGCTTAAAGGGGTGGTGGTCGGGGTAGGCGCTTGTTGTGGCGGCTGCGCCCTTTAGGGCGGTGCCGACACGACAAGCGCCTAAGTGGTGGCGATTGCGCCCGTTATGGCACGTTTGTTTGGGAGCCCACCCCCTTGGGGGGAGGGCGCACGGGACATGGGTGCGGGCGGCAGCCCCTGCAGGTCGGGGCGGGAAAAGCGGCTTTAGCCGCCCGCACCGGACTGTAGGGGCTACCGACTGCGCCCATATTGGGTGGGGCAGAGGGGGGCTTGCAGGGAGGTAGCGCCAAAAAGACATTTGTGCCCCCGAATTACGGGGGCGAAGGGGGTTAAAATGCGATATGCGTGATTATCGCTTGCGATAATCATAAGCGCATATCGCAACTATTTGGCGTGTCTGCTCATTCAAACACTATGGGGTATCCGTACTTTGGCGCTGCAAGCGACAATTCCGCTGCACGTATGCTCATGGGGTATCTGTTTTCCGTTTTTTCTGAGCGCCGGGGAGCGGCACGCCCCCAGCCCGAAGAAAAACGATTCACTTTGCAGGCGTGGCACAAGTGCCCCCGATGTGCGGGGGCGAAAGGGGTTGGCTTCCGTTAGGCGAAAAATAATGCCGAGTGCCTTGTGAGGGCGGGGGCGGCCATGCCGCCATGGGACCCGCCCTTGCAAGGCTCTCGGACACCGCTTTTCCTCTCAGCAGGCGTGGCAATTGAGCCCCCGATGTGCGGGGGCGTAGGGGGTTGGCGTCCGTTAGGCGAAAAATAC
>OBLI01003294.1_pt1 | contig 12543 bp, 13 predicted proteins | sample 1519701 | NCBI WGS metagenome assembly OBLI01 (sample SAMEA3663005, study PRJEB22513) | pig gut metagenome | biome: pig gut; feature: pig-associated habitat; material: faeces | place: France | collected 2012 | reverse complement strand
AAAAATCCGGCCGAAACGACCGGAATGAGATATAAAAACGTAAATTTGATGGACTGAAAGCGGAAACGGATGGATGGGACCGGTCGGCTGCTTTGGGCGAACAAAAACATTATTAAATGACAATTCCTACAAGCACCCATACGCACCTGTTGATCTCAGGAAATTCAATACAACATTTTCTGGAACTGCTACAAGTCCGTCCGAAACAGAAGAACTCACACGTTGGGATTTGCACCATCACGTACAGGACAAAATCATCGTCAACTGCGGTCACGTAAATGGAAAGAAGGTTAATCGCGACATCCTTCCTACACTCTATATCGACACGCTTCGTGCCAATCAATTATCCATTAAGACAAGGGTTTTGTCCACTGACAACAAACCAACAGAATCAACAATCACTATCGAAATAAAATAACTCCAAAGCAGTCAGATTGCACTTGCAGAGCCGGTGACTTCAGCAAGAGATTGTGAATAAAAGATTACTCTCAATTACACGCAGAATCACAATCTTTGCATCTGATTGCATTTGCGACACATGGTGGTACAGTTATTAACGCTCTGCACACGTTAATCTGTTCGTTGGGTTCGATACTAAAGTTGCCGCAATATAAAACAAAGTAGAAGAATTATAAATATTTATCATATGCTGAATCAAAAACCGTTAGTTTCGATTATTACAATTACTTATAATCGATGTGATTTAATACACAGATGTATTGAGAGTATTCAAGGACAGACGTATTCCAACTATGAACATATTATAGTAGATGGGAATTCAAATGACAGAACAGAGTCTGTAGTATCTAATTATAACGATCCTCATATCAAATATATAAAACTAAAAGATAAGGGACCTCAACTTCAGATGAGTGCAGGAACAGCAATCGCAACTGGAAAATATGTTACTTTTTTAGATGATGATGATGAGTATCTTCCTGAAAAAATTCAAAAACAAGTAGAATTTTTCGAGACCTTGCCTGAGGATATCGGGTTAACATATTGTTGGATGTCTTATTATATGAATGATAATCCCGATAAAGTAGTCAAGATCCATAAACCTGAGTTCAGAGGAGATTGCCATGTTATTGCGGCAGCTGAGAATCGAATATCTGGAACACCTACACTTATGGTTCGTAGAGAACTTATAGAAAAAGTTGGCGGTGTTTATAATGACCAAAAATGCGCACTGATGGGTGCGGATGTAGATTTTGCAACTCGTTTGTGCCAAATAACAAAAGTAGATTACATCCCTGAGTCTCTTGTCAAGGTTTATTTAAGTCACGGACATGCAAGGCTTAGTACTAATTTTTATTCTGATTACGTGCATAAGAATATTCGTTATCATGAATATTTTTTGAGCGAATTCCACGAAATATTCGATGAGAATCCGAAGTTGGCAAATTATCATTTGTTTTATATCGCAAGGTTTAATTTTTTAGCTAGAGAGTATAAGCAAGGCTTTATTGCACTAAGGAAGCTTTTAAAGACTAATCCCTCTATAAAACAAATCTTCAAGGTTATATCTGCACTTATAATAATGAAATAAAATTTATGAAAATATGAATACTATCGATAAAATAGATAATAAAAGTAAAATAGCAATTGTTGCAGTTGGTTATAATAGAATAAAATCAATGAAGAGATTGCTTTCATCATTGCTGCAAGCTCAGTATGCAAAAGCGGATGTGCCTCTAGTTATAAGCATTGACTGTAGCGGTGACGAAGAACTTTATGATTATGTCAAGAGATTTGAATGGCCGTTCGGAGAAAAATATGTAAATATCCAGACGGAAAGGTTGGGCCTAAAGAATCATATTTACAAATGTGGCGATTTGACTTCTTATTTTAAGGCTATTGTTTTATTGGAAGATGATTTATATGTGAGCCCATTTTTTTATGATTACGTAACTAAATCCGTCGAATCATATGGGAATGATAGTAGAATAGCGCAAATATCATTATATCGGAACGAATTTAACGGATATGTTGGATTGCCATTGACAAATCAACAAAATGGCAGCGACACCTATTTGATGCAGGATGTTTCTACGTGGGGCGAGGTATGGACAGAAAAAATGTGGTATGATTTTAAAGAATGGTTAAGTACTCACAATGAAAATGACGTTAAAAATGTTGATATGCCAATTACTATTAAGAACTGGACAAAAGCTTGGTCTAAGTATTATAATGCATATGTAGTAGACACTAACAAATACGTTGTTTATCCAATTATTTCGCTTTCCACGAATTTTAGCGATGCGGGTGTTCATGGAAGTTCAAACAACTCTGTTGTTCAAGTAAACTTACTCGATTCATATAGAGATTACGTGATGTATCCTTTCGAGCGCATGGTAAAGTACGATATCTATTATAATAATATGGATCTTTATGTTTGGCTTGGCTTGAAGGAAACTGAAGTATGCCTTGATATTTATGGCTTTCACTCAAATAATGGTCGTAAATACCTTTTGTCAGTAAAAAAACTGCCATTCAGGATCGTAAGGTCATTTGCTTTGAATATGCGCCCTATAGAATTAAATGTAAAATATAATATCGAGGGCACAGGATTATTTTTATATGATACAGAGGGAGCCAGTTACAATTGCACAGCTTATAAATATCCTGACTCGTGTATTCAGTACTTTCTCCATGGTTTTAATAGAAGGTTCTTGATTCTCGCTCAAATCAGATATTTCTGGAATAGATTTAAAAGTATGTACTTATAATAATGGCACCCAAATATGAATATGTTAGCTCATTATTATGCTATATGGGATAAATTGCATAAAAAACTGTGGGAATATAAGGGGAAATTATCTTCAACACAAATTGCAGTTCTGATGTATCATCATATTACAGATGAAAACATCGATACCGATCCCACTTGTGTTTGTAAAACAGAAAAATTTGTGTATTGGCTGACAAAGTACATTAATGACGGATTCACATTCGTCAATGTAGATGAAGCATACGAGATAATTTCTAAGAGTATTAAAGGCAGATTCGCATTGCTAACATTTGATGATATACCAGATTCTGTATATGTGAATGCTTATCCAATACTAAAAAAGTGGAATGTTCCTTTCGTAGCCTTTATATCTCCGAATCTAATTGATACGGAGTTATATATAACAAAGGAGCATCTTGATATCCTAGTACGAGACCCTCTATGCACCATTGGTGCTCACACCCTGAACCACATGAGATTAAGAGGATGTAACGATAGTATGGGAGAAATAGCAGAATCAAAAGCGGTGTTAGAGAGAATGTATGGGATTGAAGTCTCATATTTTGCGTACCCATATGGCAGACATTATGCTGTCTCTTCGAAAAATATTCGTCAAACAAGAGAGGCAGGATTCCGCTTGGCGTTTGGTACTATCAACACGTATATTAATGATTATAATAAATCACAAAAATTCTTTCTTCCGAGAATTGTTCGTAATTAACACGATATATAAGTTATATGAAAGAGAACACAAATAAGGCCATTGTTTTAAATTCGATGGTACTCTATCTGAGATTAATAGTCGTAACAGTATGTGAGTTAATTACTACGCGATATGCGCTAATGGTTTTAGGCATTAATGATTTTGGTCTATTTTCTGTTCTAGGAAGTATCATTTCATTTATGGCTTTGTTTAATACGATTATGATGTCTACAACCAATCGCTTCATTTCTGTTGCAATTGGAAAAGGAGATAGACATGAAATAAATATTCAGTTCAATATTTGCTTATTTATTCATATCGCTATTGCATTGGTCGCTTTGCTCCTTTTCATTCCCATAGGAGACGTTTATATTAGTCATTACTTGCAGTATGAGGGTAATATTTCTACGGCAATAGATGTATTTCACATTACGGTCATAGGTTCAATAATTTCATTTATTGGTGTGCCTTATGAAGGATTGTTAACGGCCAAGGAGAATTTTTTTATTCCTTCTTTTACAAATATATGTGCTCATATAATCAAACTAGCTGTTACCATATCTTTGTTGTACTATTTTGAAAACAAGTTGTTAGTATATGCTTTTACTCAAGGCTTCACTACTGGTGGAAAGACGATAGTATATTATATATATACAAAAGTAAGGCACTCGGACATTACAAAGTTCTTCATACCCAAAAGCAAAGAACAGTATAAGAATGTATTTTCATTTTCTGGCTGGATTGCGTATGGCGCAGTTGCGATGATAGGAAAGAATCAGGGAGCGGCAATTCTAGTTAATGCATTCTTTAATACAGCAATGAACACTGCTTTGGGTCTGGCAAATTCAGTGAGTACCTTGATCAATAGCTTTGCTAATAGTATTGCAACTCCAATAGCACCGCAGATAACAAAGAGTTATGTAAGTGGCAATACTCATAGGACTGACGAGTTAATGATAATGTCTACCAAATACACGTATCTATTTACATTGATTATTTCGATTCCATTTCTTGCTTCTCCTTTTTGGCTATTTACGATATGGTTAGGGGATGTCCCAAATTATGTGATTGATTTTACTTATTTGATAATTATCGATACACTGGTCATATCGTTGAATTCAGGTATTTCTAATTTGATATTCGCTAGTGGAAGAATTAAATTATATCAAGTTGTAGTGAATACTCTTAGATTTTTTTCAATAATTGCTGCCTATTTTGTACTGAAATGCGGCTTTGAAGCCCATTCCTTGCTTTGGTGTTATATTCTATTTAGTGTAGCGATTTTCTTTGTTAGCCAAAAGATTCTTTATGTTTCTACAGGTTTTGACAATAAAAAACTTTGGAAACATTCGTATTGGCCATCTTTGATTATAACCCTTATCATTGTTCCATTTTTTTTATTGGAAATAAATATACATCCTATACTACATATAGCGCTAATCGAAGTTATTGCATTTGCAGCAATATTTTTTATAGGATGTTCATCAAAAGAAAAGGCCTTTATCCAATATAGAGTCAAAAAGGCGTTATTTAAAAAGAATAATTATGAAATTTAAAGATATATTTAAAGACATATTGTTGTATGGGCTCCTATATCTTGCTTGTTTTAATTTTCTCGGAAGAGGCCCTGTAATATATTTATTCTTTTGCTTGTATGGCATTATTATTACATGTAAGGGCAAAAGTCTGGTAAACAATAAAAACACCCACAACACCCCCTATATATTGCTATCTATATTTGCATTTTTCTCTGCTATTGCATATGGAGGTATTGTAGAGGGAATAAAACCTATAAATTTTGCATTATCGTATGTGTTTGGTGTATATTCATTAAGGTACTATAAAGATTATAGTCTTTTCCTTAGAAAATTCTTTTTCGTCTCGGCTGCAGGATTTGCCTCTAACTTGATTATGATTTATTATTTAAATATGATCGTAATGGGACATGACGCTGGTAATCGAGTTATGATTGACTTTTGGACAGGCGAGATCATATCTGTTACTATTATTGGCTTACTAACATCTTATCTTATAGGTTACTCCTATTATTGTTTGTTCGTCCGACGCGAATTGTTAATGAGATTGTTGGGGTTTATTTACATAGCTTTAACAATAATATTAAATAACGAAACGGCTACAAGAACCCCTTTTCTGCTCTTAATTGTTAGTTACAGCATATTGACATTCAGGCAAATCAGGAATCAAAAAAAGTATTTGATATACGTCTTAGCAGCTATTGCTGTTTGCTTATTTATGTATGATAATAACACTGGAGGCTTAAGGGATTCACTAATAAATTCTGCAATATATGAGAGAATTAATGATGATGGAATTAAAACCTCAAGAACAGATTTGTTTATGTCCTATGCCGGTATAGTTTTTGACTATCCATTTGGAGGGAATTTTGGAGAAAGGCTAATAGGTAAGCTGCCACATAACTTTATACAGGAGATACAAAATTCGTATGGCATAATTGCATTGACGATGGTATTATACATATCAATCCTGTTTATAAAGTATATGAAGCGTTTATTCTCGATAACGACGGATGATCCAATGCCGATATTATTATTGTCTATGTTTATTATTATATTTCTCCAAGGTCTGTTAGAGCCCGTAAATAGTGCCTATCCTCAACTACTGTGGTTACTATTTGTTATTGGTGGTTTTTCTTTTGAATATTTAAGATTAAATAAAAACACGTATGCCAAATAATTCACTAGCATGTAAGATTAGATATGTCTTTCTTTTGCCGCGATACATAAAACGAGCATTTTATATGCAGTTTAATATCCTAAAATTCAAGATTAATGGGATTACAATTGGTGAGAAACCAAGGATTTACGACAAAGTTTATGCGCTTATTAAAAATGGCGGGAAAGTATTCATTGGAGATAACTTTCATTTACAAAGTGGAAATGGATTTAATCCTTTAGTGAGAGGTAGTAGAGCTAGCATTTATGTAGGAGCAGATGGGATATTGACGATAGGCAATAGAGTTGGTATAAGTTCAGCCTGCATTTGGTGTATAGATAGTGTCACAATTGGCGATTATACGAAAATAGGTGCTAATACAATAATTATGGATAACGATGCACATAATATCGACTATAACTTGAGAAGGAATCCAAAAACTGACAATGCAAAATCATTACCTATTGTTATAGGGCAGGATGTGTTAATAGGTGCTGGTTCTACAATATTGAAAGGTGTTAAAATTGGAGATAGAGTTGTTATTGGCGCAGGTAGTGTCGTTACAAAGGACATACCGTCAGATTGCATTGCTGCTGGTAATCCATGTAGAGTAATAAAATCAACTAATATACAGAAGAAATGAGCAATCCAAAATTCACGATTATAACCATTACTTTTGACAGTGAAAAAACTGTTGAACGGACTTTAAAGTCTGTCTTGAATCAGACATTCAAAGATTTTGAATATATAATTGTCGATGGTGCCTCGAAAGATGGCACATTGGATATTGTACGCAAATATGAGCCCCTTTTTGAGGGGCGCATGAAGTGGGAAAGTGAGCCTGATAAGGGGATATATGATGCCATGAACAAAGGTATTCTGCGCTCTTCTGGTCAGTTGATTGGTATTGTGAATAGTGATGACTGGCTGGAGTCGGATGCCTTGGCAAACGTGTACTCTTCTTTTTTGAAAAAACACGAAAGTGAAGATATCGTTTATTGTGGAGGCATAAAATATCATTACGATGATCATGTAGATACACTAAAAGTTGATATAGAGAAATTCCGTAAGAATGCGTGGAAGCACATGATGTTCGGAGTTCGCCATCCCGGAACATTCGTACCAAAGAATATCTATACAAATATTGGTATATTCGATAGCGAACTCAAATTGTCCGCTGATAGGGATTTTATTCTAAGATGCTATTTTAGAGGATATGAGTTTTATGACATCAATTCTATCGTATCGAATATGTCTGCAGGTGGCTTCTCTACCGGTGGTGGGAAAAAGGCTGCTATGGCATCACGGGCAGATCGAAAAAAATCGCTTCACAACTTCGGCATCACAGGGCCTTATTTCTACTTCCTATACTATTACTGGCGTATTAGAGGTGCAATTAGGAAGCTTGTGATAAGAACTGGTATAAAGCATGGTCATTAAATTAGATATTACAGATGAAATCAGATATGCAAATAATGAATGAGCTGGCAGTTTCGTCTGGCTTTTTGAAACCTCTGTCGGAAGAGGAATCAAAGGGTCAAAAAGAACTTTTGCTCGAAATGTACAAAGATATTGCAGCACTTTGTGACAAGCATGGGCTGGAGTATATGATGGGTGGTGGCACTTGTTTGGGTACCATCCGTCATCAAGGCTACATTCCTTGGGATGATGATCTGGATCTGATGATTCCAAGAGCGTCATACGAAAAGTTGGTAGCATTGTGCAATGCTGGCGAACTTGGAGATAATTACGAGATAGATACCCCATCAAAGGACAAGGATTGCAAAAACCCATATTTGAAGATCTATCGCAAGAATACACTTGACGTAGAGCTGTATTGCGAAGATATGCCGTTCCCTGTTGGAATATTTATCGACATCTTCCCGATGGACAATGCACCTAAGAATAAGTATGTGCGCAAGTTGAAAGGATATGTTTCAGACTTCCTGCAGGCAGTTTGTACGTGCGTGCTCTACGCTCAGTATCCGAGCAAAAAGTACAAGGAGTTCATGTCGCTTGATCCTGAAGCATTGAAGCGTTACAAACAACGTATGTTTATCGGAAAAGTGTTTTGCATCATCCCTCATCGCAAATGGGTGTGGTGGTTTGACCAGTTTAATGCCCGTACAAAAGCAACAGGACTGATGACCATTCCTACAGGTCGCAAGCATTACTTTGGAGAGACGCAACCTACAAACGTATTCCTCCCTACAAAGAAGGCAATGTTCGAGGGCATAGAGGTGAATGTGCCTGCTGATTACGATGCTTATCTTACAGCACTCTATCGTGATTACATGAGCATACCACCAGTAGAGAAACGTGAGCGACATTTCGTATATAAGTTTTCACTAAATACCGAAAACGAATGAAAAATATAGCAGTAATTTTTGCCGGAGGTTCTGGCAAACGAATGAATACGGTTTCCCGTCCAAAGCAGTTCCTTGAACTGAATGGCAAGCCAGTAATGATTTATACCCTTGAACTTTTTGACAACCATCCGATGATTGATGGCATTGCCGTGGTTTGTATTGAGCCATGGATTCCCTTCTTGGAGAAGCAGTTGAAGAAGTTTGAGATTAACAAAGTTGGCATCATTGTTCCTGGTGGCGAGACTGGTCAGGATTCTATCTACAACGGTCTTGCAGCAGCCAAGGAGTGCTATGGTGAGGATTGCAATGTGCTGATTCATGATGGTGTGCGTCCTCTTATTACAGAGCAGACTATTATTGATTGTGTGAACACCACAAATGAGAAGGGTAATTGCATCACTTGCATTCCTGCTACCGAAACATTTGTTGTAAAGCAAGAGGATGGTTCGTTGGAAATCCCAACTCGCGCCAACTCTCTCATTGCTCGTGCTCCTCAATGTTTCCGTTTGACAGAGATATTGGAGGCACATCATAAAGCCCAGAAGTCGGGCCGTCATGATTTCATCGACTCATGCACAATGATGAGTTATTATGGTCACCAGATGAATACCATTATCGGTCCGATGGAGAATATAAAGATAACGACACCAACGGATTTCTTTATTTTCCGTGCAATGGTGCAAGTTCATGAAAATCAGCAAATATTTGGATTCTAATGAATTGGCAAACTTGTAAAGGTCTTATCAGGTCCGATTACCAAAGACTCAAATCCCGAAAATCGGGGGGGGTAAAAAGTAGTTTCCTTGCTTGCTATTTTTTAGATGATACATTCCCTCTGATTGTGTGGTTTAGGATAGGCTCATATCTTCAATCCTGCCGAAATCCTATTGCCAGAATCTTGTATGTTTTTGTCTGGTTTGTATATAGACATAAAGAGCATAAACTAAGCATCCAACTTCCATTGGGTACTCATATTGGTGGAGGATTACGATTTCCACACTATGGTAGCATAGTGATTGCTCAATCTTCTATTATTGGAGAAAACGCCACAATACATAATGACGTAACAATAGGTCGCTCTTTTGGAGAATCAAGCGAGGGCTGCCCAAAGTTAGGAGATAGTGTTGTTGTGTTTGCTGGGGCTAAATTGGTAGGTAATATCGAGATTGGCAATAACGTAGTAATAGGAGCGAATAGTGTAGTAAACAAAAGCTTTCCTGACAAAAGCGTTGTTGCTGGCACACCCGGAAAAATAATATCAACTGACTCTTCGCGATGTTTCAATGAATATTGGAGTAAAGCGTTTTGTCAAAAATAAGAGAATTAATGAAAAACGGCATATTAGTATGTGCACCGAGCTCTTTGTATAAGAACATCGGTGATTATGTTCAGAGTGTTGCCCAAGAGCAGTTTCTTCCAAAATCAGACTGCTATGTAGAGCGTGAAGCTTTGAACAGTTTCCATTCTGACGAGAAAACCAATGTAATAATGAACGGATGGTTCATGTGGCACCCTGAGACTTTTCCACCATCGGATGACATTAATCCACTGTTCGTTTCGTTCCATCTTGTGCCTTCTGTGGCTGAGGCTGTATTAACACCCAAGAGCATCGAGTACTTGAAAAAGCATCAGCCAATCGGAGCAAGAGACCTCAGTACGGAAAAGATTATGAAGGATCATGGCATAGATAGCTATTTTTCTGGCTGTCTCACCTTGACCCTTGGTAACACTTTCAAGAAGCAAAAGGATGGTGGCGTAATCTTCGTTGACCCATATTATCCGATTGCGGGTATGAAGCTAACTGCAAAGAATCCCATTGGGTATCTTCGTTCATTCTGGTATTTGATGAAGAACTTTGGCAAAGCGATGAAATTACGCAAACGCTTTGCTGTAGAGTCAAGAACCATATTCCGCTTCATATCGCCTTCTTTCGAACGCCTGTATAGTGCAGCCAATTTCTATGAGTTCTACAAGCATAGTTTCAGCGATGAAGTGCTGATGAATGCTGAGTACATAACGCACAATGTAAGCGCATCGGATTATAAGAACAATGATGAATGGATGGAGGCCGCTCGCAAGTTGGTTCAGAAATATGCAGATGCCAAGTTAGTTGTGACCTCCAGAATCCATTGTGGTCTGCCTTGCCTGGGTGTTGAGACTCCTTGCATATTCGTGACATCTGAAGTTCTGACAGGAAACTCGCTTAGAAGTAGTGGCCGTTTCGGTGGCTTGCAAGAACTCTTCCATGTCGCAAAGTGGACAAAGAAGGGCTTAGAGGGTGTAACGGATGACATGAAAGCTGTCTTCGATCATGGTAAACTGACTGATAGCACCTCGGTAAGCGTGCGAACTGAATATAGAGCTATAAAAGAAAAACTGAATAAAACAGTTACAGATTTTTTGAGTAAGAATCAATGAATACAATTCAAGAACAAGATATAAAAACTTTTGCCAGTGATTGCGCTTTAGCAAATGATCTTGCAGGCGCAACCTTCCTGATAACCGGAGCTACAGGATTGATAGGCTCAACCTTGATTCATTGCCTCCTGGCATTGGAGAAGGGTGTGAAGATAGTTGCCCCTGTACGTAAAGCTGCTAAATGCAAAGCCCTTTTCTCACAACAAGAGTTATCATCAATCAATATCGTTGAGTGTAATCTCGAAACTGTCGATTACTCTTCTTTGGGAAACTTAGATTATATCATCCATTGTGCCGCTCCAACCTCTAGCAAGTTCTTTGTTGAACATGCCATAGAAACATTTGAGATTATCTATAATGGAACAGAGAAGTTACTGACATTCGCAAAGGAGAATGCTATCAAGGGATTTGTCTATCTTTCTTCTCTTGAGGTTTATGGAACTATGACGGATGACACGTTACCAGTTATAGAATCATGTCAGTTCTATCTTGATCCTTTGAGTGTACGAAGCAGTTATCCCATGGCAAAACGTGCAACTGAACATTTGTGTCACCTCTATGCTAAGCAGCATGGTGTTCCTGTTAAGATCGCCCGACTGACACAAACAACAGGAGCAGGAATCGCGAAAGATGATAATCGTGTTATCGCACAGTTCGCGCGTCTTGCCTCACAAGGTCAGGATATCGTATTGCATACTACAGGTGAGGCTGCACGCCCATATTGTTATACCACAGATGCCATTGCCGGTATACTTTACATTCTGTTGAGAGGTGTTGCTGGAGAAGCTTACAACGTTTCAAATGACGAGACCTATATCTCAGCAAGAGAAATGGCAGAATATCTTCGAGATAACTTCAATCCCAACATCTCCGTTCGGATAGAACTCAATGATAATATGGGTTATGCTCCTGCAACAAGACTAAAGTTGAGCTCTTCAAAACTTGTTGACCTTGGTTGGAAGCCTCGATATGGATTGAAGGAGATCTTTCAGAGACTGATATCTTATTTGAACGAGGAGTGATGGCAGCAAAGAACGGACTCAACATCATAGCCTTCTGCGATGAACTACAAGCTTTATGTGGAGGAGTATTGTCTGTTTCATGATAAGCATACTCGACTCTCGTATCTGTCCAAAATGACACCTTGGCTTGAGTAATGAAGATCTATATCGTTGCATCGGCAAAATCACATAATAAAATAAGATAAAACAACCAAATAATAATGAAAAGCAAAATTGCCGTAATCATGTCGATCTATAGGAACGACAGGGTTGACTTTGTAAAACTTGCGGTTGAGAGTATTCTCAATCAGACGTACAAGGATTTTGACTATTATATCCAGTATGATGGGCCTGTGGATGCTGAGGTGGATGCCTATCTCTCAGGGATTAAGGATGAACGAGTAAGGATTCAGAGACGTGCAGAGAACAAAGGTCTAGCACAATCGTTGAATGACTTGCTGAACATCGTGATGCCTATGGGCTATGATTACATTGCCCGTATGGATGCTGATGATATCTCGGAGCTTAATCGGTTTGAGAAGCAGCTGGAATATTTCAAAAGCCATCCAGAGTTGGATTGCCTTGGCACTTGGGCTATTGAGATAACAAGCTCAGGCGATGAGTATT
>OBLI01003292.1_pt1 | contig 12544 bp, 11 predicted proteins | sample 1519701 | NCBI WGS metagenome assembly OBLI01 (sample SAMEA3663005, study PRJEB22513) | pig gut metagenome | biome: pig gut; feature: pig-associated habitat; material: faeces | place: France | collected 2012 | reverse complement strand
TATCAAAGGCCTTCGCCCTTCGCGGCGGCGAAGCGAAATAGCAGTGCCCGCCGGCATGGCTGGGAAAGGGTCCTAGCCGGCTCGACATAGAGCATAAACAAAGAAAAACCTGACGGTTATCCGTCTTAGGATTCCAGGTTATTCCGCCGAAAGTGCGGATTTTTGAGGAAAACGTTATGATTTAAACTGCGACGCATACAGCAATTATATACGCAATCAACTGATAAATGATCACGCAACAACGCGTCGCGTAAATCGGAGATTGGTGCATTTTAATGATTTTGCGGGACAGCATGCTACTAACATGTTGGGTAAGTTAAAAGTTTGTTTGATTCCACTTATTCCTAACCGCATTATATTTCGGTTGCTCGCCTAACCTGGTTATGGCATTCCGTTTGGGGCGGAAAATAATGTCAGTTCAAATCTGACGCGACCGACCAATATAAAGTAAATAAGAAATGACGTTAGTAGCGTCATTAAAGCTAAAATAAGGAATCAAATAATGAGTGAAAGTAATGAATTTAGGTATCTTGGAATCTGCAAATTTTGTGGTGAAGAAATCTATGGAACTCATCATAACAAATATCAAGCTCACTAGAGATGGTGTTTGAAGAATCCAACTCGTGATAAAGCAGTAAATCAAGCTAAATCTGCATTTAGATGTGCAAGTAAAGTAGCTAACACAAATCGAAAGGCCAAAGCTACTAAACTAAATGAAAAGCATAAGCATATTCTTAAATGCAAGAAATGCAATCGCGATTATGAGATTTGGGTTTCCGATCGAGATTTCAAGAAGGGTTTATATCCAAAATATTGTTCTAGGTTTTGTGCCAATTCTAGAAATGCACTTGAGTTCAAGGATAAGATTTCCACTTCAGTTTCTAAAGAGCATGAATATGTTTGTCCAAAATGTCATATTACATTTATGCATAAAGGAACAAACATAAACAATACATATTGTGATTCATGCTACAAAGAGATTTTTGGTGTTGAGCGCGGATTTGTCAAAGCTAATAAACAAATTAAAGGTCATAGAAAATTTGGATATGTGAAAAGAATTGGCAATGACATGCCTTTGCATAAAGTTGAATGTCATGGGTGTAAAAAGACGATTTGGTGTAAGACATCTGATAAGGTATATTGTTATGAATGTGCTAAAGAACTTGGAAAATTAGTGCACCAGCTTTATACTCCATATGGAAAGAAACTAGTATCTACTGACACCAAGAAGAAGTTGAAAGACTTGGTTGCAAAACGAATTGAAAATGGAACTCATAAAGGTTGGAAGACTAGGTCTAAACATTCTTATGCCGAGATTTTTTGGATGAAAGTATTAGACAATAATAATATTTCTTATGAAAATGAAGTTAAAGTTCCTGGATATTTATATCGTTTAGATTTCAAAATAATACTGCCAAATGGAAAGATTGTTGATCTTGAGATTGATGGCAAGTAGCATTATTATGCAGATAGAAATCAACATGATATGCTTAGAAACAAAAGAATACGAGCACTTGGTTATTTAGTCTATAGAATACCATGGAACAATATGACAAAGAAGTTTGGAAAATCTAGAATGTAGGCAAAAATAAATTAGTTTCTTTGGTGGCTTGACAAAGTTAGTAAATGAATTTTGTAGAGAACAAATGAAAGATATGTGTAGGCTTTAGTTATTTTAATTAAATAAAAAGGCCTGGTCCGCCACTTGCGGAGAAATTCGGAATGCGGTAATACGCTCAGTCATTAATCAGGCATGCATGTAGGCTGAACGTAAAGGCCAGACACATTTTTCTGGGAGATAGTATAAGAGTAGTATGTCTGGTGTTTGAGCCAAAAGGTGCCGGTGCGATTACCGGCTTTCCTGACAAATTTGTAAGAAACGGCGATTCTTAGTAGTACGCTTAATGGTAAAGTAAGTATTATAATCGAAAAATTCCTCGTTAGTTCAGTGATAGAACATCGCACTGTTAATGCGAGAGTCCGTGGTTTGAATCCACGACGAGGAGCCATTAATTATTTTGTAGTTAGTTCGAGTCTATCCTTTGTTTGGAAGTAAATAAAACTATGAATTACTACAAGATATATTTAGATTTAGTAAATGAAGCAAGAAACTAGAAAATTTCAGATTCAACTTATGTTGAACGACATTATATAATTCCTAAGTCGTTAGGAGGAACAAATGATGCTTTCAACTTAGTTAAGTTTACTGGAAGATAGCATTATGTGGCTCATGAACTTTTAGTTATGCATTATAAACAAAAAATGCTTAACGGAGAAGATAAAACTCTATATTTCAAGATGTTGAGAGCGCTTACTGCTATGGTTTAGCTTCCTGCTTCAAAAGATCAGAATGGACTTAGAAAACGCTTGTTTAAGTTTAATTCTAAGTTGTATGAGAAGTGGAAAACTGAATTAGCTATTGAAAATTTTATAGCTTCTAAGAAACGAATAAAAGATCTGAAAGAGAATCATCCTGAAAAGTTTCAAGAAATAAATGAGAAAATTTCAAAGTCCGTAAAGCTTCATATTCAAAAATATGGAAGTCCTTGGCAAGGAAGAAACCATTCTGAATCTTCAAAACGAAAGATAAAAGATTTTCATGCTAAGAACCATCCCCAAGCGGGTGAAAAGAATTCTCAATACGGAACAATTGCAATCTACAATGAAGAAACTTTTGAGAGAGCAACTCAGCCAAAAGACCAGCCAATTTTAGAAGGCTGGGTTAAAGGAAGGTTCTATAGCGCAACGCCTGAAGAGCTTAAAGAACGAAAGAAACTTGTTGAAGAGATTTTGAAGCTAGATCCAAACTCGAAAGTATCTATTCGAATGAAGTTACAAAGACTTCAAAGAATTCATGAAAAGATTTTGAATCCAAATCTTCATGTTGAAAATGAGAATACTGATTCAGAACTTAAACGATTTTAGCGAGAACAATAGATTAGAGAGAAAATAGAGCTTCTTACTAAACAATATGAATTTTATAATGAATATGGCTGGAATGAATTTGTAAAGAAATTTGATTATTAGTATTCTTATCCAAATTTTGTATAGCAATGTAAAAAGTATGTAAAGAATTTCATTCCATAGAATGGAAAGAAACGTGGAAAGAAATAATTTTTTGAGAATCAAGTATTAGTCGATAATGGGTCTTTAGCTCAGGAAAGAGCAGCTTCATGAGGGAGTTGGTCGGCCTGCGATCGGTCAAGGTCCACCAGCCGAAAGGCAAGTTTGTGCTAGGCAAAAAATATAGGTAGCGCTGCCTAGTTTGTTCGTAGTGCAATAGACAATGCTTGAGAATGAATTTTTCTGACGCTTAAGTTTTGATATTGTAAATATCATTCAAAAACACTTAAGTAAAAACGTCGTATGTGAGAATAGAAGTATTCTTAATTAGAGCGTCTGTCGATAAGCATTCAAAATTTTGAGAAATGGGGGATTGGAGCAGTGGTCGACCTCGGGTGCTTTGCAAGCATCAATTATACGCATCGGTTCGAATCCGATATCCTCCACCAAAAGTAAATAGAATTATGAAATTGCTAGAACGCATTAAGATTTGGGATCAAAAATACAAGAAGTAATTTGAAAGATGCATACAGCAAACTTAAACCCGAATCTGTTAAATTCGAAAGTTAAATGCGTCTTGTTAATTTTACGGAATACGGTATAATAATAAAAATGTCGCCATCGTCTATCGGTAGGACAGTAGCTTTCGAGAAGTAGCATAAGTTAATGCATTGATATAACGGTTCAAGTCCGTTCTTCTCGTCCATCATGCTACGAAGAGGAGTTCGACTCTCCTTGGCGATGCCATCAGATGCCTCGATAGCTTAATTGGCAGAGCAGCAGACTCTCGCCGCTTAGTTTCTAAAGAGAACACCAGTAATGGAGGCGGACGTGCGATTCGTCCAGCGGCGTCCATAATCTGCGGGTTCCGGGATCATGGCCCGGCCGAGGTACCATTTAAAATCACAGTGTAGCTTAAGGGTTAAGCAACGCACTTTTGTCAAAGTAGTTAATTGCCTTAACGCCGTTTAGGAGAACCTGGTCGGATTCCAGGCTTTGGCTTCAAATGCGTGGGATGCTGGTTCGAATCCAGTCACTGTGACCAAGTATATCGTCAGGTGGCAGATAAGATATTGCTGCGGCCTGTAAAGCCGCCGTCTTCGGACTTAGGTGGGGCGGTACCACCCCTGACGACCATTTTATGAGGCCTAAAACAGAAATGTCATGGTCATCTAGTTCCGACGGAAGGTTGGGGAATAGCTGTGAAAGAGAAATCTTAACGGAATGGCAATCATCTTCAGCGATTGCCAGCTTCAAATGATGTTGTCCTGGATAAAAGCTGGTTTGGTAGCCTTTGAAGTTTTGTGAAGTAACGTTATTTAGGCAGGCAACCATCTGAAAGCACCTGTGGTGAAACTGGCAGTACACGCTACCTTGAGGTGGTAGTGCTTCGGCGTGGAGGTTCGAATCCTCTCAGGTGCACCATTTTAATCCCGATGTATGCCAATGGCAGAGCATGGGAACTTAAAATTCCTTGGTTGACGGTTCGAATCCGCCCATCGGGACCAAGTTAATAACGCCAGATGATGGAATGGAAGACTTGGCTGACTCAAAATCAGCTGTCGAAAGACGTGTGGGTTCAAATCCCGCTCTGGCGACCATATGGACCAGTAGCCCAACTTTGGCAGAGGCAACGCGTTCAGGGCGCGTATAGTGTCGGTTCGAATCCGGCCTGGTCTACCAACTAATGACTCGCATGAAGTCGGTCTGAACAGAGATAAGCGCCGAAGAAGACCGCGCTTGCCAACGGATTGCAACCTTGCGCAAGTCCAATACATGAAGTCGCTAAAGGCTGACGCATGAATAGGTCCTGGCAAACAATTGTTCGAAGGTTAAATAGTCTTATATGTCACTGCGAGACTCAGTAGAACATGCATTTGATTGATGCCGTTTCGGATAAAAGTTGGTCCAGGGGTCTTTGAAGCCTTTAGAGGTGGAGCGTTACCATCAACGGCAACCAAATGGTTAGCGTGCCTCGTTGACATCTTTTGGGGTTTCGTATAAAAGTGGTACAGGAGACTCTGAATCTCTTAGAGGTGGTGCAATACCATCAACCCCAGCCATTAACATGGAGGATCTACACGGCTTTGTAGTTTTTGACGCTCGCCTACTCCAACTGGCAGAGAGACTTGACTTAGATTCAAGATGGTGCGGGTTCGAATCCCGCGGCGAGTACCATGATATGCGGTATAATCTAAGTATGATGACGTCGGAAGAAGATCAAGATATGGTTGAAACAGCTGATAAGGTTATAGCGTACGCCGGGAATCCAGATTCACAGCGAACTGTGATGCTCGCCGCATTCAGGTTATTTCATTCGATGGGGTACAGGCGTGGATACGGCGATGCGATGGACGACGCTGCTAAGGGAAAAGACCTGCGCGTCAAAGCGCATTTGAATTAAATATTTTTTATGGTATAATATAAACAGATTGAATAAGTCGTCGCGGCGACTCTAAATAGGGTATTAGGCCGCGAGCGGCGTTCTGAAAATAGACTGCACTTGATAAAGACGCGGTTGGAATACTGAGTGCAGAATGTTCAGAACGCGTTACCAGATTGCGGAATGGAGCAGTTGGAAGCTTGTCGGGTTCATACCCCGGAGGTCGCAGGTTCGAATCCTGCTTCCGCTACCAAGTTGGGCCGGTGACGTAAGAGTGCTGGATAGAGACAAGGCAGCCTTCGGGTTTTGTCTCGACAAGGTTAGAAGGATGTCCGCCGCTGGACGGTTAGCGGAGTCAATCTGCACGGCGGCTTCAATTTTTGTTTCGGAGAGATGGCGGAGTGGTTGATCGCGGCGGTCTTGAAAACCGTTGATCCGCAAGGGTCCGGGGGTTCGAATCCCTCTCTTTCCGCCAGTTTGATTTTAAAGGCACATACAGCAAACTTTGCAACGAACTGTTAATTCGAAAACGCAAACGCGTCTTGTTTTTAATGGAGATGTGTTCCGAATAGGTAAGGAAGCGGCTTGCTAAGCCGTCGCGGTTAACCCCGTATGGACGTTCGAGTCGTCTCGTCTCCGCCAGTAATCAATGCCGCCTTGGCTGAGAGGTCAAGCACCATACTTGTAATATGGAATACGGAGATTCGAGTTCTTCAGGCGGCTCCATCATGGAGGGATGGCAGAAATGGAATAATCGCGCCGGTTTCGAACACCGGTGGCGTCGGTAACGGCGTTTGCTGGATCATACCCAGCTCCCTCCGCCAGCAAAGGAGAGATGACGGAATTAGCAAACGTACTCGCCTGGAAAGCGAGGGAGGTAAAAAAACTCACGCGCGGTCGGAACGCGCTCTCTCCGCCATGGTATAATATAAAACGTTAAGGCACATACAGCGATCAACTAATGGTTAAACATAATTGACTGATAATCAACTGATGAATCGAGTGGTCCGCTTGGTGTGGTTCAAATCCGCGAGAATGGGCAGCGTGCCTTGTTAATGGGGTGTTGGGCCAGTGGTCGACGCCGCTACACTGTCGATGTAGTTTTTCATCACGAGTTCGAATCTCGTACACCCCGCCAACAGATGCTAACAGCAATAAACATATTTGGGAATAGTTACACTTCGGTGTGTGCCGGTTCGAGTCCGGTCATCCAATGTAGAGTTGTTGGATGTGGCGGAATGGCAGACGCGACTGTAATGCAAAACGCATCTAGTTTTTGAGGATAGACAGATACGTATGGTTTTATAGGTTTAAAATATAATAATTAATAAATTTGGGGAATAGTGTAATGGTTAGCACGAGAGTCTCTAAAACTCTTTGGCCTCTGAAGCCGTCGGTCTGGGTTCGAATCCCAGTTCCCCAACCAAGTTCTTTGAAAATTGATTTAGTAATAGGAAGCTAGCTCATCCGGTTAGAGCAGGAGCCTTATAAGCCCCAGGTGCTGGGTTCAAGTCCCAGGCTTCCTACCAATTTAAGATCCATACAGCGATATTCATTTTGCTTATTAAGCCGTTGGTTATGGGTTCAAATCCCATTCACTGGCAATTGCCGGTGATAGCTCAATCTGGTAGAGTAGCGTACATAGTGGTTTGGCCACTTGGATCTTGTTGATTTTGAAGATGCATACAGCAGAATATATCATTGTCCACCTTGGGGCAATTAGCTTAATTGGTAAAGCGCCTTAGAGAATCTAAGGAGATGTGGTTCGAGTCCAATATATTGCATTTATTGCAATGCATCTTGTTTATTGGAGTGTGGCGAAAGTGGTTTAACGCACATGCCTGATACGCATGCATTCGACAGTTCGAGTCTGTTCATTCCAACCATTTACGGCACAAACAGCAAAATTGATCTTTATATCCACCATATCGGGTACATATGATAAGTGTCGTGTTTTTTGGGAAATTAGCACAGTGATTAGTGCATCTCGTTTACACCGAGGGGGTCAGTGGTTTGAATCCACTATTTCCCACCAAATAGATTGAATAGTTCAATATGTCGCATAGTTCAAAATTCAACAGAACAAAGGGAAAACTGCATTAGGAATAATGTAGGGTATGTCACAAAAGTTAGAGAGATTTGCTTGCAGCTCCTTCTCTGGCGAGGCAGGTGACTATGTATGGGTTGCTGATTGAGATTGCTTCAGACTGCAAGAAAGGAGCAATTTGACAAGAGTCTTCAGCAGTAAGTCCAGAAATCCCCAAGAGACGGTAGGTGAAATTCCTCCAGCGACGCCAATTTAATGGTGCACATAGTTCAAATACAGATGCATTAGAACTGTCTTAAGCAGTGAAGATGTGTGGCATGGCCAAGAGAACAGGACAGAGGAGCGCGGCCGCGGAATCTGTCAAGACGCTGGGTTCGACTCCTGGGTGCACCGCCAAAGTTTTGTATTTTGAAGGCAGTAAAGAACAATGTAAATCTTGCGTCTAGATTTTGCACCGATAACACAAAGGTCAGTGTCCTTCCTTGCCAAGGAAGAAACGAGAGTTCGATTCTCTCAATCCGCTCCAGTAGATATGTACAGCAAAGTTCAATTAGTGTCCACCATTTGGGCATGTAGTTTAATTAGTAAAGCACCATTCTGATAAAGTGGAGGATGTTGGTTCGAATCCGATAGTTAGAGCATGTGTCTAGATTTTTCTAAATGATTTGATTATTCCTATTGGTTAACTCCTAAAATCTTACCGGGTTTGAAAGAATCTTTCCAATAGGAATTTATTTTAGAGTAAATATATAATTAACCCGGTAAGTTAATTATAATGGAGTTATAAAATGGAAGATAAGAAAGAAATTCATATATGTGAATAGTGCGGAAATAAACATGATGGTAGTTATGGATCTGGAAGATTTTGTTCAATGAGTTGCAAGTAGAAATTCATTGCAAATAAACCAGGAAAAGTCCATAAATGCAAATATTGCGAAAAAGAGTTTGAGACATCCTAGAAATTAGGCGCACATGTTAGATGCTGCAAGTAGAATCCAAATTGGCAAAAAGCTGTATAGAAAAGATCTGAGACTGTTAAATAGAACACTAATATAAGGAATCCAATAATTCACGTCAAGTTAATTTGTAAAGAATGTGGAAATGCCTATGAACTTGATATTAGGCAAAATTAGTTTGAGAATGGAGATTATAAGCATTTTTGCTCTAGTAGTTGTGCTAAACGTTATTCTGCTAGTTTTGTTGATCCTTAGAAAATTAAAAATAGTTTATAGAAATCTGTTGCATTTTAGCAATCTATAGTAAAATAGAGAAAACTTTATATATGTAAACACTGCGGGCGTAAATTTACTATTAATGAATCGTATATTCATTCTAGAAAATATTGTTCAAAAAAATGTATGGAAGAAATGCGTCATGACAAGTTGTCTAAATCAATGTCACAAAGACAAGAAGCTGGTCTAATGAATAGAAACTATAAAGCTGGAATTTATCATGGAATATATTGCGCTAGCAGTTGGGAATTGGTATTTGTAATTTATTGTTTAGATCATTAGTTAAATATTAAACGATGTAAAAAACATTTTGATTATAAATATAAAAAATAGCTTAAGAGGTATTTTCCAGATTTTGAGATTGATAATACTATATATGAAATTAAAGGATTTGAAAGTGAACTTGCTAAATATAAACATAAGTTATTTCCTTTTATAAAGTACATTACAGAAAAAGAAATGAAAAAATATTTTGAATATGTTATAAATACTTATGGAAAAAACTATCTTGATTTGTATGATATAAAATATTTTAAGTAAAGCAGCTGTATTTCAATGGCAGAAAGGAAGATTTCCATTCTTCTAATGGCGGTTCGATTCCGCTCAGCTGCTCCAGCAACAATGATTGAGTATTCCTTGTTGTAGCAGCAACATGTTCTTAACAGTCAACTGTGCTTGCTGCTTATTGCGGGTTTAACATAACGGCTAATGTGCGACTTTGCCGAAGTTGATATGAGAGTTCGACTCTCTCAACCTGCTCCATGAAAGACATTAACAGCAAATAAATTGTCTTCGTATTTGAAGATGTAGTTTAATGGTAGAATACCGAACTGATAATTCGGAGATGCTGGTTCGAGCCCAGTCTAAAATGTGTCTTGGCTATTTTACGGTCCTAAATTGAAAGATTTAAGCAGGGCGCGAATAAGTATCGATTGGCGGAATCAATCCTGCGTTTATGCATGCAGTGGAGCTTGACACACTTTAAACTCAGGCAAAAGACTAAATGGCGAAGATTCATATCTCGCTGCTGCTTGATCTAAAAGGTCTATAAGACGGCATGTGGTTTTGAAAGATCATCCGTTGGTATCAAAGCTGCATAATTACAAAGCGGAACGTCCTTTGGGTCTAGGATCGCCAAAGGTTAGTCATTCCTAGAAAATCTCCTGTAAGTCATTGCTCTTGCTGCAGCAGAGAGAATTTAAGCAGAGCATAAGCATGTGAACAAAACGTTAGAAAGACCGAGCAAGACCCGGGGGCGGTACCCGGCGCGTCCACCAGTTTATAATTTCCGTGTCGAGAAAACACAGCTGTCTTCAGTAATTGCCAGTTTCATTTGGTATAATCAAAACATGATTAAAGTTGAGAGTAGCGTAGACCAACGACAGGAGTCGGGAGTTTTGAATACTCCATAGCATGGATTCGAATTTCTTCGCCGCTATAATTCACAATTAGTTTGTCCCCGTAGCCAGTTCTGTCTTCTAAACAGTTATCTGTAGCGGAGCTGAAAACGCGGGTTCGAATCCCGCCGGGGATACCAATTCTTCCGATAGTTCAGCAGGACCGAACGGCGGATTCCTAATCCGCAGATCCGGGTTCGAATCCCGGCCGGAAGACCATTTCAAGAAAGTCGTGTTCTTTTCGATATAATTAAAACTGGGTGGTTGATTGACGGGCCCAATCGCGACATCTTGTATTCCAGACGCGCATCTCAACGCAACATATTGTAGTTGGGGCTTTCAATCAACTACCCAGTTAATTAAAACATAGAAAACAAAATCCAGGAAATTCCTCCTAATATACAGCTTGTCATGTCCGTTAATCCGGTCAGGCGTGAATATTGCACATGGCGTGTTGTAGCATATGAGCCCGACAGATCCTGGTATTTCGTGCCGAATAACAACGGCTATGATTACAAGCGGAAATACAATGCTGAACAAGCCGCCTGTTTGCACAACAACCGACATTGTGAGTCTTTCGCGGTCATTAAAAAGGTCAAGACGAAGGAAATAGAAGTCGAATGACGAAATTTTGATTTTGGCGTTTTGTCGTTTCAACGGGATAAGACGTGCGCGGTAAAAGCGCAAAATGGTAGTTCGAGTCTGCCCAATCGCCGGAATTTTGTCGATGGAAACTTCGGTTGTTTTTTGTGGTAATATCAATTTAGTTTGTAGAGCGGCTGCTGCCAAATCCGCGGACGTCAATTAGAAAAAAAGAAACAACGTATATGATAATGAGAATATTGGTAGTGCTTGGGTTGCTTGTTCTTGGCGGTGGTTTTATTTTCTTCGCGGCCAACGTGCTCTGGCTAGGAACAAAAGAATTTTTCAAGGTCTATGGCCAGAAGGCGAAAAAACGTTCTAAGCCGTCGCCTTCAGTCGCTTCAGCTTCCGCGGTCTCTCCTTAATTTGGTAAACAACAAACAACAAAAAACAATAAACAAGGAAACAACGAACATGTCTAATAAGACGATAAGCTCATTGGTTCTGGCAGGCATCTTGGCCATTATCGGCCTCATCTGCTTTGTCAAGACACTGCATGTCAATGATGTGCAGAATCTTCAGGTGATTCAGTCAATTGATGGTGACATTACAGTCAAGCGTGAAGGCGGCTGGTATGCAATGATCTGCCCTCGTATTTGGGAATATCCGAAGGCATCAGTAGAAATCTGTAAGGAAGCAGATAAAGATGCAATTTTGATGCAGTTCAGTAATAAGTCAACTGCGACTCTCAATTGTCAGATCGGCTATCGAATTGACTCTACCAATGATGAACAGATCATCAGGCTCCATCAGCAGGTTGAGGGTTCTGATGAGAAGATCTGGGCTAAAGTTCGGACTACGCTGCAGACAGTCGCTCAGTGCGTAGCATCTCAGTACACGCCGTCTGAGTCAGTTGAAAAGTTCCCTGAGTTTGCAAAGAAGATTGCTGATGCTATCATCCACGAGCAGAACCTTTTGTCTGAAGGCATTGACGTCATAAGTTTCACATGTGCTGGTCTTCCAAAGTATGACAAAGAGACAGTAGAGCAGTTCGCTCGCCAGAAGGAAGCAGATCTCAGCAAGCGGCTCGCTGAGGCAGAGAAGATAAAGCTTGAGTCTGAGAAGCTAAAGGTTGAGGCAGAGTACGCTCGTGAAATTGCCGAGTTCAAAGGTAAAGCTGATGCCGAGACAGCCAAGATGAAGACTGAAGCTGAACGGGAGAAGGAGCTAGCGACAATTGCCGCTCAGAAGCAGGTTGAAGTTGCAAAGCTTGAAAAACAGAAGGCCGAGATCGAAGTCGAGAAACAGAAGGAAGTCGCTAGAATTGAGGCTGAGAAATTGTTTGCTGTCGCAGAGGTTCAGAAGAAGACCGAGGCCGAGAATCTTGAGGCAGTCAAGCTGAAGACCGAGCAGATCAAGCTTGAGGCAATCGCCAAGAAGGAAGCGATTGAGAAGTCTGGCGCCATCACCGAACTACAGCAGGCTGAGATTGATCTGCAGAAGGCAATCGCCCAGTACAAGTGGGACGCCATCGGCAAGGCTATCGCCGGTGTCAAGCTGCCGACTATGATGAATATTGGCGGCGGGACAGATGGAAAGACGACCGGTATGTCGGCGTTCGACCAGTTCATCCAGCTTTTGACTGTAGAGAAGCTCGACAAGTCGGTAGTTACGCCTGTTTCGAAGCTTCCGATCAAGAAATAAATAGCGTTTATGCTAAGACTAAGAAAGCCACCCGGTACCGGGTGGCTTTCTTAGTTTAAAATATAAGAGTAAATAATAATATAAATTGAAAGGAAAAACTATGGCTACAGAAATCTACCTAGGCACCCCCCCAGCA
>OBLI01003291.1_pt1 | contig 12557 bp, 10 predicted proteins | sample 1519701 | NCBI WGS metagenome assembly OBLI01 (sample SAMEA3663005, study PRJEB22513) | pig gut metagenome | biome: pig gut; feature: pig-associated habitat; material: faeces | place: France | collected 2012 | reverse complement strand
TAACATATTTTTGAGGTTTTAATAATGTTGCAGCAAAGGTAACAAGCATAATGATTAAAAAAAAGGCTGCATCGCGGACACGCTTACTTTTGCCGTAGCGTGGCATCGGGTGGCATGGGTGACATTAGGTGACATTAGGTGACAATAGAAAAAGCCCCTATTGTCACCCGTAAACATCTGATTATCTTATAGTTGTCTTAAAGGGTGACAATAGTGATATTATTTTGAAGAAAAAAAATTCATATAATAATAAACAGCTCATTATTTCTGCGCCAAATTGCGGCCTGCATCGATCCTCAGGAAGATGAACAACAGGATGGTGAATCCCCACAACGATGAGCCGCCATAACTGAAGAACGGCAGCGGGATGCCGATTACAGGCGTGAGACCAAGCACCATGCCCACGTTGATGAACACATGGAAGAGGAACACGCTAAGCACACAATAGCCGTAAATGCGCCCGAAGGCAAACGGTTGTCGCTCAGCAAGATGTATGAGCCTAAGGATGAGGGCAAGAAACAAGAGGAGCACGCTGGCAGAACCCAGGAAACCCTCCTCCTCACCAACGGTACAGAAAATGAAGTCGGTGTCTTGCTCAGGCACAAACTTCAGTTTGGTCTGCGTGCCGTTAAGAAATCCTTTGCCTTTAAGACCACCCGAACCGATGGCAATCTCGCTCTGATGAACATTATAGCCCGCTCCTGCAAGGTCCTCGTCAAGGCCAAGCAACACGTTTATGCGCACACGCTGGTGAGGCTCCATAACGTTGTTGAGCACATAGTCGGCAGAATAGAAGAACACCAACGAGCCTACGGTGAACGCCATGATGAAGAAATAGCTCTTCAGGCGGGTGCCAAGGGCTTGTATGAGCAGATAAAGGGCGAGCAACACACACACCACAAGCTGCACGATGGCAACGTCGAAGGGTATGACATAGACCGAGAAGAGGAACGCCAAGAGGGTTATTCCGAGCGAGTAAGAGAGTATGATGATTGTCTGCTTTCGGTTTTGACAATAGACATAAACCATGCCCGCCGTGAACACCTGAACAAGGAGCAGCACGGAGAACTCGCCTACCGATGTGGGCGTGTCACACATAAAAATCTGTTCATATTTCACACCGACAACAAAATAGACAACCATGGCCACACCCGTGAAGAGCACACTGCCAGGCATACCCTCACGATAGAGCATTAACGAGAACGCCAGATAGACAAGGGCCGAACCCGTCTCGCGCTGACCCACAATGCAGATCATGGGCAGCAAGATTATGCCGCAGGCAGCAGCAAAATGTTTCCAGTTGTGTATGTTGTAGCCGTAGGTGCTCATGAGCTTTGCCAGAGCCAGAGCCGTGGCAAACTTTCCAAACTCGGCGGGCTGCAGACGCAACGGTCCGATGACCAGCCACGAGTGGGAGCCTTTAATGTCGTGCGGATTGAAGATGGTGGCAAAGAGCAAGAGCAGCAAGATGCCAAATATGAAATAGGAGAAGGTGTCGAGAAACTTGGTGTCGAGCATCATTATGACAAAGCCCAGACACAGCGACGTACCTATCCACACAATCTGCATGCCGGAGCGTGTTCCCATACTGAAGATGTCGTTGTCGCCGAACGAATAGCTCGCTCCGCACACGCTTAACCATCCAAAGACGAGCAAGGCCATGTAGATGACAATCGTCACCCAGTCGATAGAACGGAGCACTCCTTGGTTTCTTTCAGTTCTTTGTATCATTGCTTCTTGTTCTTTTCTTAAAATAAAAAAATCGCTTGTTTATGATTGCTCAACATTGTGAAGCGTTGTGCAGCAGCATCACGAACTGTTGGCGACATCATGAGCTGTCAGCAGCGGCGCGAGTTATCATCAGCGGCGCAAGCCTTCGTCAGCGTCGGCCCTGATGGTTCTCAATGGTTATTGGCACAATGCCCTTGCCTCGTTGAGCTTCATTGTTCTTGTCTTTTGCGCCCTTCTTGCCTTTCTGCTTTGCCTTAAGGTCAGCTTGCTGCTTGGCTTTAAGCTCAGCCTTTTGCTTGGCGGCAGCCAGAGCAGCGGCTTTCTTGGCGGCAGCGGCAGAGTCGGCAGCGGCTTTAGCGGCAGCCTTGCTTCCCTTCTTTCCCTTGGCGGGCTGGTTGGCAAAGCGCTGACCGTAACCGATGCGGCGCTTCTGCATCTCGGCAGCTTGGGCCTCGCTGGCAGGCGACAGCTTGCCATGCAGATACTGCTCCATCATCAGTCCACCGATGGGCACACCATAGTCGGCACCCCATCCACCATTCTCCACATACACACAGATGGCTATCTTAGGGTCATTCATCGGAGCGAAACCCATAAACACGGAGTGGTCGTGGCCGCGGTTCTGAGCGGTACCTGTCTTGCCGCATGCCTCAAAGTCGTAGTGGGCCAGGTGCTTACACGTTCCTTTGAGAGCAGACGAGCGCATGCCTGCCACCACATAATCGTAAGCGCGTCGCGATGCCTTGGTCACATGTCGGCGTGTGTAGGCTGTGTCAAGGGGCTCACCCGACACCTTGCGCACCACATGGGGTGCATAATAATAGCCACGGTTGGCAATGGTGGCGCCGAGGTTGGCTATCTGAAGCGGCGTAAGCGTTACCTCGCCCTGACCGATAGAGATACTGATTATCGTCAGTCCGTTCCACGATCCGCGATAGTTGCGGTCATAATATTCGGCATTAGGAATCATTCCTCGCTTCTCGCCAGGCAGGTCAATGCCGAGCTTGTAGCCGAAACCCATGCTCACCATATAGTCGCGCCAGGTGGTCATGGCATCTTGAACCGAGTGATACTTGCGGCGGTTTCCCATCATGTAATAGAGGCCCCAGCAGAAGTAGGCGTTGCAAGAGGTGCTTATGGCATCGACAAGGGCTATTGGAGATGAGTGGGAGTGGCATCCCACATGCAGACCTCGATGATAGAAGCCTCTGTGACAGGCAAATGCGGTGGATTGTGTTATCACGCCCTCGGTCATGTAGGTTAGGGCCTGTGATGTCTTGAAGGTTGAGCCCGGCGGATAGAGACCCATAATGCTGCGGTTGAGAAGCGGCTTCCACAGGTCTTGTTGCAGCAGTCGGTGGTTCTTTCCTCGCGCCCTGCCCACCATGATGCGCGGGTCATAGGTGGGCGACGACACCATGGCGAGCACCTCGCCCGTCTTTGGTTCTATGGCCACGATGCTGCCTATCTTGCCTTCGAGCAGACGCTCACCAAGGGCCTGAAGGTTGAGGTCGATGCTGAGCGTCAGGTCCTTGCCTGCCACCGGCTTACGGTCATACTTGCCATTTTGGTAATTGCCCTGTATGCGGCCGCGCGCATCGCGCAGCAAGATCTGCACACCTTTCTCGCCGCGAAGCTCTTTCTCATAATATTTCTCTATGCCGAGCTTACCAATGTAGTCGCCTGGCTGATAATAGTCGTCGTCCTCGATGTCGCTCATCGACACCTCTCCCACATCGCCCAACACATGGGCGGCATAAGGATACTGGTATTGGCGGATGCTGCGTCGTTGAACATAAAAGCCGGGAAAACGGAATATTTTTTCCTGGAACATAGAAAACTCCTGACTGCTGAGCTGGCTCATGAACAGCTGCTGCGTAAAGCGCGAGTAGCCGGGGTTCTTTGAACGATCCTTGATGTCGTTCATACGCTTTATAAAAAACTCTTTTGTTATGCCCAGCGTTTGGCAAAACTCGGTAGTGTCAAGCCGTCCACTCTCCTCGTTCATGACGACCATGATGTCGTAAGCGGGCTGATTGTAGACGAGAAGCTTGCCGTTACGGTCGGTGATGGCACCGCGTGACGGAAACTCTACCTTCTTGAGAAACGCGTTGCTGTCGGCATTTTTCTTGTAGTCGTCGCTCATGAGCTGAAGCGTGAACAGGCGCAGAATGTACACCACGACGATGATTGTAGCAACACCGCCGATGACAAACCTTCGGTTCTCAAGATTATAGTCCTTCATTTATTTTCGTTGTTACGATAAAAAACGTTTCCTGTTGTTTCAAATTATTCTGTTTCTGCGGTTCATTGCTGACCTTCAGCTGTTCATTGCTGACCTTCAGCTGTTCATTGCTGACCCACAGCTGTTTACAGCTGACCTTCAGACGATTTACAGCTGTGTCTTCCTACATCTTCTTATTTCTTTCTAAAATTGTCGATGACAAGAATGAGCACGATGGTGAGCAGTGTGCTGCCACCAATGCTTGCAAGCCATTGCAGCCAGTTGAAGAAATTGAAAGCCTCAAGAGTGAAGAACAAGAGGCAGTAGATCATGACAATGATGACGGTGTAAAACGCATATTTCATTGGACCTAACACCTTCATAGAAGGACGCAGGTCGTCAGGACTGTCTTGCTGTATGAACAGACTCAACAGGTAAGGCTGCAACAAGCCGACAAGGGTCATTGATGCTGCTGCCACGCCGGGCGTGTTGGAGAACGAGTCGACACACAAGCCCATGAGGAAGCATGACACAAGCGTTATCCAGCGTGGCTGGTTGCGGCGTGTGGGCAACACGAAATAGACATACAGCAAGGGCGTGGCACAGTTGAACAGGTGCACATAATTGAGCACCAACGCCTGCGCCAACAGCAGCACTGCAAAAAACACAAGATTTTTAATCCAGTCTAAGCTCATTATCTTTAAAATATCTCTTTGTTCGTCAGAACATTATAATCAGTTGCCTTTGGGCTTAAGCGAGTCTTGGGCTGCCTCAAGCAGCTTCATACGCTCAACCATGGCGTCGTCGTTGATGACACACACGTCGCGGAGGTTGCCGAAATTGGTGGTGAGCTTAACGCGCAAACGGTAAGACATGCCGTTTTCTGAGTTGTACACACGCATAACCTTACCCACGAGCATGCCAGGGGGGAAGACCGACGAGTAGCCACTCGTCACAATGATATCGCCAATGCGGAAACGTGCATGACGCGGCACATCATCAAGATAAGCCTCGTCGGGACGGTTGCCATACCAGTGGAGATAGCCAAAATAGCCGCGGCCACGGATGGCGCAGCTGATGTTTGACTTACTGCTGAGCACAGGTATGACCACCGAGTAATGGTCGGATGTGAGGTAGACAATGCCCACCACGCCCAAGCCGCAAGCCACACCCATGTCTTTCTTCACACCGTCGGCAGAGCCTTTGTCGATGGTTATGAAGTTGTCGAGCTTGTCGAGGGAGTTGCTCACCACGCGCGCCGGTATCGACTTATATCTTGCGAGCATGCTTCTTTGCAAGCGCTCAAGATAGGTTGTGTCGTGAGCCAGCGTGGCTTGTGCCTCTGCCATCTTCGACACCTCTCGCTCAAGATACAGGTTACGCGCCGTCAGTTGGCGGTTGACCTCGACGAGCGAGAAATATTGGTCCACGGATGCCTTGGCAGCATAAACCTTTCCCGTCACCGCATTGGCCGACGAGAACCACACGCTTCCCTGATAGCTGTTATATTGGAACAACAGCACAAAGCTGACAACCTCAAGAAACAGGAACAGAATCCAGTGGTTGTGACGTGCAAGAAAATCGAGAAGATTACGCATAGTGTTTATTAAAAAGAAAAAGGTAAAAAGGTAAAAAATCTGTTGACAATAGCCTACACCTCTTATATATAATAAGGATAGCTCCAGGCCATCAAAAGAGAAGCCCGACCATCAGATACGATAACCTAAGGAACCATCAGATGAAAGCCAAAGAGCCATCAGATGAAAGCCTAAGGAACCAAAGACAGTTCAAAGCCTGTCATCAAGAAGACAGCCCAACGCCCTGATAAGAGCGTTTATTGTCAAAAAGATTTCCTTTCAATTATTTTTTTACCTTTTTACCTTTTTACCTTTTTACCTTTAATTATCGCATGAGGAACGAGAAGCGGTCGATGTTCTTCAGAGCGATGCCAGCGCCCTTAGCTACGCTGTGCAACGGATCTTCTGCGATATGGAACGGAATGTTAATTTTGTCAGTGAGACGCTTGTCGAGACCGCGGAGCAGAGCGCCGCCGCCGCTGAGGTAGATGCCGTTCTTCACGATGTCGGCATAAAGCTCTGGCGGTGTGTTCTCAAGGGCAGAGAGCACAGCGTTCTCAATCTTGGCAACGGTCTTGTCAAGACAGTGGGCGATCTCCTGATAGCACACAGGCACCTCCATAGGCAGGGCTGTGATGCGGTTAGGGCCATGAACAACGAAGTCTTCGGGAGCCTGCTCGCCAAGGTCGGTGAGGGCTGAGCCCACATGTATCTTGATGCGTTCGGCCATACGCTCGCTGACCTTCACGTTATGCTGACGGCTCATATACTCCTGAATGTCGGCTGTGAGGTCGTCGCCAGCGGTGCGGATAGAGTTGTTTGACACGATACCGCCAAGCGAGATCACGGCAATCTCGGTGCTGCCGCCACCTATATCGACAATCATGTTACCCTCGGGAGCCTCAACATCGATACCTATGCCTATGGCTGCTGCCATCGGCTCAAAGATAAGATAAACGTCACGGCCATCGGCATGTTCAGCGCTGTCGCGCACGGCACGCAGCTCCACCTCGGTACTGCCTGAAGGCACGCCGATAACCATGCGGAGCGAGGGAGAGAACAGGCGGCTGCCTGTGTGAACCATCTTGATGAGACCGCGCATCATCTGCTCACAAGCAGTGAAATCGGCAATAACGCCATCGCGCAGAGGACGGATGGTGCGTATGTTGTCGTGCGTCTTCTCATACATCATCTTCGCCTTTGCACCAACGGCAATCATCTTGTCGGTGCGGCGGTCGAGAGCAACAACCGACGGCTCGTCCACCACAATCTTGTCATCGCTGATGATGATGGTGTTGGCGGTGCCAAGGTCCATTGCTATCTCTTGTACGAATGAAAAAAATCCCATAGTTTTCTTTTAATTGTTGTTATTGACAAGTTAGTGAGCAAACAAGCTCTTGACCCAAGAGTTTGTTTGTGTCTCAACAACTTGTTTTATTTACCGGCAAACCAGTTGTGGATGGCGGTGTCGTAATGACTGCTCACACCGAAGGCACGCTCAGCAAACATCTTGCGGTCAGCAAGGTCGGTAACAGCACCCTTCTTGTTGAGGATGTCGAGCAGCACGCCATACTCGGCCTTGCTCGGAACGATAACCACATCGTTGAAGTTTTTGGCTCCTGCTCGGATGAGCGAGATGCCACCTATATCAATCTTCTCGATAATGTCGGCCTCAGAAGCGCCGCTGGCAACGGTCTGCTCGAAAGGATAGAGGTCAACGATGACGAGGTCTATTTCAGGAATGTCAAACTCCTTCATCTGGTCAATGTCGCCAGCGTTGCCGCGACGGGCGAGGATGCCACCGAAGATTTTCGGGTGCAGGGTCTTCACACGACCACCAAGAATTGAGGGATAAGTGGTCACGCTCTCAACGGCTTGACAATCGTAGCCGAGCGATTCGATAAACTTCTGTGTGCCACCAGTAGAGAGAAATTTCACACCTTCTGCGTTGAGCTTTGCAAGCAGCTCATCGAGACCATCTTTATGGAAGACCGACACAAGAGCGGTCTTGATTTTCTTTGTTCCAGCCATATTTACTTTTAAAATCAATTATCAGGATGCAAAGTTACGAAAATCCAACGACATAACACGTTTTGTTTGAGCAAAATAAATTGATTAATGTCATTTTTCTGAACTTTCGCATTTAAAACAGGGAAAATATCGCAAGCAAGCGTCGCCGAAGGCGGCGACAAAGTTGAGAACGGCAATGTTGGTTTGAGATGATAATAGCCTGAAAATTTGCTTGTTATGTGCTTTGCGAAAGTTCAGGAAAAGAATAAATTTACAGTAAAGCAATTTAGTAAAAGAAAGAGATTCATGGCCCGTTATCGATACGTCAACAACGTGGCGTATGGATAAAAAAAACGAGCTACATTGCTGTAACTCGTCATCTAACATTGTAGCGGGACCCAGGATTGAACTGGGGACCTCATGATTATGAATCATGCGCTCTAACCAGCTGAGCTATCCCGCCATCGTTGTTTTGCGGGTGCAAAGGTAACACAAAATTGTTAAACTCCAAAACTTTTCGGGAAAAAATTTCAGAAAATGTAAAAAAAAACGTATTTTTGCACATGTAAACACCAAACAAGTCATTATTCTCGGCTATTTTGACACATTAACCTCTATACTTGCAGAAATGGAAATGCTACAAATAAACATCGAAAGAGAGCTCAACTCGACATCCACCTCTATCGTGTGGAACATGGTGAGCACACCTGAGGGCATGGCGCGATGGCTCGCCGACACCGTAACACTGGAGGGCGACACGCTGACATTTACCTGGGGAAGCCCCTACGACCACCATGAAATGAGAAAAGCCACGATCATTGAAAAGAAGAAAAACCACTGCATAAGGTTTTCATGGAACGACGAACAGGGCATGGAGACTTTTGTGGAGATAAAAATGGAGAAGAGCCAGCTCACGGGAGAGTATATCTTACGCATCACCGACTTCGCCGATCCCAATGACAAGCAGTGGCTCCTCGACACCTGGGGACACAACTTCAGACAGCTGCGACGCTCAAGCGGACTGTAAACACGAACATGCGCCAAGATGACGGCACACTGTTTTGAAGCACACAATTTCAAACTGACCTTTTGACAAATTGCGGGCTCGCACCCTCATACACCTTATTTTATAATATAAAAAATACAAAAATGACCATATTGTGATTTTTTTATACTAATTTTGCATGCTGGTAAACCGCATTGTGCGGACAGACAAGCAAAGAACTCTACATGTTTCGGATAAAAAAATTAGACCTCTTCATAGCCAAGCAATTCGGATTGCTTTTCATAGGAACATTCTTCATCTGCCAGTTTGTGCTGATGATGCAGTTTCTGTGGCGATACATTGATGACCTTATTGGAAAAGGACTGACCATGGATGTCATGGCGCAATTTTTTTGGTACATGGGCCTGCAGCTCGTGCCCCAGGCATTGCCGTTGGCCATCTTGCTCTCATCACTCATAACGTTCGGTAACCTCGGAGAGAGCAGTGAGCTGACAGCCATCAAAGCAGCAGGCATTTCATTGCTGCAAGCATCGCGCTCGCTGATCGTGATCTCTGTCTCTATATGCCTCCTGTCGTTCTATTTCCAAAACACCATTGGACCGGCTGCCAACCGCAACCTCATGCAGCTGCTGCTCGCCATGAAGCAGAAGAGCCCAGAACTGGAGATCCCGGAAGGCATTTTCTACGACGGCATACCCAACTGCAACCTCTATGTGCAGAAAAAAGACCTTAACACGGGCAAGCTTTACGGCATCATGATTTACCGCATGACGGGAAGCTACGAGGACCAGGCAATAATTTTGGCCGACTCGGGCATGCTACAGTCGACGGCAGAGAAAAAGCACCTCGTCATGAGCCTGTGGAGCGGCGAATGGTTTGAGAACATGAAATCGCAGGAGCTGGCAGGCAGCGCGGCTGTGCCCTACCGACGCGAGACGTTCGTGTCGAAAAAGATTGTGCTCGACTTTGACGGCGATTTCAGTGCCGCCGATGCCTCATCGGTGTCTAACGACGCGCGCACAAAAAGTCTGGCACAGATAAGGCACGACCTCGACTCGATAAGAAGCGACTATGACAGCATAGGACGAGCATTCTACCAAGACATCATGACCTACAGCTTAAGGTTGCCTCACGCTTCGAAACGCGACTCGCTGAAGGCTGTTGAGCGGGCGGCGTCGGACAAATATAACGTTGACACGCTCATGGCACACATGACCATAAGCGACAGACAACGCATGCTCAACATGGCAAGCTCTGCGGTGCAGCAACGCACGTCAGACCTCGACTTCAAGAGTTATCTCACCGACAGCGGCGACCGTCTGATCCGCCTGCACAAGATCTACGCAATAGACAAATTTCTGCTGGCATTCATCTGCATCGTGTTCTTCTTCATCGGAGCACCTCTGGGAGCCATCATCAGAAAGGGCGGACTGGGTCTGCCTGTACTCATATCGGTGCTCGTGTTCATTCTCTACTATATCCTCGACAACACAGGATACCGAATGGCGCGAGGAGCAATGTGGACAATAACCTTTGGAAAGGGTCTGGCACCTGCCGTTCTCGTGCCTATGGCTGCCTTCTTCACCTATAAGGCCATCAACGACTCGATGGTGTTCAACATTGACGTGTGGCGTAACTTCTTCATGCGTCTGCTCGGACTGCGCATAAAACGCAGCGTCCTGGGCAAGGAGGTTATCATTGACGAGCCAAAATATGCGCACGACGTGGAGCAGCTGAAACTGATGACGGAAGACATCACAACCTATGAGGCTCACCACCGTCTGAAACGGGCACCAAACTGGGTCAAGGTGTTCTTCAAGTACAGGCCAGACCACAAGATCGAACGGATAAACGACAGCCTGGAGGAGATAATTGAAGATCTTGCCAACACGAAAGACCGCAAGCTCATTGCTCTTCTCAACTGTTACCCTGTACTCTCGGTGAAGGCTCACACCAGACCGTTCGACCATAAATGGATGAACATCGCGGCGGCAGCCATCGTGCCCTTCGGACTGTTTCTCTACTTCCGCATGTGGCGTTTCCGCCTGCGCCTGTCTCGCGACCTCGGCGCGATCAAAAACACCAACGACGAGATCATTGCAAGAATAAACGCTACGCAACAGCAATAAGCCGTTACGAAAGCTGAAGAAGAAGATTTTGGGGAAAAGATGTTTTTTTGGGAAAAAAAGATTTCTGGGAAAAGAAGATTTTTGGAAAAAAGAAGATTTTTGGGAAAAAGAAGAAAAAAGTAGAAATTCATACAGCTATAATATAATAAGGTGGAAAAGCTTACATTGAAGCTGTAACGCCACAACACCTTTAGCTAAAATAAAAATATAAAAAAAGAACAACAATATGGGAGATTTCAAGCTCAGTAGCATCGAAGATGCAATAAAAGATTTTAAGGATGGACACTTCGTGATCGTTGTTGACGACGAAGACCGCGAGAACGAGGGCGACCTCATCATTGCAGCCGAGAAGATCACACCCGAGAAGGTGAACTTCATGCTGAAGAATGCAAGAGGCGTGCTCTGCGCACCTATCACGCTCTCACGCTGCGAAGAGCTGGACCTGCCGCACCAGGTCAGCGACAACACCTCAATGCTCGGAACACCATTCACCGTGACCGTTGACAAGCTCGAAGGATGCACTACAGGCGTGTCTGCTCATGACCGAGCTGCAACAATACAGGCTCTGGCCGACCCAAAGTCGACACCACAGACCTTCGGAAGACCTGGACACATCAACCCGCTCTACGCTCAAGACAACGGCGTGCTGCGTCGCTGCGGACACACAGAAGCAGCTGTAGACCTCTGCCGTCTGGCTGGCCTCTACCCTGCTGGAGCGCTCATGGAGATCATGAACGAGGACGGCACAATGGCACGCATGCCTGAGCTGCAAGAGATGGCCAAGGAGTGGAACATGCGCATCATAACGATCAAAGACCTCATTGCTTACCGACTGAAGAACGAGTCGATCATCGAGGTGGGCGAAGAGGTGGACATGCCTACAGAATATGGACATTTCAAGCTTATACCGTTCCGCCAGCAGAGCAACGGCATGGAGCACATGGCGCTCGTGAAAGGCGAATGGACGCCTGACGAGGAGGTGCTGGTACGCGTCCACTCGTCATGCGCTACGGGCGACATCCTCGGAAGCAAGCGTTGCGACTGTGGCGAACAGCTCCACAAAGCCATGCAGATGATCGAGAAGGAAGGCAAGGGTGTGCTCATATACATGCAGCAAGAAGGTCGTGGTATAGGCCTGATGAACAAGATTGCAGCATACAAGCTTCAGGAAGAGGGCTACGACACGGTAGATGCCAACGTGCATCTCGGATTCCAACCCGACGAGCGCGACTATGGCTGCGGCGCACAAATGCTGCGCAAGCTCGGCGTCCACAAGATGCGCCTGCTTACCAACAACCCCGTGAAGCGCGTGGGCCTGGAGGCTTACGGCCTGGAGATTGTGGAGAACGTGCCCATTGAGATTACGCCAAACAAATATAACGAACGTTACCTCAAGACAAAACGCGACCGCATGGGCCATACGCTCCACCTGAAATAAACAAGACTACAGGCTCGGCAAAGAAAAACACACCTATTATGTATAGGCACACACGGCCTTCAAGATTGTAAAGAAGAAAGATATCGATTTTAAACTTATTTCTTTGACAAAAAAAAGACATAAAAGAAGACAAAAAAGACAATGCTTTTTACGAACAGGCACAAACAAGCCTTCGTTAAAGCATTGTCTTTTGTCTTTCTTCCATTCCTTAGATTTAAAACAACGATATTCACATAACGACCTATCAGTCTAAAACAGAACAGATTGAAAGACACGAAGAGCGGACAAATATTAAGGAAAGAACAAAAGCGAAACAGAAGACCATTAAACATCTGTAACAAATTGTCAAAGGAATGTAAGCGTGTCCGCGATGCAGCCTTTTTTTTAATCATTATGCTTGTTACCTTTGCTGCAACATTATTAAAACCTCAAAAATATGTTA
>OBLI01003288.1_pt1 | contig 12564 bp, 18 predicted proteins | sample 1519701 | NCBI WGS metagenome assembly OBLI01 (sample SAMEA3663005, study PRJEB22513) | pig gut metagenome | biome: pig gut; feature: pig-associated habitat; material: faeces | place: France | collected 2012 | reverse complement strand
CCTGACCTTATCCAGCAATGCCTGCATCGAATCCACAAATGTAACGGATTGAATTCCAAAACAAAAAGGCATTGAGAGGAAAACAGACCGGGAAGGGCCGGGAAAGCAAGGAAAATCAAGGGATTGACGGGGGTCAAGGACGCCTGGCGGAAATAACCGAATGGCGCGGATTCCAAAACAACGAGGCGGGACTAACCCGCCTTTTTATTTGTTCGGAACACTGCGTGAAAAATAACATACGCTGTTTAACGGATAGTGTTATTGTTGTTAAGTGAAGGAAATACAACGGTTTCAACGTTTTATAGAGCCGTATTTCAATGATGGCGATTCTGGCATGTTGGCTCATCTTGGCGCAATGCTTTCCGGATTGACGCAACTTACATAATCCAATGCCGGCAAGCGATACAAAGCAATGGAAATCAAGGCATTCCGCAGAAAAGAAAGCAACTTATTGCATTGAAACTGATAGCAAGCAAAGGCGTGTATAAATATGCAAGCGTGAGAATTATTTAAAGAAACTGTAATCTATGTTTCTTGGACTATCCTCCGGTGATATGAAGTTATCGCGCAGGAATAATATCAACGACCATTTCTATGGAATGAACATCAGATACCGGATAAATCAGCGGATCATATGCTTTGTTAATGCTTGTCAAAATAATGCTGCTACCGCGCTGCTGAACGCGCTTGATCGTGTATTCATCAACGCCCTCGCCGCCAACCCGTACCAGGCCAATCCCACCAGGATCCGGAACGACATCCTTCTGCACAACAACGTAATCTCCATCATGGATCTTGGGTTCCATACTGTCTCCTCTTGCCAGGACAAGGAAGAAACGCCCGTCGTCATATTTGGCAGGAAGAACGACCGTCTTTTCAACGCTATCATCGTAGAGCGGTAATCCGGCGGCAGATGCGCCTTGCACATCCAGCACGGCCTGATCGGCGGTATTGACCTGCGTGGGAGGTGTGCGGAAGATATGGAGCAAGTCGCGTATGACTGCCTGCTGCGCAGAATCCAACTTATCGAAAGAAGAAGCAACCTTATATGCGGAGGCGGAAAAAGGCCAATCGCTTTTTTTGTTTTGCGCAAAAAAGTCCGCCATGGAGATACCAAGCGCTTCGCAAATGGACTCCAGTGTATTTAAGGTAACATTTTTGCGCCCATTGCAAAGCTGGCTGACGAAGGACTGTGACATACCGAGCGCCTCTGCCAGATCCCTCTGTGACATGCCACGGACGTTCAGAAGCTCCTGAATTCTCTTGGATACGTCCATGATCCTCCACCCCCGATATTGCTGGTAGCAATATCATAACATGACGCTTTTGAAAAAGCAAATGAAAACAGGACTTTGCTGCCAGCAACATTTTATTCTTGACAAATTTGCTATTAGCAATATAATAGAATTAACCGATAGCAAAGTCGGAGGTGCGGATATGAACATCCGAGTGTATCGAGAGCGTGCAGCGATCACGCAAAAGCAGCTGGCTGATGCGGCTGGCATCGCCCAATGCTATTTGAGCGAGCTGGAAAAGGGACGCAAGAATAACCCGAATCCAGTTATTCTTCTGCGTTTGTCCAGAGCATTGAATGTGACGATGGAAGAACTGATGGAAGACAAGGCGGTGTAAGCATGCAGCGTTATGAGCATGGAACTGTCGACACAATGGTTGACATTCATACTGTCGCTGCTCTTACCGGCGTGCCTGAGCGTACTGCCCAATGGAGAGCAAGCCGGGATCCTTGTGCAGTGAATACTGTCAGGGGTCAGGGAGGAAGATCCGGGTATTCCTATCAGATTCCACTGAAGTCCTTGCCTGCAGAGGCACAGATCAGATACCACCTGATGCAGGAAGGCATCCCCAAAGCTGACCTTGCGTCCTACCTGGAGCGCTTTGGGCCGGAGAAGCTGAAGCAGCTGCTGGACAAGCTGTATGCGGTCAAAGAGCTGCAGCTGCTTCGTGGCGACAAGCGGTCAGCGGCCCGGCGGGCGGAACTGGCAAAGCAGTTCGGCGTCAAGCCCAGATGCCTGTACGATTGGGAAAAGAAATATGAAGCCGAAGGGCTGGAAGGACTGATGGACAAGACCATGCGGAGCGACAAGGGAAAGTCCCGCAGCCTGTGCCTGCTGGCGCAGGATCGGATCAACTATCTGTACATGGCGTCCGGCAAGCTGAGCCAGAACAGGGTACATCAAAACCTCCTGGAGATGCGGGACAGGCTGGGGCCGTCGGTGTGCGATGAGTGCTGTCACAACCCCGAAAGCTGCAACCGGGCTGAAATGCTCTCCCGAGGGCTGGATCCCGGCGAGGAGTGCCATGTCTGCGGCAGCGGGCTGGTGGTGGCTGAAAGCCGGTGCGCCGTCAACCGCTACGTCAGCCAGCTGGATCCTGCGCTGGTGACGCTGGGACGATACGGCAGCAAGCCCTTCGACGATCTGTACATGCCCAAGGCGCGGAGGGACAAGCCGGAGAGAATCAACGCGGTATGGTTTGGCGATCATCACGTCTTCGACGTGTTCGTGGATGTGGGCGACGGAAAGGCCGCCAGGCCATGGCTCACCGCCTGGATGGACGCCTGCAGCGGATGCATTGTCGGGTGGGCCATCAGCCTGAACCCGAACAGCGACACCATTGTGGAATCCCTTGCCCTGGGCATTGCCAGGACAAAGGGCTCGCCCTTCTGGGGCATGCCTGAGTACCTGTACATCGACAATGGCAAGGACTACCGCTGCAAACGTATCGAGGGCGACGGAGACGCCACCTATCAGCCGGGCAGCATCAACGTCAGCCTGGACGGCGACAACGCGCTGCTGCGGGCGCTGGGCATCGGCGTGACGCACGCCATCCCGTATCGGGCACGGAGCAAAACCATTGAACGGATCTTCGGCCTGATCGAGGGCCAGTGGATCCGGGGTCTGCCCGGGTACTGCGGCAATGGGATTGACCTGAAGCCCGAAACCCTGATGGCCGACATCCGCCAGAATAAGTTGATGACGCTGGAAGAGTTCGTGGCCTATTGGGTGAACACCGTGTTGCCGGGCTATCACGCCTACAAAGCCAGCGCGGACAAGCAGTCGCCCATGGAAATCTACGAAAGCCATGAAAAGGCCCGGACAGAAATGCCAAGCTGGGCGATGCTGGCCGTCGCCAAGTCCCAGCGCGCAGAACGTGTGGTGCGGCCGGACGGCATCTATCTCAATCGCCGCCGTTACTGGGACGACGCACTGGCAGAAATCGTTGGCCGGAGGGTGGTGGTACTGCATAACCAGGGCGAGGCAGCGTCCGTGTCGGTGCTGATGGATGGACAGTGGGTGTGCGAGGCAGCCGCTGCCGTCAACATGAAGCTGATCGGCGAGGATGAGGAGCGCATCGCGGAGCATTTGGCCATGCAGGCCAGGACGCGCAAGTCCAAGATGGCTGCGCTGAAACTGCCGAGGGATCGGGTGAAAATGCTGGACACCATGGCCATGGAAATTCCCGACATGGCGTCGCCCGCGACGATCACCAGCCTCGTCCACGAGCGGGCCTACCGCGGGAAGCAGGAACTGCAGCACCGCCAGGAGGCCAAGGCGGATACGAAGCGCAAGGTCGGCAAGGCGCTGCGGACAAAGTACGAGGCGGCAGGGCTCGCTCTCCTCCAGATGCCGGACGCCGAGTAAGGATTCATTTCATCCGCGTCAGAACGGCGCGGATTATGCCCGGAAGGGAAACGGCGGGTTCGACTCCCGCACCGGGCCGCAAAGGAGGAAACGGTATGCTGCACTGCATCATGAGGTACCTGAGGAGGAAGAAGCTACTGAACGCACGGATGCGGCAGTTTGAACGGAATGGGATGCACGCGACCTGGGCGCAGGCTGTGCCGAGATCGCGCTGGATGTGAGGAGGATGAGCATGGAGGCTAACGTCAGGCTGAACCAGGATGCGCGGCCCATGGCCGAGCTGGCAGCGGAACTGAACAGGATCAAGGACAGCGGCGTATCGCTGCAGAGCATTGCCCTGGAAACCGGAGTCAACCGCAGCTACATCAGCACGCTGGTGAACCGAGGCTCCTGCGCGGCAAGCGCGCCGACGCTGGAGAAGCTGTGGGCATGGGTGGACGCGTGGAAGGCCAGCCAGGGCATGGGGCCGGTTCAGGAAGGCCATGTGACCGGAGAAACAGACGGCGTGCCTGTCTACAAGACCGATCTGACGCTGATCCATACGCGGGACTTCATTGGTGCGCTGGGCTTTTGTGACTTCTGCATCAAGCACCGGGAGATCGGCGTGGTGATGGGGATGCCCGGCACCGGCAAGACCACGGTGGTCAAGACGGTGGCGGACAAGCTGCCCCACGCGATCCGCATTGAAGCCTGGCTGTCCATGCGCATGGGCGACCTGCTGGACGAGATTGCCGCAGGCCTGGGCATCGACGCCCGTGGTACCCTGAACAGCCGCACCCAGAAGATCATCCGCGCCCTGCGCCAGCAGCCGGACACGGTGATCCTGGTGGATGAGGCGGAGTACCTGAAGAAGTGGAACGTGGAGAAGATGGACGTGCTGCGGAAGATTCACGACAACGCAGGGGTGACCGTGCTGCTGTTCGGAACGCCTGCCCTGGCCAATGTACTGAACCGGCGTGACACCACGCAGCTGTCCCGGCGCATGTTCCAGTACACCTTCGGCGGCGCACGGAAGGACGAGATCCGCGAGGCGCTGCGGGTATACAACATGGACACCGGAGTCATGGAGCGTCTGGCCGCCATGGCCGCGGACACGGCCCACGGCGGTATGGGAACCTACACCAAGATGCTGGAGCTGTGTCTCTTCTCCGCCCAAGGCGGGCGGATCACGGAGGCGACGCTGGAGGAGGCCGTGATGTACAAGCCCGGACTATAAGCGGCGCAAGGTACTGCTGCCATGTACAAGCCAGGACTGTGAGGCGCAAGGTACTATCCCGTGCAAGCCGGGATCGGGAGGGCTTCGGCTCTCCCGCTACGCTCAAGCCATGGAAAGGAGGGAAAAGCACATGGCAACCAGGAAAGGCCGTAGGATGACGGACCGGGAAAAGAAGATGGCAGCCGAGGTTCGGGCGGAAATGCGTGAGAAGGGCCTTCTTCCGGAGAAGAAGAAGCCGCTGAACCGCAAAAAATTTGTGGATCAGGCCCGTGCTGTCCTGGCGGAAAGCATCGGTTATGACACGATCCCCTATCTCCTGTGGGCGCTTTCAGAAATGCTGGGCCACAGGGCGTATCTTGAAGCATCGCCGGATCTTGAAGCGGTTGGGGCTGCGAAGGTCATTCTTCTGGCCAAGCGCAGGATGGATTTTGAGAAGGAGCAGATCGCCGCAGGCCGGGAAAAGTGGACGGTCGGTGAACTGTGCGAAGCTGTTCAGGACGTGTACAGGATGTGAGGAGGCGTGTTTTACGGTCTGGTACGGAATGGAGGACGGCAAGCCATGGCTCTGGGCAGTGATGCATGTGTTCGGAGAGTACCGCATCATGCGCGGGGATCAGAGTGGCAACTTCAGTACGGTCATAGGGTTTGACCACTTCAAAACCTGCGACGCAGCGCAGGAGGTGCTGGATGCATTTGCCCGAAACCTGGGCTGGCGCAATGCTGCCTGCGGCGGATGCTGGCACCTGCGCAACAAGGGTCAGAGCTGCAATTTCTTTTTTTCGCCCATTGAGGGGCTGACACTGGGGCGCATCGACATCAGGCTGCGGTGCAAAAAGTGCCTGGACTGGGGAGAGATTCCGCCAGGCTGAAGGTAAGGGAGGACAAGCATGAATCAGTGGATGATGATGGCAGCGGCGTTTGCCGCAGGGGCCGCAGCATCGGGCGTCCTGGCATGGATGCATCAGCGTGGTGTGCGCCGGGCGGTTGCGCAGCGCAAGGACGAGGACGAGGAGCGCATCACCGGTCTGCAGGCGCAGCTGGACAGGACGGAAAGCAGGATGCTCAACGGGATCGAGCTGGCACAGCAGCGGCAGCTGCAGGACGTATACCGCACGGGCTACCTGCAGGGATATCAGACGGCATGGCAGCAGCGGATGATCTGCCGTCCGGGGAGGTGACGTCATGCTGAGCCACCGCAACGAGCAGGGCCGGATGATGTGCGACTGCACCGAATGCGCCTATGGCTGCAATGGCGATCAGTCCTGCGGCGAAGGCTGGTCGGAAACCCAGCCGGGGTGCAAGGGCTGCGACCGGGGCAGGCTTCTGACGGACAAGCAGGAACAGACATAACATCGCAAGCATGAAAGCGGAAAAGGAAGGATGAAGAAGAATGGCACGAAGGAAAGTTGCTGATCCCGTTGGCATCGCCAGCTGGGAGGAGGCGGACCGGCTGCTGGGGCAGATTGCCGAACGCAGGCGGGAGGAGGAGCGGATCCGGCTGGAGCTGGAAAGCCGCATTGCCGTGATGAAGAACAACGCGCAGCTGGCCATCAAGGAGCATGACGCCTTCATCAGCGCAGGAGAGAAGCGTCTGGCGATGTTCGCCAGGCTGCATGAAGGTGATTTCGGGAAAAACCGCAGCCGGAAGATGACCCATGGCACCATCGGCTTCCGGGCATCCACCAGGGTCAGGCTGCTGCTGAGCGAGGCAGACGTGCTGACCAGGCTGATCCATATGGGGCACGCGGACTGCGTGATCACCAAAGCGCCCACCGTGGACAAGAGCGCGGTGCGGCGGCTGCCGGAGGACGATCTGGCTGAAGCGGGCATTCAGCTGGAAACCAGGGACAGCTTTTACTGGGAGAGCGATGAAACGGAGCTTCCCAGCGTGGAGGAGGCACAGGCATGACAGCGGGCATGATTCCAGCCTCCGACGCACAGCGGCGCATGCTCTATGGCGCGGCGCGCAAGGCGGGCATGGACAACGATGTGCTGCACGCCCGGTGCAGGGCCGTCACCGGCAAGGAGCATATCAGCCAGCTGACCATGGGCGAAGCTGCCAGGCTGATTGACTCCATCACCGGGGTGGACACAGCCAGCAAGCGGGGGAAGCCCCGGCAGGACGACCGTCCGCTGGATCGGGCCAGCCAGGGGCAGATCAACGTAATCCTGGGGCTTGCACGGAAGCTGGGATGGCTGGAGGACTCAAGCAAGCGGCGGCTGAACGCCTTCCTGCGGGTGCGCTTTGGCATCGATCGTCTGGACTGGCTGACGCCGGACACGGCGGTCAAGGTGACGGAGGCCCTGAAAGCCATGGTCAAGGGAGGGCGCGGAGAACGAAAGCATACTGCTGAATGAAGGAAGGAGGCGCAGCATGGACGACAGGAAGCCGGGAGACATGGATGTTCCGCAGCAGTATCAGGATCTTGTCCGGGTGATCGGGCTGGAGGCCACGATGCGCCTCTGCCAGGAGTTTGGCGGGACGGATACCTACATCCCCAAGGTGGACGGCCTGTTGGCTGCAAAGCAGCGCGAATTGATCCGCCAGGAGTGGAACGGCTACAACGCGGAGCAGCTGGCGCGCAGGTACGGCGTTTCCGCACGCTGGATCCGCAAGCTGGTGGAGGACGTCAAGCCCCCGGAAATCCCGGGCCAGATGAGCGTTGACGATTTTCTGAAGCACAGCTGAAATTGGTGGAACCAGTTCCACTATTTTATCCGCCTACCATGCGTTACAATGTCCGCAGGTTAACAAGCCTGCGGGCATTTTTCATTCAGACGGTCAGGAGGTGGAGGGTGTGCCGACATGGCTCCTCAGCGCGATCTTCTCGCTGGTGGTGGGCATTCTGGGCTACTTCATCAAAAAAACGCTGGACAACTTCTCCGAAAGCCAGGAAGCGCAGCGGGAGGAGTTCAAAATCGAGCTGAAGCAACAGCGGGATGACTTCCGGGAAGCCCTCGACACCCAGGGCCGCCGCCTGGACAAGCTGGAGGAAACGTTCCAGCGGATGCCCTACACCTACACGCTGAAAGAGGATTTTGTCAGAACCATGACCCAGGTGGACAGTAAGCTGGAGAGGATCCTGGAAAGCCTGAGCAGAAAGGAGGGGTAAAGGATGAGCCATGAGATCACCGTCATTCAGAAAAAGCGCATCCGGGGACATATCCTGAAGATTCTGGAGCTGACCCATCCCACGGCAACCTTTGAGAGCGCCGTGGCTTCCGCGCTGATCCAGCGGGAAATGATGGCGTCCTCCAACCTGGCAGCCTACATTGATTATCTGCTGGACAAGGGTTACATCACCACGGTGGGGCATCCGGACGAGTACGGCATCGGCGAGAAGCTGCTGAAGCTGACGGCCAAGGGCGTGGATCTGCTGGAGGACACGATTCAGGATCCCGGCGTGGAGGTGTAACCATGGCCGAGAGGACGATGAGCCGCGTCCACTGCCGGATTGACGAGTTTCCGCAGGAGGTGCGGGAGAAGGTTGACGCCATGCTGGCCGACCCGCAGATGACCTACCAGGACATTGCGGAGGAGCTGACCCAGGCCGGATATGAGATCAGCAAAAGCGCAATCCACCGCTACGCCTCCAGGACGGGCATCGACCAGACACGTCTTCGGGAGATCGGCGAGCAGACCCGCCGCCTGGTACGCGCCCTGAAGGACAACCAGGACGTGGAGGCCACGGAGGTGGCCAACGCGCTGCTGCTGGATGCGCTGACCCGCCGCATTGCCACGGCGGAGGACGAGTTCGACGATATGCCGGTGGAGAAGGCCGGTCGGCTACTGGTGATGCTCCAGCGTTCCACGGTCTACAAGGCCCGGACGATGGAGGACAAGCGGCGGCTGATTGCCCGGATGCAGGATGCGTTCCTGAGCCGATTGCGGGAGCAGGTGCAGGAGGATGACGCGCTGATGGCCCGCCTGTCGGAGCTGGTGGAGCAGACCGGACAGGAGGTGCTGGCCAGTGAAAGCTGACTGGTTCGTAGCCTGGGTGACAACGGGTCAGGAGCTGGAGCTGCTCCGGAAGATCCGGCAGATCGAGGGCATCGCGAAGGCCATTTGCCCGGTGCTGCCGCTGTGGAGACGCAGACGCGGCGAATGGACGCTGAAGGATCAGATCGTGTTTCCGGGGTACATCTTCCTCCGGTGCCGGATGTCCTCCACCGTCTACTACGCCATCCGGGAGCTGCCCGGCGTGCTTGGTTGGCTGGGGCGGGACAGCATGTGGCCCACCACGGTGCGTGAGGAGGAAATGGACGTGGTGCTGGCGCTGGATCGCGGCGACGACCCGGAAACCGTGCTGACGAACGTCCGGGCGGAGCAGCGGAGACGCCGCGCCTACGGCAGCATGACGCTGCAGGGGAAGCAGTACCGCATCCCCTACAACATCTACTACAATGACAAGCAGGCGGAGGAACCGCCGGGTGATGCGTCCCCGGCGGGCAGCTGAAGCCGAACACAGGAGCAAGCATGACAGCCGGATCGCCGGAGGGCGAAGCCATGTCCGGCCTGACGGAATCCTGTGCATCACAGAGACATTCCCGCGGCGATTGCCACGCCGCATCATGGCGCTGCAGGCGCTATCCTCCTTTTCCGGCCCACACGCCTGACCGGCGTGTGGGCTACACTCTGCCAACGCAAGCGTTGGCTATCGTTAGTCGGTCTGCGACCGACCTCTTTTCCCGCAGGCGGGCGCAACCCTCGCCCGCCTGTGTGGAAGGGAACTTTTTTATTTGAAAGGCGGGTGGCAGCATGGCAAGCGCATTCCGCGACCGAATGCTGGCGGCCACCCGGGTGGCCTATGACCAGCAGCGGGCGCTGCAGGAGGAAATCAGCCAACTGTATGTGCAGTGCGCCGAGAACCTGGGCCGAGTGGCTGACCGGTATGGCGACGACAGCCTGACGGGACGGCAGGCCATTGTCCTGCGCAAGAGTATGCAGCGATACACCCGCCAAATGTGGAGCAAGGTGGAAAGCAAGACCCGCGCGGCTGCTTACGCCAGCGCAGGCATCGGCATCGAGGCGCAGGCCTCCATGCTGGACGATGCGCTCCACGGCATCGGGATCACGGGGAAGCCTTCGTTCATGTCGGTCTTCGGGCGGACAAAGGACGAGGCGGTGGCCAGCGTGCTGAACGGACACATTTACGCCGGAAAGCGCGCCGGATTGTCCAAAAGGATCTGGAATAACGAGGCGATGCTGAACGGGCAGCTGGAAAGCATCATATCCACCGCGGTGGCGGAAGGCCGGTCGGCCACGCAGCTGGCCAGGGATCTGGAGGCCTACGTCAATCCGGAGGCCATGATGCCCGACCACTGGAACGACATTTATCCCATGCCGTTCAGCTATGCGGTGGACTATAACGCCAAGCGTCTGGCCGTCACCACGCTGAACCACGCCTACTACCAGGGCACGATCATGGCGGCGCGGGAGAATCCCTTCGCCGAGTTTCTGCATTGGGAGCTGAGCAGTTTCCACCTGATCTACGATGTGTGCGACACCTACATGGAGCATGACGAAGGCCTGGGCCTGGGCAACTTCTCCCTGGACAACGCGCCCCTGCCGCACCCCTTCTGCCGCTGCACCTGGTACATTGACTCCTCCAAGAGCCTGGATGAGATCGGGCAGGAGCTGGGCGACTGGCTGGCGGGGGCGGAGAATCCGAAGCTGGAAAGGGCGTTTGGGGAATGGAAAGTGGCTTCGGGCTTGTCAGAGCCGACAAGTCCTGCTATAATGAAGTGGAAGGATGCCGTGTTCAGCAGCGAACGTCTCCTGGACATCCACTTTGGCAAGCATGCCAAGGAGTTTGGGACGATCAGCAGAGAAGACTATGTAGAACAGGCCAGAGCGCTGCTCATGCAGCCGGAGGGCGAAGATGTTCTGCAGCTGGTTCGCTCTGACGGAAGCATATCCAAGTACCGGCCTTCCACCAATGAATTTGTTGTTGGCAATGAGGACGGAACGATCAGAACATATTTCCTGCCAGTCGATCAGGAAAAGTATTGGGAAGATGAGTTGAAGCGTAATGAATAAGATGCCATGTCCGATCTGCGGTCAGACCATCGTGGAAGAATATGATATATGTGAAATCTGCGGTTGGGAAAATGATCCGGTACAATCCTATGATCCTGATATTCGTGGTGCAAACCAGATGACGCTCAAGGAGGCCCGCGAAGCATGGGCCAAAGGAGAAAAGGTTCTGTGATCTTCCGCCCCCCTCCGGGGGCATTTTTCATTGGAGGGAAAGAGCATGGCGAAGAAGCCGGATCCGAAAGACCTGCTGCTGCTTGCGCTGTACGCGGAGTTCAACAAGCCCAGCGGGGACTACCGGCTGGTGACGGCCAGTTTGCTGGACATGGAACAGGAGGTCTGGCTGTGGAGCCTGATGTGCCTGCGCACAGAGGGCCTGGTGGACGGCGTGAAGTGGATTCCGCCCCGGGCCGCCAGCGCTGCGGACGTGCTGGCCCTCCACGCGGACAAGATGCACCTGACCCGGGAGGGCGTTGACTATGCCCGGGAGCTGGCAGGCGTGGACGGACGCAACCGCCAGGAAGCGCTGCGGCGACTGCTGGACATCTTCGTCTCCTGCGGGCTGACGGCGATCAGTGACATGCTCCGCCGGTGCATCTGACCCGTATCCCTGCCCCCATCCCGGGGGCGTTTTTCATTGTGCTGAAAAATCGGCCAGAAAGGCCCCTGTAAGGCGTTCTGAACCAACGACGGGCAAATACTCCACTTCGTCCTGACACCCACCGTTAAACGGTGTTTATCAGGGCTTATTTTTGATTCTGTCATGCAGGAGGTGATGCGGATGGCCAATGAAGGGAGCCTGCTGGCCTTTCTGACGGAAAAGCCGAAGCGGCAGGCGGACGCGGAGACGCGGTTTGAGCAGCGCTTCCGCCAGTCGGTGGCGGACGTGTTTCTGCCGGTGGCAGCGTCCATTGCTGAAAAGCGGCACCTGGAATACATCCTCAAGGGCGGGCGCGGCAGCTGCAAATCGTCCTTCATCAGCTGCGAAATCCTGAAAATCCTGTGGGAGGATCCCAGGGGCAGCGCGCTGATCATCCGCAAGGTGGGCAACACGCTGAGGGACAGCGTCTATGCGCAGATGCTGTGGGCCATTGACCAGCTGGGCCTGAGTGACGAGTGGGAGGCCACTGTGTCGCCCATGGAGCTGACCAACAAGCTGACCGGGCAGAAGATCATGTTCCGCGGCCTGGACGAGCCGCGCAAGCTGAAATCCATCAAGCCCCGGAAGGGCTACTTCGCGGTAATCTGGTTTGAGGAGGCGGACGAGCTGGACGGCATGGAGGCCGTCCGCAGCGTGAAGCAGTCCGGCGGGCGCGGCAAGAAGGCCAGGACAATCACCTTCCTGTCCTTCAACCCGCCCAAGAGCGCCAACCACTGGCTGAACAAGGAGGTCGCCGAGGACAAGCCCGACCGCATGGTACACCACAGCACCTATGAGCAGGTACCGCGGGAGTGGCTGGGCGAAACCTTCCTGGCGGAGGCGGAGGCGCTGCGGGAGCGGAACCCGACGGCCTGGCGGCATGAATACGGCGGCGAGGCCACGGGCAGCGGCGGCGCGGTGTTCGCTAACTTGCGCATCCGTCCGCTAACGGCGGAGGAAACGGCAGCGTGCCGCAGCCACGCCATGTACGGGCTGGACTTCGGCTTCT
>OBLI01003283.1_pt1 | contig 12584 bp, 6 predicted proteins | sample 1519701 | NCBI WGS metagenome assembly OBLI01 (sample SAMEA3663005, study PRJEB22513) | pig gut metagenome | biome: pig gut; feature: pig-associated habitat; material: faeces | place: France | collected 2012 | reverse complement strand
GCTTTGCTCAATGGGCGAGAGTATGACCCAAGAGTCGGCATTGCGGAAGCTTAGGCACGCGGCATTTTGCCCAACATAATCGCTCAAATTAATGAGGCCATTTTTGTCTTTCATTACCGCGCAATTCGTGTGGAATTGGTTGGGCTCTTTGGCGTAGAGGAGGATGTTGGTGTCGACGGTGGCGTTGTCGAAGATTTTGATGCCTGCAAAGTCGATAAGGAGTTTGGGGTTGGTGTGTTCCACGAAGAAGCGGCGCAGGTTTTCGCCATAGCCAGCGCGCATCCATTTGTTAGAAGTGATGTAGCAGAGATGACCGCCGGGGCGCAAGAGGTGCTGTCCGAGCTCGTAGAAGAGGCAATAGATGTCGCCAGTGCGGGCAAAGGATTGGAAGCCGCATCGTTCGTAGCGCTTGGCCAGCTCGCCGCCGTTGTTCTGCAACTGTATGTAAGGCGGGTTGCCAATGAGTATGTCGAAGCCGCCGGCGCCCTGCGTGGGACTGAGCACGTCGGCAAACCAGGTGTGCCAAAGGAAGAAGTGTGGGTTACCTTGCAGGTCGATGCCCGCGAGGTCGAGGTTGGGCTCGTAGGCGTTGAGCTGCTGGTGTATGCAGTTGTTGATGCTGCTGAGGAGGTCGTGCTTGTCGCTGTGGCGGGTGGTGTTGTAGTACTTGCTGAGGAGGTCGCGCAGTTTGCGGCGCTGGTCGTTGAGGATGGGGTCGAAGAGTTGGAGCGTCTGCGTTTCGGCCGCCAGCTGCAGACTGTCCTTGGCAATGCGGCTGAGGTCGACGCCCTGATACTGCTCGAGCAGGGAGTTGCCCTGCATGATTTTGAAGTCGAGGTTAGGCAGGGTGTGCGGCTTGTCCTCGTCTACCACGAGGGAGAGCCAGAAGCGGAGGCGGGCAATGTCGACGGCACCGCGCTCAATGTCGACACCGTAGATGTTGTGCTGAATGATGTGGCGCTTGATGGCGGCGGCGTTGTCGAAGTCCTCGATGGCGCCGCGGCAGAGAAAGAGTTCTTTGAGCAAGCCCATGGGGAAGGCGCCCGAACCGATGGCAGGGTCGCAGATGCGCACGGTGCGCAGCCGCTCGTCGATGTGGGCGGCCAGTGGTGACTGGCGGCCGCCGAGGGTGTCGACATCGTAGGTGCTGACGAACTGACGGATGGCTTGCGGGTCGGCGTCGGCGGGGAGGTCGGTAAGGAGGTAGGCTATGAGCGACTGGCGGCACATGTAGCGCACGATTTCCTTAGGTGTGTAGTAGGCGCCCTTGTCCTTGTTGTCCTCAAGCAGGTTTTCGAAGATGCGGCCAAGCATCTCGGGATCAACGCCCACCTGTGCATCGTTGGGGTCGTTCTCGTCGATGGTAAAGTTGTACTGCGAAAGGAACTGCAGGAGCGCGTCGAAGTAATCAGCAGGGAAACGGGTGGTAACCTCGTCGAGGGCATCACGCTCAAAGAGGCCGCCGTTGAGGTAAGGCACCTTCACTATGCTGCCAGCAGGCAGGGGCACATGGGTGTCGAAGAGGTCGCGGTCGGCAGAGCGGTCGGTGTCGAGGCCACGGTCGAAGAGGGGCTCGAGCACGAGGTCGAGGAAGTCGGCCTGCTGCTCGGGCGTGGCACAGGTGAAGAGGTGGCGCATGAACTGCTGGTCGCCCTCGCCCCAGCGTTTACCCTTAGGCACACCGAGCCAGCCCTTCTTTTGCAGGAAGTGGAGGAAGACGATGCGGCCGAGGAGTTTCTTGACATAGTCGCGCACCAGTTTGTCGTTACGGCCAAAGGCTTCATACATCTGCTCATGCGGCTCATGCTCCACCTTTTCCAGCCATTTACCCCCAGTCTTGACAAAGCGCTTGCCCGTGATGTACTGCACGAAGGCCTCGTAGTGCTGTTTGTATTTCCCAAAGAACTCCTCAGAGAGCGCTTCCACATCGAAGGCCTGCTGTATGTCGGCCAGTTCGACAGCACCTTGCTTGTCGAGGAGCTTGGTGAAGTTCTCGGCCACGGTGCGGCAGCTCTGACCGGGGCCGAGCATGAAGGTGTAGCGCTTGTTGTCGGTGAGTTCGTCGTTCGATGCCTTGCTGCAGAAGGTAAAGCGCCAGTCCCACTGCGCCGCGTCCTCGTAATGGAAGAGCATGAAGGCGCTGGAGTAGGTGGTCATGATGCGACGAATGATTTGCTGAATGCCCACACGGTTGCGGTGCAGCAGCACGTGGCTCGACACGGTGATGTCGAAAATGCTGATGGGGTTGAAGTCCACATCGATGGTGCCGATGTGCAGAATGGAAGAGATGCCCGTGACCTTGGCCAGGGGGCAGAGCTCGGGATAGTGGTCGAGCAGCGGCAGGGAATAGCCGTCATCGAAGTTCTCCTCGCCGAAGATGGGGAAAATCACGTTTTGCAGGAACGACTCCTGTCCCTGATACTGCTGCTGAAAGTATGCTTGAAGTGGGTTGTTCATGGTTATGGCGGGGGTGGGTTGTGGCGTGTGGCTATATTATATAAAGGAGTGGCTGGGGAGTATTTACTTGGCCAAAGCGAGGTAGACAGTAGCTTGGCCGTGGCGCTTCTTCACGCGGGCCAAGATATGGGCGATTTCCGTTTGCAGAATATTCTCTACCTCTTCGGGCGTAAATTCAAGAAGGAGGCGCTCGCCGTGCATCCGCTCGTCGAGGGCTATGACCTTGCGAATGATGTCGGTGTTGCCCTTATCTACCAAGGAAAAGGCAGACGAGAGTATGCTACGAGCACGGGGCGTGAGGGGCAGTTCATCCTTCAAGCGCCTGATAATTTCCTTGGCACTGTCGGCCTGGCGCTGGTAGCGGCTGTGCAGGCGCAGCACCGCAAGGCTCTGATTCACCAACAACGTGGCCTCCTTGCAACGCTGCTCCCAGTCGGCGGGCAAAGCGGGGGCGGCGGGCACGGCGGGGTCGGTGCGGAAGGCCGCATACATGTCGGCGGCTGAAAGGAGCTTGGCCTGCCCCGCTTCATCGATGTGCACGAAGAGGGCCGAAGCCGTGGCGGTGCGCACCACAAAGTAACTGTGGCCCGTAGTCGGGGCGGCCGCCACCTGCAAGCCGTCGTGCATCGCCTCTATCTGGGCAAAGCGTGCGGGGTGTTCCGTCTTGTAGGCTTTGAGTTCGCTGATGTATTTCTCCATGGGCGACTCCTCGCCATTGACCTGAAGGTTGAGGTCGTAGTGCATGACCTCCTCGTCCTGCGTGAACACTTGGCTGTCCTCGCCAAAGAGGGCGTGGAATGACTGCAGCTTGGTGTAGGCCTTCTGCACGAGTTGTATCTGCTCGTTACCCTGCGCACTGGGCATGAAGTTGTAGACGTAGACGGTGTCGGCCTGCGAGCCAATGCGGTTGACGCGGCCAATGCGCTGCATGAGGCGAGTGGCATTCCAGGGTGTGTCGTAGTTGAGAATGCAGTTGGCGCGGTGCAGGTTGATGCCCTCGGCAAGCACCTCGGTGGTGATGATGACTTGGTAGTCGTCGCACCAGATGCCGCGATAGTTTGCGTCGAAGTTCTGGCGAATGACTGGCTCCATGTCGTGGCGGTTGGCGGCAGTGACGCAGAGCACGCCGAGTTCGGGCGCCACGGTGCGCACTGCCAGCGCCAGCGTCTCAACGGTGTCGATAGCCTCGCTGAAGATGACCAATTTGCGGGCAGGGTTGCGGGCGGGGTCGAAGAGCGTGGTGCGCAGGCTCTGCTTGAACGTTTCGAGCTTGGGGTCGTTGCCGTAAGCGTCCCACTTGTCACAAAGGTATTTGATAAGCCCCAAGTCGCGGTTGAGGTAGTCAATGTAGGCTGGGTCGAAGTCGGCGCGGCGCAGTTCGCGGTTGCGGTCCAGCTCATTGCGTCCCTGCTCGTTGAGGCGGCGCAACTTTTCACGCACACGTTGCAGGCATTCCCCAAACGACACATAGCGTCCCTCGCGGTCCATACAGGCACTGGCATCAAGTTCGGCATTGACGTCGATGTTGGGGCAAATGAAGATGGCGTCGGCGTGCCACATGTCAATCATGTTCTGCGTGTAGCGGCGCAAGTTGCGGAGCGACTTCTTGAAAGCGGCAAAACTGCTTTCAAGGCGCTTCACCAGGTTGGTCTGCATGATTTTGGCCAGCTGGTGCGAGATGCGGTCGGGCGAGAGGTTACCGCTGCAATAGATGTTTTTCACCTCAGGGTCGACCAGGTACTCGATGGCACGGTAACGGTAGTAACCCAGGAAGTCGCCGGGCGTGTCGCACTCGGCCACAGCGGGCGCTATCATGTCCATGGTCTGCGCAAAGAGCTGCGCCAGACCTGCCTCCATGGTGTATTCCAGGCTGTGCGGGCCGCTGATGGTGGGAAACTTAAGCGTGCCGCCGTAGTAACGAATAATGTCGGTGCGGGTGCGGCGCACCAGTATGTCTTCAAGCACATCGGCTCGCAGGCGCTCTGAGAGTCGCTTGAGGGATGCACTACGTTCGGCCTTTTCGTGCGGCGTGAGGGTAACATGGCGGCCTTTCTCGTCGAGGGGCGTGGCAATGAGTTCGGCATACTCACGTTTGATGGCAGCAAAGTAGCTCTCAAGGTTGCCGCCGTTGGCCTTGCGCAGCGTGCTGTCGGCGCGGTTGCGCTGGAAGAGGTAGATTTGGTTCTGCAAGTCGCTGGGACGGTTGTTCTGCGGCGTGGCCGAGAGCAGCCCCACGTAGGGACAAAGTGCCGTGTGCGTGATAATGTCGGCTATGAGTTGGTCGAGGGCCTGGTACATGGCTGTCCCAGAATTACGAAACTTGTGGCTCTCGTCGATAAGGATAAGGCCGTAATCCTTTTGCTGCAGGGTGCTGGCAAAGTCGCCGTTGTCGGCATCGTCATCTTCGTCGGCCTCGCCGTCTTGCACGTCGCCCACTAAGTGGCCTATGCTACCCGTCGTCACGAAGTCGACGAAGTTTAGCATAGGACTGCTGCTGTGTTGGTCGAACTGACCGATGGTGTCCTGCCAAGCCGACTTGATGGCGGGCGGTGTGACCACGAGGACGCGGCGCGGGCGGCCGGCGTCGTGTTCGTCGGGCATAGTTAGGAAATGCTTCATGATGAGCGCGCCTACCACCGTTTTACCCAGACCCACCACATCGGCCAGCATGAAGCCGCCGTGTTCACGCATTATGGAGAAACACTGCTTCACAGCCTGTATCTGGTAGTCGAGTGCCTCGTACTGCGGAGGCAGGTAGCCCTCGATGAGGTGCTGCTGGTCAACGTCGACAATGTCGCCAAACTTGTAATGAAGCAGCTTAATGTAGAGCTCGTAGGGCGTGAGTGGTGCAGGCTGCATGACAGTTTCGGCCTTTGCGGCCACGGGCGTACCTTGCAGCACCTCCTGCAAGAACTCCCTGTTCCACTCCTCGGCCTGCTCCCATTTCTCATCAAACCAGTATTTGTGGCCCTTGGCCTCCGACTCCTCGCACGGCACATGGGTGACGATGGCATCGGTCCATTCCAGATAGTTCAGTTCAGCATTTCCCTGCAGCCCCTTCTGCGTGAAATTGCTGCTGCCCACAATGCCTTTGGCAAAGCCGCGCCCCAGAAACACGTAACTCTTGGCGTGAAAGAACTGCTCCCTCCCCTCAGCATCCTCCCGGCACATTTTGATTTGTATGCGGCTGGCGTCGAAGTCCTCGGTGCAGAACTCCTTGAGCAGACACACGGCGTCTACATACTCGTCCTTCACGTCAAGGTTTTGCAAGTCGCATTTGATGAAGTCCTGCTGTGAGTGTGCATCCTTATATATAGGGTTGCGCTGCTGCGACGCCCGCACCCTGGGGTCGGTGCCAATGAGTATTTGCAGTTGCGTGCCTTCGCGTTGCAGAAAGTGGCGCAGTTCGGCGGTGAGCAGAGCCATGCCGGGAATATCCCAGTAGCCCGTGGCAATCTTCACTTTGCTGCACTGCGGTTGAGCAAGCAGGTCGCGCACCACGGTCATCATGCTCAGCTGCTCGCAAGAGTTATCGATAAGCGTGCTTGTCGTAATCATGTGGTTGTGGAATATATATATAAGGAGTATAAGGAAGCGCTTCAGGGTGATGGTGCACCGAGGCTTCAATCCTGCGCTTCGCCGTCGGCTTCATGCTCTGCTGCGGCATTCTCCTTTTCGCGTCTGAGGTCTTCGAGGACCTTACCATTATAGGAGAAATACTTGGAGCCCTGGTAGGCGTTTGATGGAGTGCGGCGCTCAGCAGGCAGGAAGGTGCCCACGAAGGGCGAGAGCTTGTAGAGGCGGTTGTCATACTCCACCGTGTTGTCGCTGGCCACGCGCACCTTGATGCCCGTGGGGTCGAACGTAACCCATTCGCCTATCTTGATGCCTACCATGCTAAACTTGAAGCGCGGCCGCTTCGGTGCAGACTCTACCGTTTCCTCTTGCACTTCGTCTGGGGCGAGCACTTTCGGCTGGTTGTTCTCATACTCCGTCACCACGGCGTCGTCGATGGTATGAGCAATGTCGTAGAAAAGGTCAAGCGCAATTTGTGGCGGCACGTTGAAGAACTCCGTGTTCTGACGTATGCGCAGGTCGGTCAAACGGTTTATCATCTTCTGCACGAACTGCTCCACTTCGTTGTACTTCACCGTAGCTAAGGTGGCATAGATTTCAAAGGGCAGAGGCACAGCTGTATTCTCCAGTTCCTTGGAACGTATGTCCACCGGTCGCTTGCTCTTGCCAATCTTCACCCAATCCTCACGAAAACTGGGGTTCGTCAGAATATATACGTAGCCTTTCTCTTGCTTTTCATGTGTCATAGTAAAGAAAAATTAGGGTTTATGCGGACAAAAATACGCATTTCATCATTGGCGGAGGGAAAGACCGATGGCCAAATTGCTGTACTATTACCAAATCCATACAGCACATTTACCAGTCCCCGAGGCAACAAAACCCGTCGGCCGCTTGTGCTTTATGTAAAAAAGGTGCGATATTTGCCGATGTAAAACACGTAACACCTCAATACTATGACCGTACAGCAATTCTTGGAAGTGGTGAAACGCTACTTCAACATCCTGCCCGACATGGAGGACCGCACGCAGGTTATCGAGCAAATCAGCCAAGGCGTGAGTTTCCGCGGTGCTAACTTGTGGGTGCTCATCTTTGCCATCTTCATCGCCTCGCTGGGCTTGAATGTCAACTCCACCGCGGTCATCATCGGCGCCATGCTCATCTCGCCGCTTATGGGTCCCATCATCGGCATGGGGCTGGCCATCGGCATCAACGACATCGAACTCTTCAAGAAGGCGTGGCGCAACTTCGCCGTGGCCACACTCATCAGTGTGCTTACGGCCATGGTCTACTTCCTCGTGACACCCATCGACGAGGCGCAGAGCGAACTCTTGGCACGCACGGCTCCCACCATCTACGACGTGCTCATTGCCACCTTTGGCGGCGCGGCGGGCATCACGGCACTCTGCACGCGGGGCAAGGGCAACGTGATTCCTGGCGTAGCCATCGCTACAGCCCTCATGCCGCCACTCTGCACGGCGGGCTACGGGCTGGCCACCGGCAATCTGCTCTACTTCCTTGGCGCATTCTACCTCTTCTTCATCAACACCGTTTTCATCACCATCTCCACCTTCCTGGGCGTACGGCTGATGCAATTTCCCCGCCGCACCTTCCTCGCTACGGAGCAGCAGAAGCGGGCGCAGCAAATCATCGGCGCCATTGTAGTGCTCACCATGATACCTGCCGCCATCATGACCTTTGGCATTGTGCGAAAGGGCATCTCCGACAGCCATGTGCGGAGTTTTGTGAAAAAGGAATTGGCGCAGACAGGTACGCAAATCATATCGCAAGAAATTGACCGCGACTCCATGGTGCTCAACATTGTGGCTGTGGGCAAGGAGATTGACACGGCCAAACTGAGCGAAGCCACGAAGCGCCTCGCCTTCTACGACCTCGAAGACTATCGCCTGAACCTCATTCAGGGTGCCAAGAGCGACAGTATGCTACAACTCACGCACCAGTTGCAACAAGCCCACACCAGCAAGGCACTCGACCAGCAGCGCACGGCCGAACTCATGAATCGCAACAGTGCCCTGCAGCAGCAACTCGAGGCTTACACACGCTACGCCGCCCTCTCGAAGCAGGTTAGGCGTGAAGCTGTGAATGTGTTTCCGCAAATCAAGCGAGTTGCACTCTCGCGCGTCGACGAATGGCCCACCGACAGCACCAAGGTGCACTATGTGGCGGCCTACATCCAGCTGCAAAAGGGCAAACGCATCGCTCCCGACGAACGTCAGCGGCTGCGCTCTTGGTTGCAAACGCGCATACAGGCCGACAGCCTTGTGCTGCTGGTAGAAGGCGCGCAGTGAGCGTGCCCCGCCTCAATGTAAAGGGAAGACTGCACGCCGTTGTGGCACCACCTCAATCCGTCTCCTGTTGATTGATTTCAGCAGGAGACTTTTTTTTGATGGATGCGGGGTCTAAGTTTCGGCGTTAGGCCTTCACAGGGCCAAAGTCAGAGAAAGCAAAATGTGGGACAAGGCGCTTACTGCGAAAGCGAGAAAAGGAGATGTGGCTGAAGGCGGGCGGGGAGGGCGAGTCAGTCATCGAACAGCTTGAAAATGCAACGGAAGCCAAAGTCAAGCCGATGGCCGGGTGCTACGCTCGTAAAGAAACCGAGGTCGAGCAGGGGGGTGCCTATACCATAGCCTATTTCGCTGTACAAGCCGAGGGAGCGCACACTGAGCAGGTTGAGGTAGAGGCGTTCTATCGTGACGAAGCGCGAGAGCCGCGGCACACGCGCAAAGAGGAGCATGGGACTCTCGTAGGAGCTTGTAGCCCGCACGTAGTAGCGCGATTCGTTATACCAGCGCGAGTCGAGCAATTGGAACGAGCCCGTCAGTTCGTCGGTCCAGTCGCTCGGCATGTTGTTAAAGCGGAAAAAGTCGTAGTCAAGGAAGGTGTTCAGTCCGCAGTGCGTGTAGGTGCCGCCCCCAAAACAGAAATAGAGGGAGCGCAGGGCGTAGAGGCGCAGGTGATAATAGATGTCGCCCTCCACCCGCTCGTAGTGGTTGCTGCCGTGCTTGAGGTTGTAGCCTCGCTCGTAGGCCAAGGTGAATGTGGGGAAGTGGGAGTAAAGTGGCACACGGCGCTTGCCCTGCAAGCAGTAGTACTGGCGCGGCGTGTAGGCTATTTCGAGGCGGGGGCCCACACTTTCGAGCACGCGTTGCAGCGACTGTTCGCCCTCCCACCGCGGGGCATTCATGAGCACACGGCGGTGATAGCGCCCACCCACTTTGAGGCGCAACCCCGGGGCTGGCGACAAGTTGAAATCGCCCTCCACGCGGTTGTCGCGATAGTAGGCCAGGTTGAAGCTGCGCAGCACTTGCAGCAACGAGTCGTAGTGTGTGTGCTGCTCCAGCAGTTTGGCCACTTCACGCGCCTGCCGGCTGTTGTAGACGTGTGCACCACCAGCAGCCCGCACCTCAAGGCTTGCGTCGGTTGATGGCCAAAAGGTGAGCGCCAGCGGCAGCGACCAATGCACCTGCTTCTGCTTGAAACTGTAGCCCACACGCGGCACAAAACTCAACGTGGCATCGTGCGCGGCAAAGTGGTAGTTCATGCGAATGCGCGTTTGCAACGACAAGCCTTTCGACCCGCTCCACTGCACCATGGAGGGCGTGAACACAGGCGGCAAGCGCAGGTAAGACTCGCGATGGCTGCCAAGCGGTATGTGGAAGGAGTTGAGCAGGACCTCATATTTGCGACGCTGCGTTTGTTCAAAACTCCTTTGCTGAATTCGCTGCTTGGGGACATAACGGCTCGCAAACTCCTGCCGCAGGCTATCGGCACGACTGTAGATAGTGGCCTCGGCGGCGCGCAGCGGGAAGGGGCGCAGACTGTCGAAAGGGGCAAGGCCATAACGCATGCCAGAGGTGTCGACCGCCACCGAATAGCGCGACGTGAGATCGAGGCTATGCACGGAACGGGCTGAGGGCGATGTCACGAGCGTGTCGGCTGGTATGTAGCTTAATTGCGCCTGCATTTCATACACTTCATCCACTTTGTTGCCCATAAGACGGAACTTCGACATGACTCGCGCCTGCTGGGGCAGCAAAGCTTCCAGCCCGCGACTGCCAGGGCGGCCCGTGACGGTGACGCTTTGCAGATTGTAACGATAGGTAAATGAGAAATTGCGCACCTGCCCCGTGTGGCGGTCGAGATCTATTTCGCCACGCACCAGTTGCGAGTTACTGAAGCGTGGCACAATGTGGTAGCGCAGCACCTCGTACCCCTGCATGGGTGCCGCATAGGCATAGTTATAATAGTAGAAGCGGCGGTTACGCGGATGCAAGGGATTGAGCAGATGCGGATGGAACAGGTGGGGGCCGTAGAGCAGAAAGACCCAGCCGTCAGACTGCTCAAAACGGCGCACTGAGATGTGGGGGTTCGACGAGTAGTAGGCCTCTATGCGGCAGTCGGTGCGACCGTTGGGGTGCACATCGACCTTGAGTGTGGCCTCCGACAGGTAATCGTTCTTCCCCTTTTCGAGCGGAAACATGTGGGGCAGATAGCGCACCACTTGGCCACGGCGCTGGGTGTGCATGCGGTGACGCAGGTAGATGCTGGCTGAAATGTGCTGCTGCTTGTCGCCAGCACGCTGCGCAAAGGCAAAGAGGCTGTCGAGGCAGGCATCCTGCTGCGCTGCCACGGGCAAAGCCATGCACCACAAGCAACATAGGCTCAACTGCAAGCGGCGCCATAGCCATCCCCACACTACACACCACTGCCGCATGCAGCAGGCGCTGGGCTTGCTGCATGCGGCAGTGCGGAAGGAGAGGAGCAGGCTGTTCATAGGGCGAACTACATTTCACTACACGGGTGAAGGCAACAGGGCGGCCCGCCTATTACATGCGGATGCCTTTGACCTGCATGCGACCCTCGCCATCGGCATAGATGAAGTAGGCACGCAAGGAGCGGTTTTTGGCCAGCACCTGCTCAGCCTGCTCCATGCCCATCACCATGAAGGCGGTGGCATAGGCATCGGCTGTGGTACAATCGGGGGCGATGACGGTGGCCGAAAGCAGGGAGTGCTGCACGGGATGACCGCTACGAGGGTCGATGGTGTGGGCGTACTTGCGGCCGTCCTTGATGTAGTAGTTGCGATAGTTGCCGCTCGTGGCCAAGGCGCAGTTTTCGAGCGCAAGGATGGTTTGCAGCGCCTCGCCCTGCACGCTGTCGCCCTCCACGGGTTTGCTCACGCCTATCTGCCACTTATGGCCATTCGGGTTGCGACCTTTCACCACCACTTCGCCGCCTATCTCAACCATAAAGTTGCGCACACCATGGTTGGCAAGGAGGCGCGCCACACGGTCCACCCCGTAGCCCTTGGCAATGGCGCCACAGTCGATGCTCATACGGGGGTCGGCACGGTGCACGGTACTGTCGGGGCCGAGGGTGAGACGGGTGTAGCCCACCAAGGCGCGCAAACTGTCGACGGCGGCCGCATCGGGCATGACGCCGTGCTTAAAGCCGAAGCCCCAGGCGTTGACAAGGGGCATCACCGTCACGTCGAAGGAGCCGTCAGTGGCCTCGCTCACCTCGCGGGCCTTGGTGAGCACCTCGTAGAGCATGGCGTCGGCCTTGTCGGTGCGGCCCTGGTTGATGCCCGACAGGGTGCTCTGCGGATTAAACACTGACATGCTGGCATCCACCTGCTGCAGCGTGGCCACTATCTGACTGTCGAGCGACTCTGTGGCTTCGTATTTAATATGGTAATAGGTGCCGAAGATAGCGCCCTCGGTGCTGCGCAACGTGGCACCGGCACGGAACTTCACAATCCACACGCTGCCCACAATGAGCAAGGCCAGAGAGAGAAGGGAAAGAAGCGTCTTGGTTTTCATGTTGGGGTAAATTGAAACGTTCGCCTACTTGCTGCGCGCCTTGCGCTGGCTGAGGTCGAAGATGAGGTGGAACGTGCCGCCGATGGCGTGGCTGTCGTTCTTGCCATAGCCTGGTACATACCATGCTGAACCAATGGCCGACTCCTTATTGGATAGCCGCAGGCGGTAACGTATGCTCCATCCCAAGTGAAGGATGCCCCACACGCGGGCTTCAAGACCGAAGAGCGCCTCGGCCCAGTGGTTGGTGCCGCGCAGGCCGTGGAAGGCAAAAGGCTGCTCGGTGCCATAGGCGTCATCCTTCAGCGCTGGACCGTCGACATCGTATTTATAAGTGGAAAAGGCGTAGCGCAGACCAGCATAAATGCGGTTGCCCGAGCGCGGGTTCTTGGCGAAGTTGTAGTCGATACCCACTTTGAAGTAGGGCGCAGCCACCTTGTAGTGCAACTGCGTGTTGTCGTTGGTATGGTCGCTCACGCCCATGCCGATTTCGGCGGTGGGGAAATATTTGCCCCGCATGTTCACCCTCGCCATTCCCTCATACTGCCCGTAAGGCGTGGCCACGGCCATCACCGCTCCGCAAAGGTCGAAGCCCACACTCACACCAGCAAACAAAGGCATGCGTCCCTGCGCAGCCAGCGCTGCGGCGGCTTCCTCGCGTGAGGCATACTGCACCCCACGAATGCGCTGCGGCTGCTAGGCGCGCTGCACCCG